>TARA_R100001143_G_scaffold54574_1_pt1 | contig 11680 bp, 10 predicted proteins | sample TARA_R100001143 | Tara Oceans TARA_R100001143 (sample SAMEA2621300) | marine metagenome | biome: marine biome (ENVO:00000447); feature: mesopelagic zone (ENVO:00000213); material: "saline water (ENVO:00002010), including plankton (ENVO:xxxxxxxx)" | depth 800 m | reverse complement strand
GTGACCGATGTTACAAACGATAGCTTCGTTACGCATCGCTGCCATGTGATCATGATTAATGACATTGATATTACCGGTAGCTGTAACAAAGATATCGGCTTTATCAGCGACTTCGTCCATGGTGACAATACGGTAACCTTCCATTGCTGCCTGTAAGGCGCAAATAGGATCAATTTCAGTGACCATAACGGTCGCCCCCATGCCACGGAAAGCTTGAGCACAACCTTTACCGACATCGCCGTAACCTAAAACCACACAGATTTTACCGGCAACCATGACATCAGTTGCACGCTTGATGCCATCAAGCAATGATTCACGGCAGCCGTACAGGTTGTCGAATTTTGACTTAGTGACCGAATCGTTGACGTTAATCGCCGGGACTTTCAATGCACCCGCTTTCATCATTTCATATAAACGGTGGACGCCGGTAGTGGTTTCTTCTGACAGGCCTTTAATGTCTGCCAGTAATTCAGGGTAATCCTGATGCATCATCGTCGTTAAGTCGCCACCATCATCCAGAATCATATTCGGGCGCCAGCCGTCGGTACCAATGATAGTCTGACGAATACACCAGATAGCTTCTTCTTCGGTTTCACCTTTCCAGGCAAAAACCGGAATACCCTGATCGGCAATCGCCGCTGCAGCGTGATCCTGAGTTGAAAAGATATTGCATGAAGACCAGCGTACTTCAGCACCTAATTCGACCAGGGTTTCGATCAAAACGGCTGTTTGGATGGTCATATGCAGACAACCGGCAATACGGGCGCCTTTTAAAGGGGCTTGACCGGCATATTCTTCGCGTAACGCCATCAGACCGGGCATTTCGCTTTCGGCAATTTTAATTTCCTGATGGCCCCATTTTGCCAGACTGATATCGGCAACTTTGTAATCCGGTGTCAAGTTTTCTACTGCTGATTGCATGATAAATTCCTGTGTTAGTTGATTTTTGCTGCTTCACGTAAGACGGGAGCAAGATCGGTTCGTTCCCAGCTGAAGTCAGCTTCTTCACGTCCAAAATGACCGTATGCGGCAGTTTGCTGATAAATAGGACGGACTAAATCCAACATTTTGATAAGGCCAACCGGGCGCAGATCAAAATGCTCGCGAACTAATTCGACAAGTTTATCTTCAGCAATTTTGCCGGTACCGAATGTATCGACACTGATAGATGTTGGCTGTGCGACACCAATCGCGTAAGACACCTGGATCTCACACCGATCAGCAAGGCCTGCTGCAACAATGTTTTTTGCAACATAGCGTCCTGCATAGGCCGCGCTGCGATCCACTTTGGAAGGATCTTTACCGGAAAACGCACCACCGCCATGACGCGCCATACCACCGTAGGTATCGACAATAATTTTACGCCCGGTCAGGCCGCAATCGCCGACCGGCCCACCGATAATAAATTGTCCGGTCGGATTAATATGATATTGCGTGTTTTTGGTCAGCCATTCAGCGGGAAGCGTTTTTTTGATAATCAGTTCCATTACTGCTTCTTTGAGATCGGCCTGGCTGATTTCAGGGTTATGCTGAGTCGATAACACCACCGCATCGATACCGACAGGAACACCATCCTCATAAATAAAGGTCACCTGACTTTTAGCATCAGGCCGTAACCATGTGAGTTCACCACTTTTACGCACTTCTGCCTGACGTTTGACCAAACGATGAGCGTAAGTAATAGGGGCGGGCATTAGCACTTCAGTTTCGTTACTGGCATAACCGAACATCAAGCCCTGATCACCTGCACCCTGATCTTCTTCTGTCTCACGATCAACGCCCATGGCGATATCACCGGATTGTTTCCCGATAACAGACATCACGCCACATGTTTGACCATCAAAACCGACGTCAGAGCTGTTATAACCGATATCCGTTATGGTTTTACGGACGATATCTTCCAAATCCACCCAGGCGCTGGTTGAAATTTCTCCGGCAACAATGGCAACACCTGTTTTAATGAGAGTTTCACAGGCAACACGGGCGTGGGGATCTTTTGTCAGGATGGCATCTAAAACAGCGTCGGAAATTTGGTCTGCTACTTTATCTGGATGACCTTCTGAAACCGATTCAGAGGTAAAAAGATAAGCATTACTCATAGACAACTTCCTCATTATTAAAATTCAAATAAGGTAATGATAGTCGGACTATGGGTAAAGTTCGGATGAAACGCCCATTACTATCAGTGACCTGTTAATAATGAACGCCGTTTTGAAAATGTGACATTGAATAAGCCTAGCAGAGCTTCCTCTGTCGCAGCGTTCCTCATTCAATGGGGCATATATTAATTCATATTCGAAAAATTACAAGTTAAGGACTAATGCTCATATAACTAGCTGATGTCCATGATTTTTCAGCCAACCACGATGTTGACGGTAATTCGGGTCGAATTGTTCCACCAACTGCCAAAAAGCTTTCGAATGATTGTGCTGTTGCAGATGACACAGCTCGTGAATGATGACGTAATCACTGATGGGCTGTGTGGCCTGAACCAGTTGCCAGTTAAGTTGAATATCTCCTCGGATATTACAGCTGCCCCAGCGGGATTTATAGCTTTTGATCTGAACCTGATTGGGCTGCAGGCCGGTATGCTTAGCAAGTTGTTTTACGCGGGCAGTCAGTAATGCTTCTGCCTGGTGTCTGTACCACCTCGCTAAGGCCTGCCTTATTTGTATTGATGAAGCACTGGCTGGAGCCATAATGAGAAATTTGTGTTGATCAAACTGAACATGTAATCGTTGGCGCTGGGACTCATGAATGATATGTAAAGGATAGTGTTCGCCCATAAACGGCTGCAATTCACCGTCGATGAATTGCCTTTCTGGCGGACGTTGCTGGTAATGCCGCAATTTATCCTGAATCCAATGTTGTTTGCGCATTACAAACTGCTTGGCCAGCCATAAGGGCATGAGTTTGGGTAAATGCACCGTCACGTTGCCATCCTGGATTTTAATGGCCAGAGACTTTCTGCGCGGGCTTCGAACAACTTCAACGGATAGATCGTTAATCTTAATGATACTCATCGCATGACTTAAAAAGCATATTAACTGGGCATTTTAGCGGCTGATTTGCGAAAATGTCGGATTAAACAGGTTTTATTATGACTCTGACAGCCAATATTAAATTCGCTCACCGGTTATCGCTGGCCCCCATGCTGGATTGGACTGATCGCGACTTCCGTTATCTATGCCGGCTCATTTCCAGACACACTATGTTATATACCGAAATGGTGACAACAGGTGCGTTATTGCATGGAGATTATCAACGTTTTCTGGCACATGATGAGCTGGAATATCCCATGGCGTTACAGTTAGGCGGTAGTGAGCCTGCTGAACTGGCAAAATGTGCCATATTAGGTGCCGAAGCGGGTTATCAGGAGATAAATCTAAATGTGGGCTGTCCAAGCGATCGGGTGCAAAATGGCCGGTTTGGTGCCTGTCTGATGGCTGAACCCAGACTGGTTGCTGAATGCGTGACAGCAATGAAACAGGCCGTCGATATCCCCATTACGGTAAAAACCCGCTTAGGTATTGATGAGAGTAATAGCTATGAATTCCTAAAAGAATTTGTTGAGTCAGTTTATCAGGCTGAGGTGGATGCATTGATTCTGCATGCCCGCAAAGCCTGGCTAAAAGGGTTAAGTCCTAAAGAAAATCGGGATATTCCGCCACTTGAATATGAAAAGGTGTATCAAATCAAGCAGGAATTTGCAGATTTGCATCTGGATATCAATGGGGGAATCCATATGCTGGATGAAGCTGAAAAACATCTGCAACAGGTGGATGGTGTCATGATGGGGCGCGCGCTTTATCATCAGCCCTATCTTCTGGCCGAGGCGGACAAACGGATTTTTAATGATGATCGATCAATCCCGAGTCAGCATGAAATAGTTGAATTGATGCTGCCGTATATTGAAATGCGCATGAAAGAGGGGAGACCCTTAAAATCGATAACCCGTCATATGCTGGGTTTGTTTCAGGGCTTGCCCGGCGCACGTCGCTGGCGACGGCATTTAAGTGAAAACGCCCATTTACCCGGGGCCGGGGTTGAAGTGGTTCAGGATGCGCTCAATTTAATAGGCGGAGATTAAAAGTAACCACAGAGACACAGAGGGCACAGAGTTTTATAAATAGTTTGTGGTTTATGATGACTGGCGTGTAAGTGGTGTTTGAAGACTTTCAAAAAATAGTCCGCAGAATACGTAGATGGACGCAGATTAAATAAATGGTTTTCAGTTTGATGCAGTAATGCATCACGAAAGAACTATGAGGGCTAACTTCTTTCAAACTGACTTGTTAAATCATTCATAAAGCATCTGCGAAAATCTGCGTAATCTGCGGATAAACCAATAATAAAAACTCTGTGTCTCTGTGGTTCATAAAAATCAATTCCTCAAGCCAGTACCTTTATGCAGCAGATACAACGCATAAGTGGTCAGGGCAGCGATAAACAGCAGGATGATGGCAAAAGCAGCGACTACGGGAATATCCGAGACGCCCAATAAGCCATAACGGAACGCGTTGACCATATACAACACCGGATTCAACATGGAAACGTTCTGCCAGAATTCCGGTAGCAGCGAAATCGAATAAAACACCCCACCCAGATAGGTGAGGGGGGTCAGGATAAAGGTTGGAATAATCGAGATTTCATCAAAACTGCGAGCATAAAGTGCGTTAATGAAGCCGCCCAATGCAAACATGATCGCGCTGAGAAACACCATGCTGATGGTGATGCCAATATGTTGTATGGTGAGTTTAGTAAAAAATAATGACACTAAAGTGACTATCAGTCCAACACACAATCCACGCGCGGCACCACCGACGACATAGCCTGCGAGAATGATGTAATTGGGAACTGGTGACACCATCAGTTCTTCAATATGGTTCTGAAATTTTGCACTGAAAAAAGACGAAGCCACATTGGAATAAGCATTGTTAATGATCGCCATCATGATGATCCCGGGGGCGATGTATTCCATATAGCTGAAGCCATCCATTTCACCAATTCGGGTGCCAATCAGGTTACCGAAAATAATAAAATACAAGGTCATGGTGATCGCTGGCGGTAACAGCGTTTGCGCCCAAATCCGCAAAAAACGTCTGATTTCCCGTGTTACTAATGTTGAAAATGCGATCCAATGGTGCTGACGACGATGATTCATTCGACAGACTCCGGACGCTCAACCAGGGTTAAGAATAATTCTTCAAGACGATTTACCTTATTTTTCATGCTTCCCACTTTTATGCCCCGTTCTGTCAATACACTGAACAAACCATTCAGTCCTTCATGTCGATGCAGCTCTACTTCAATGGTCGTCGGGTCCACCTGATGATATTCAATTCCTTGCAGTAAATTGTTATCTGTCAGTGGTTCAAGTAAATCGAGCACAAACGTCTCTTTATCCAGACGGTTTAATAACGATTTCATATCGGTATTTTCAACGATGCGGCCTTTATCGATAATGGCGATATTACGACACAGGTTTTCGGCCTCCTCAAGATAATGCGTGGTCAGGATGATAGTGGTACCACGTTGATTGATTTCGCGTAAAAATACCCACATAGAGCGACGCAGTTCAATATCTACACCAGCTGTTGGCTCATCCAGTATGAGGAGTCGGGGATTATGAACCAGGGCTCTGGCAATCATCAGCCGGCGCTTCATGCCGCCAGATAATGAGCGTGAGGCGGTATGTCGTTTTTCCCATAAGCCCAGTTGTTTAAGCAAGGCATCGGCTCGGGGTTCGGCCTGTTTGGCAGGCACACCATAGTAACCGGCCTGTGTGACCAGAATATGTTTGACCTGCTCAAAACCATTAAAATTAAATTCCTGCGGCACCAGCCCGATATAACTTTTAGCGAGTTCGGTTTGAGTGTCCAGATCGGCATCAAAGATTTTTACCGCCCCGCTGGTTTTTGTCACCAACGAGGTTAATATACTGATGGTCGTAGACTTGCCAGCGCCATTTGGTCCGAGCAGTGCAAAAAAATCACCTTCTTCTACAGTCAGGTTGATATCTTTGAGCGCTTCCAGACCATTGCGATAGGTTTTATTCAGATGTTTAATAGTCAGCGCTTTCACCGGAATCGCCCCAAGCAGATTTAAACGTACTAGATTATCATGTCACCCATGCCCGAGGATATTGACCAATTAATGCTTCCCGTTACAGCGCCACTGTCAGAAGAAGAATTGCTGCGGCGTTGTGAGCTCATTACGGGAAAAACAGTTGCCCAGCTGGCGCAACAGTATAATCTGCCTGTACCTGCTGATTTGCGACGACATAAAGGCTGGCTGGGCAATCTGTTGGAACGTATTCTGGGGGCAGATGCCGGCAATCAGGCTGAACCGGACTTCGTGGCTTTAGGTATTGAATTAAAAACTATCCCGTTAAATAGCAAGGGTGAACCAAAAGAATCCACTTATGTCTGCACGGTGAATCCACGGGCAGTGGCAGAAACCCATTGGCAGACATGCTGGTTGCGTCGTAAACTGAGTAAGGTTTTATGGTTACCGCTCGAGGCAGAGAATTCTATTCCACTTGAGGAGCGATATATCGGGCAGGCAATTTTGTGGCAACCTTCAGAGCATCAGGAAACTGTGCTGCACCAGGATTGGGAAGAGTTGATGGAAATCATGATTGCTGAAGGTGGTGTTACCGCGAGACTAGGACGTTATCTGCAGATTCGTCCCAAGGCTGCACATAGTCGGGTGACTACCCGTCAAGTCGGCCATGACGGTGAGGTTGAATTGCATCATCCATGTGGTTTTTACCTTCGTACAAGTTTTACGCAACAAATTCTGTCAGGGAAAGCTTGCTGTTAATGTTCAGCAACAGGCAGAATGCACATTAGATAAAAGGATTGGCTAAGTGCAAAAACTCAATGCATTAGTAGTAGACGCTTCTACTGAATTTAGAAATAAAGCCCGCGCGCTATTGTCGGCAGCCGGATTTGAAGTCGATATTGCTGAAACGGGGTATCAGGGGCTGGAGCATGCTCAGCAAACACGATATCGATTAGTCTGCTGCAGTGATGATCTGTCTGATATTGCCGGCAGTGAATTCTGTGGTCAATTACGGGCTATTAATGGTTATGATTATGCTGCTGTGCTGGTCATGACGGAAAGTGACAACGCCCGGACGCTGAAACAGGCCCTTCTGGCTGGCGCTACTGATATTTTCAGCAAACATGATGAAGCCGAACTGGGTATTTATGTGCAACGTCTGGCTCAACGGGAGACCCGCCAATTATCCGGCCGGGTATTGTTCATTGAAGATTCCCGGGTATTGCAAACCATTATTATCGATTTACTGACTGATATGGGGCTGGATGTTGATGCCTATACCTTTGCAGAGGAAGCATGGGATGCTTTCAGTGGCGGAGACTATGAGCTGGTGATCACCGATATCATGCTGGAAGGCAGTATGAGTGGCATTACACTGGTCAGAAAGATCCGCCGATTGCGGGAGGATTATGGCAATGTGCCGATCATAGCGACTTCAGGCTTTGATAATGTGTCACGCAAAATCGAGTTATTCCACCTTGGCGTCAATGATTTTGTCTCCAAACCGATTGTTCGCGAAGAATTGCGTCAACGGGTATTTAATCACATTACCAGTTACCAGAATTTTCGTGAACTGAGAGCGCAGCAGAATTCATTATGCAGTCTGGCAATGCTGGATGAATTGACACAGTTATTTAATCGTCATGCGTTACGGGAGTTTGCGGGTAAATATTTAAGCGAAGCTTATCGTTTCAAGCGTGATTTGGCGATGGCCGTCATCGACCTGGATCATTTCCGGGCGATTAATGAGCAGCATGGTTTTGTGCGGGGTGATAATTTATTGGCAGAACTGGGCAATTGGTTAAAACGCCATGTGCGTGATGTCGATATGATTGCCCGCTGGTCCGGTGAAGAGTTTGTCCTGCTCTTGCCAGGATGTGACGAGCAGGCCGCTTCAGCCCTGATGCAGCGTATGCAGAAACGTTTAACCAGATTCAAACCCGCCAGCATCAGCATTACTATCAGCGTGGGTGTGGCGATCCTCCGCCATGATAAACAAGACACCTTAAATAGCCTGTTTGAAATGGCTGATCGCGCAATGTATCAGGCAAAAATGGCAGGGCGGAACTGTGTGCGGATTTATCAGGCAGAGTCAGAGAAAACCGTTAGCGAAACTCAGGAATGAACGGATGCAAACTCAACACACTGTTTGTGAGTCAGCATAAAGATTCCATGGCCGCCTTGTTCTAATTCCAGCCACAAAAAATGGGTTTCCGGCCATCTCTCATCTACTGCCAGATCGCTATTGCCCACTTCAACAAACAACAAGCCGTGTGGTGTTAGAAACTTAGCTGCTCCAATAATGATCTGTTCAACCAGAGCAAGCCCGTTATCTTCAGCCTGCAACGCATCAACCGGTTCATGATGATATTCAGCTGGCAGGCTGGCCATTTCAAAATCACCAACATAAGGTGGATTACTGACAATCAAATCATATTGCCGCGAACGCTCCAATTCAGACCACAAATCCGATTGGATAATTGTTAGCTCATCTCCGAGCAAATGTTTATTTTTATTTATCTGGGCGACGGCCAAAGCTTCTTCGCTGATATCCACAGCATCTACTTCTGCGCCTTCAAATGCCATCGCCAAAGCGATCGCAATACAGGCACTGCCGGTACACATATCCAGAATGCGTTCTACACCCTCGACATTCAGTAACCAGGGCAAAAATTGGCTTTCAATTAACTCAGCAAAGGGTGAACGGGGAATCAGAACGCGTTCATCAACATAAAATGGCAACCCTGCAAACCATGCTTCACGCGTTAGATAGGGGACTGGTACACGTTCCTCAACTCTGCGTTTGACCAGATTGAGCAAAATCTGTTTTTCAGCACTACAGAGTCTGGCATCCAGAAATATTTCGGGTAACTCGGTTACTGGAAGTTTAAGACTGTGCAGAACAAGTTGAGTCGCTTCATTAAACGCATCGTTATTGCCATGACCAAAAAATAACCTGGCTTCTTCAAAACGCGAAGTCGTCCAACGCAGGAAATCGCGCAAAGTGCTGAGTTCGGCCTCAGCAGCTTGATAGTTGGTTGTCATTAATGGGCGGTGATATCAACGAAGTGACCAGCTATAGCCGCTGCTGCAGCCATTGCCGGACTCACTAGGTGGGTACGACCGCCCTGACCTTGTCGGCCTTCAAAGTTACGATTAGAAGTTGAGGCGCAATGCTCGCCGGCTTCCAGACGATCAGCATTCATTGCCAGACACATGGAACAACCTGGGTCGCGCCATTCAAATCCGGCCTCAACAAAAACTTTGTCCAGACCTTCCTGCTCAGCCTGTTGTTTGACTAAACCTGAACCGGGAACTACCATCGCCTGTTTGACTGTCTCGGCAACTTTCCCACCCTTAATCGCAGCTGCAGCTTCTCGAAGATCTTCAATACGTGAATTGGTACAAGAACCAATGAAAACGCGGTCCAGACGGATGTCCTGAATCGGCTGATTGGCATTTAATCCCATGTACTTCAATGCTTTTAACATGCCATTACGTTTTACTGCATCATTTTCCGCATCAGGATCGGGAATTCTGGCATCAACAGGCACGACCATTTCGGGGGACGTGCCCCATGTGACTTGTGGTTTGATTTTGCTGGCATCGAGAGTCACGACTTTATCAAAATGTGCATCTGCATCACTGTGTAATTCATGCCAGGCTTTTACCGCTTTATCCCAGTTTTCACCTGTTGGGGCAAACGGACGATCACGTAAATAATCAATGGTCGTGTCATCCACAGCAATCATACCGGCACGCGCACCAGCCTCGATCGTCATATTACAAACAGTCATCCGGCCTTCCATGGATAAGTCCTGAATAGCTTCTCCAGCAAACTCAATGGCATAACCTGTACCGCCAGCAGTACCGATTTTACCTATAATGGCCAGCACAATATCTTTTGCGGTAATACCGGGATTGACATGACCTTCGACGTTGACCAGCATATTTTTGGATTTGCGTTGGATCAGACATTGGGTTGCCATAACATGCTCAACTTCTGAGGTGCCGATACCGAAGGCTAATGCACCAAAAGCGCCATGCGTTGACGTATGCGAGTCACCACATACGACAGTCATTCCCGGAAGTGTCGCACCCTGTTCAGGCCCGACAACATGCACAATTCCCTGACGTAAATCATTCAAGCCAAATTCAGTAATACCAAATTGTGCGCAATTTTGATCAAGGGTTTCAACCTGCAATCGTGATATTGGGTCTGAAATACCCCGTTCCCGATGACTTGTTGGCACATTATGATCTGGTGTCGCCAGAATCGAATTCAAACGATATGGAATTCTTCCCGCCAGGCGTAATCCCTCAAAAGCCTGCGGGGAGGTCACTTCGTGGACCAGGTGGCGGTCAATATAAATTAACGCAGTACCATCCTGTTCACTGCGAACAACATGTTGATCCCATAATTTGTCATAAAGTGTTTTGGCGGACATAAATCTCAAAACCGGTTTAATTCAGATAGCAGAACATTATACCGTTTTGCGCTGAGTTGCTCTATCAGCTCATATTGATCTTCCTTGCTCTACTCAGTCTCGATCTTGAAAAAAGGTCATCCGGGCGGTGGAATGACAGGCATAAAAAAACGGGCAACCCGAAGATTGCCCGTTCTTAAATTACAGAATAGAAAAAGTGATTATTCCATATTAGCGTGTCTGTATTTCATTTCCTCTTCAGGAATACCTTTCTCATGAATAAGATGAGAAACAATGGCTTCCAGGAAAATCAACGTAGACAGTTCAAACATGGTACCCATCGGCATGCCTTTTGTTGGAGCAAAGCTTGAATCAGTACCAATTTGAATGGTTTTATCGGCCAAATCGCCAATCGTCGAGCTGGATTTTGAACAAATCAAAACCACTTTAGCTTTCTCAGATTTAGCTTTGTTGGCAAATGAAACCAGCTGTGTTGTCTCACCAGAACCCGAAATAACGATTAACAAATCGCCTTCACGGATACTTGGTGTGCTGATTTCGCCCTGCACATACACGGTATAACCACTATGCATCAATCTCATACCCAGGAAGTTACCAACCAGTCTTGAACGACCTGCGCCAGTGATAAAGATGCGTTTGGCATCATCACACATAGCAACAAATTCAGCTTCAAGGGAACTGTCAGTCGCTTTCAGGATATCAGTGATTTTGTTTACAACTAGATCACGATGCATTGTCATATTTCTAATCCTTTATGCTGCGTCAACCAAAGCACGTAATTCTTTAGCAGATTCTGCTGGAGAAGGTGCACCGTAGATAGCCGCACCAACAACAACGATATCCGCGCCAGCACGAACGGTGCTTTGGATAGTGTCTTTGTTGATACCACCAGCAACAGAAACTTTAACATTCAGACCCAGACCAGCGATGGTTTTCAGATCTTCGAATGGAGTTTGACCAGCAGCTTGTGCGTCCAGACCAGTGTGAACACCGATGATGTGCGCGCCGTTAGCAGCAGCTTCTTTAGCTACAGCAGTTTTATCTTCAACACCGATTAAATCGATTTGAGCTTCAGCATTGTTAGCGTTTGCAGCTTTAATAACGCCTTTCATGGTAGCCATATCAGAAGCACCCAATACAGTAGTGATATCACCACCAGCTTCAAA
>TARA_R100001143_G_scaffold23899_1_pt1 | contig 11695 bp, 12 predicted proteins | sample TARA_R100001143 | Tara Oceans TARA_R100001143 (sample SAMEA2621300) | marine metagenome | biome: marine biome (ENVO:00000447); feature: mesopelagic zone (ENVO:00000213); material: "saline water (ENVO:00002010), including plankton (ENVO:xxxxxxxx)" | depth 800 m | reverse complement strand
GCCTTCCCTTGAGTCGATGAGAGCCATCATGGAATTGTTCCCCTTTGATTCGACTTTCATTACTGACGAAATGGTTCGGGTGCGTTATGAGGCAAGTGTCCGCCCTGGCGCTCAAACCGCTTTGCGGCAATTGATTCCAAAACCCAAGGAAGGGGGAACGATCGTAAAAGGGTTTCCCGAAGCTTCGCTCAGAAACATCGTTGCACCCACGCTGGTTCTGCACGGGCGTGAAGACTCCGTCGTCCCACCTGAGTGTGGCTTCTTGCTAGCCCGGTGCATTCCGCGCGCAGAACTTCATTTGTTCGGGCAGTGTGGTCATTGGGTTCAAATTGAGCATAAACGTCGATTTGTGCAGTTAATACGCGATTTCTGTAATGAATAAGGGGGCGTCATGAGCAGAAATGCAATGGAACGCTTATTGCATCGGCTTTGCGTCGATAGGCGGGAGAAGCAGAGATTCAAGGACGATTTTGAGGGCCTGATAAAACGCGCTCAACTATCTGAAGAGGAAATAAAAATGCTTCGGGAGATGGATGTAAAGGCAATGCAGCTGCATGGTGTTAATCCGATGCTAACCCTGGGGTTCTGGTTTGAAAACGCCAATGATCCGACACCGAAAGCTTATATCGCGGCTTTGATAAATGGTGTTGCTGCAAAAGGAGAAAGCCGTGAGTGAAGTAGTCGGGGCGTTTTTAGTACCTCATGACCCAATTATGTTTCATGCCCCTGAAGGCGCAGGCCAAGAACTCAGTGCTCGTATATGGGGTGCGTTTGACGAGTGCGCAAACCGGATGTCGAAGCTTCGTCCGACCGCTGTAATCATTATAGGCGCAGACCATTATCTAAATTTTGGTACTGATTGTTTACCTCAATACTTGATCGCGACCGGAGACATAGACGGGCCGCTCGACGTACTTCCGGGTCTGAAGCGTGAGGTAATGCGGGGCCATCAAGTGCTTGCATCACATATCGCTAATCACGGTCATGAAAATGGCTTTGATTGGGCCGTGGCGCGCGCGTTTACCGTGGATCACGCCGTCGCGATTCCCGATCGATTAATTGTTGAGAAGGTGCGAAAACTGAATCCGGACCTCGGGACTATACCGGTTTACATCGCTTCTGGGGTAGATCCTTACATCAGTATGAAGCGGTGTATTGCCCTTGGCGAGGAAATTCGAAAGGCAGTGGAGTGCGCGCCGGGCTCAGAGAGAGTGGTTGTGGTGGGAAGTGGAGGGTTAAGCCATTGGATTGGGCTGCCTCAAATGGGAAAGGTCAATGAATTATTCGACAGGCAAATAATGGAGTACGCGTGTAGTGGAAACCTGAATGCTATGGCGACATTAACAGACGACTATATCTTGACTAACGGAGGGAATGGCGGGATGGAGGTGCGTCAATGGGCCGTGGCGATGGGGGCAATGGCCGGTGCGCGGGGCGAGGTCATTGAGTACGCACCTGTTCCGGAATGGGTTACAGGGTTGGGGTTTGTTGAATTGTTTAGTCGAGGATAGATATGTCGACATTAGTAAAAATTGAAAAAAACTCGCTGGATCCGGATGGCCCAAGTCTATTCGAGCACGGACAGGAGCGGATTGCGGTTTATGAACTAAGGGGGGTGTATTACGCCACGCAAGACGGTTGTACACATGCCAAAGCGTCTCTGTCTGAAGGGGAAATTCTGGAGGGCGATTTGATTGAGTGCCCAGTTCATGGTGGAACGTTTCATATACCAACGGGCCGCGCTGTTGATTTTCCCTGCGAGCGGCCAATCCGTACGTATCGGGTTACTGACGACGGAGAATTCTTGGTAGTTGATTTGGCGCAAGAAGCCGTATGCGGTGTGGGTCTCGTGGAAAGAAACGTATGAAGACAAGTCAGACTGTAGCTAAAGCGCTTACTTTGGGCTCTACAAATACAAATGGCAAGGGGGCTGCTGAGGTAGGTTTGGACGAACTGTTGAACCTGGACCGAGGGCGGATGTCGCGTCGAGTGTTCCATGACAGCGAGATTTATCAGCTAGAGCTTGAGCGCATTTTTGCGCGTTGCTGGCTCTTTGTGGCCCATGAGTCTCAGCTGAAGAAGCCTGGAGATTATGTATCTGCTTATATGGGTCAAGACAACGTTCTGGTCGTTCGACAAAGAGATGGCTCTATCAAGGTGTTTTTAAATACCTGCCCGCATCGCGGAAACAAAGTTTGTTTTTCCGATGTGGGAAGTACCAGACAGTTTATTTGTAATTATCACGGTTGGTCTTTTGGCATTGACGGGCGCTTAAAAGGGATGCATGCGTCGGAAGCGTTCGATGCTTCAAATTTCGACCCCACAGGGTTTGGTTTGCATGAGGTTCCAAAAGTTGACTCGTATCGTGGCTTGATCTTCGCAACGATGGATTCTGAAGCGCCGAGTTTGGCCGGATACTTGGGTGACATGCGGTATTACCTGGATGCGGTGTTTGCGATGGACAGTGAAGGAACAGAGTTTGTGGGGGGGTGTGTCAAGTCAGTTATTCGTTGTAATTGGAAATACGCTGCTGAAAACTTTGTGGGCGATGCTTTGCATGCTGGCTGGACCCACGACTCTGGGGCTAAAGCGATGGTGGGTGCTTCGGTGGGTGAGTTGCATAAAGACGTTGAAAGTTCTTATCAGGTGAACTTCAACGGCCATGGTTGGGAATTTAATCAAGATATCGTGGGTAACTGCGCAAGCTTAGGTGACAAGGAGCTGGTTAAATATCTCTATGCACTTCAGCCTAAGGTTGCAGAAAGGCTCGGTGACCTGCGTTCACGCATGATTGGGTCTATTTCTTCCTGCACTCTCTTTCCTAATACGTCATTCTTGGCCGGCCAGAATACTTTTCGAACGTGGCATCCTCGCGGCCCAAATGAAATAGAAGTGCATGTGTGGACATTTGTTAACAAGAGCGCTCCAGAGGACATTAAAGAACGGTGGCGTAAAGGTAGCATGCTGACGTTCAGTCCCTCCGGTGTTTTTGAGATGGATGACGGGGAGAACTGGGAGTACTCCACACGCACCAATGAGGGGTATATCACCAAGCAGCACGATCTTTACATTGGTCTTGGCATGAATACCCAAATCTTGAATAGCGAAATGCCTGGCAATGTGTTTCAGGGGCAGGTTAACGAGGCAAATCAACGCGCTTTCTATCAACGTTGGCTCGACTTAATGCAGTCTGCCAGTTGGGCGGATGTACCAAGGCGGGATGTGCCTAAGGAGCGGGTCTGATGAGTGTGGATGTGGCGTGCTTCGCTAAAGGTGTTGCGATGGAAATGCATTTTGAGATCAGTAAGTTCTTGTATAAAGAGGCGCGCTTACTTGATACCGAAAAGTGGGATGAGTGGCTTCAGCTTATGGCGCCAGACGTGCATTACTGGATGCCAATGCCCGAGAACAGGCGGAGAACAGATAGTATGGGTGCCTATGAAAAGGGTCAGGGCGCATTGTTTGATGACAACTTCTTTGATCTCCAAAGAAGAGTTGCTCGTTTTAAGCAACCCTCTGCCTGGGCCGAAGATCCGCCCACTCGGCATGTTCATTTGATATCGGGTATTGAGGCTTATGAAGGTGATACGGCACAGGAGTATTTGGTGCATAGCACGTTTGTGAACTATCGCAGCCGGCTAGATCGAGATAACGATGTTCTTGTCGGGCGGCGACAAGATGTTTTAAGAAAAAACGCTAATAGTTTCTTAATTGCAAAAAGAAAAATTCTAACGACACAAGCAGTCCTATTATCGAAAAACTTCAATACTTTTCTCTGAGGTCGTTTATGGGTTGGTTGGATGGCTATGTTGCTTTAATAACGGGCGCTGGAACGGGTATCGGCCGAGCGATTCTCGACCGGTATTTTGAAGAAGGTTGTGCCGGTGTGGGGGTTCTGTTACGCGACCGCTCTCAAGGAGATGGATTATTACGTGATTATGGCAATCGGGTGTGCATTACGTATGGCGATGTGCGTTCATATGAAAGCAATGAGAATGCAGTTAACCATACATTAGAGCAGTTTGGAAAGATTGATACGGTTGTAGGTAATGCGGGTGTTTGGGATTCATTTGGCAGATTAGAAAGGATGTCACCGCAACAAATTAATGATGGATTTTCCGAAATTTTCGACGTTAACGTGAAGGCTTATATCTTGCTGGGGAAAGCTGCGGTAAGTGCGTTGCGTCAGACTCACGGTAGTTTCATTTTTACGCTTTCTAACTCTTCATTTTATGCCGGTGGGGGTGGGGCGTTGTATGTGGCATCCAAGCATGCATGCGTCGGGATGATAAAGCAATTGGCTTATGAGCTCGCCCCAGAAATTCGCGTCAATGGCGTAGCCCCGGGAGGAACGGTCACTGCGTTGAGAGGGCCGGAGTCTTTAGGGAAGAGTCACCAAAGATTAAATGAAATTCCTGGAATTAAAGAAAAGATTGCCGATTCCATGCCCCTGAGGTTCATTGCTGCTCCTGAAGATCACGCGGGTCATTATGTGTTGCTGGCTTCAAAACGGAATAGCAGTGCGACAACCGCAGCCATTATTCAAAGTGATTGCGGCTGGGAAATCAGGCCAGTGGGCGCAGGGCGATAGGCGTCGGAGAGGGGTTCATATATGGAAATAAATCATAACTTCCGAGCGTTGATTGAAAACGGTCGTTTGCCAGTGATGATCGCGCCAATGTTCCTGGTGTCGGGGCCAGACATAGTGGTTGCAGCAGGGGAGGCGGGGGTCCTTGGGGCATTTCCTGCCCCAAACGCCAGAAACATCGATGTGCTGAATGATTGGATGTCGAAGACTGAGCAAGCAGCTCAGGGCAAGCATTGGGCGCTGAATATGATTGTTCATCGAAGTTACGAGCGCTTTTCCAAGGAGCTTGAATTGGTGGAACGCTATCGGCCTTCAATCGTGTCGACGGCGCTTGGCAGTCCTCGTCGCGTGCTTGATGTTGTTCATGGCTATGGCGGCATTGTCATGGCGGATGTGACCACGCCTACCTTTGCAAGAAAGGCGATAGATGCAGGGGCTGATGTCCTTGTTTTAGTGACAAATGGTGCTGGTGGGCATACCGGCTTTTATCATCCGTTTGCGCTTGTCGACGAAATACGTAAATTTTGGTCTGGCCCGCTGGGCTTGGCAGGGGCGGTTAGTCGGGGAAAAGATATTCGTGCCGCTCAGATGCTGGGTGCTGATTTTGTTGTTATGGGCACGCGCTTCCTTGCAACTAAAGAGAGTCTGTCCAGTGTTGCCTACAAAGAAATGCTTGTCGACAGTTCGATCGAAGACCTGGTTGCGAGTAAAGCCGTTTCTGGCGTGATGGCAAATTGGTTGAGGCGCTCTTTAGAGGCGCAGGGCGGACTCCTGGACGAGCCGAACGGGCAAGCTGCGGAGATCAACTTTGCGGGGGATATCAGTGTTGCACCTAAGGCATGGAAAGATGTTTGGTCGGCCGGACACGGGGTGGGCGCTATCACGAAAATCCAATCTGTGGCTGAGGTAGTTGAGCAGTTGTATCAGGAATATCAATCGTGTTTACGTGATGAAAGTATCGCGTTGGCATCATTATTTGGAGATCGACGCGTATGAGTAAAGCGATTGTTTTAGATAGCCACATTAAGGCTGCTGCACATGCGATCAAGAATGCTCGCGATGCAAGAGTGCCTATACCGCGAGTTTCTGTGGATTATGGAATTCAAGACGTAGACTCGGCCTATGCGGTTGCTAATTTCAATCTGCAAGCAGCATCGAGGGCAGGTCGAAAGCTGTCGGGCAGGAAAATTGGCTTGACCTCGCCGGCGGTTCAGAAACAGATGGGGGTCTACGAGCCAGACTATGGCGTGCTGTTTTCCGATATGGAGTATCTGTCGGGTTGCGAGTTGCCATTGTTTCGTTTGATTCAGCCAAAAGCAGAGGGTGAAATTGCTTTCGTTATAGGTCGAGATCTCGATACGGATAGTTTGAGTTGGGCGCAGTTCTTAAGGGGCATTGAGTATGTTCTTCCCGCCATTGAAATAGTGGATAGCGCGATAGAGAACTGGGATCTGACTTTGCCGGACACGATTGCGGATAACGCTTCGTCGGGTTTGTATGTTTTGGGGTTGGAGCCCCGTCATCTAGGTGATATAGACCTCGAACGATGTGTGATGAATTTTTCACTTAATGGAAAAACGGCATCGTCAGGCAGAGGCGTTGAATGTTTGGGGCATCCCTTGTTAGCCGCGCATTGGTTATCACAAAAAATGTCTCAATTAGATAGCCCTCTGAAAGCAGGTGATGTGGTGCTTTCAGGAGCGTTAGGTCCGATGATTTCAATAGGGAAAGGAGATTGCCTGGAGATGAGTATATCTGGGTTCGGTAGTGTGAAATGTAGTGTTGGTAACTGATTTAGTTGGAATTAATAATTAAGAGAAAACATAAGGAGACAATAATGCTTAAGTATTTAAAGCTCGTAACGACAGGGCTCTGCATTTTTATAGGTTCAACCGTTCAGGCTCAGAAGCCAGTGACGATTGGTGTGACAATTAGTTCAACAGGCCCTGCAGCCTCCCTGGGTATCGCGCAACGCAATACCGTTGAGCTTTTCCCGGACACGATAGGGGGAAGGCCGGTAAATTACGTTGTTCTGGACGATGCCACGGATCCGAGTCAGGCCACGCGTAATGCACGTCGTTTGGTTGAGGTCGAGAACGTTGATGCGATTATTGGGTCTAGCACAACCCCGAATAATCTGGCTGTGGCCGAGGTTAGCAACGAAGCAAAAGTTCCGCATTTGGGCCTTGCCCCCTATACGGCAAAAGATCAAACGTGGACTTTTTCACTACCTCAAACCTACGCGTTGATGTACGACGCCGTTTTCAAAAGGCTGCAGCAAGATGGTGTTAAAACAATCGCCTTTTTTGGTTTTAGCGACGCGTTAGGCGATGCCAGTTGGCGCGAGGTTGAGCAATTAGCCAAGCAGTATGACATCGATGTCGTAGCCCATGAGCGATACCGCCGCACCGATCAATCTGTGACTGCACAGGCATTAAAGGTCATTCAGTCTAAGGCGGATGCAGTTGTCTTTGCAGCGAGTGGGTCTGCAGCGGCGTTGCCAATGAGAGCCCTGCGAGAGAGAGGCTATAAAGGTCCATTCTTCCAGAACCATGGCGTTGCAAATAATGACTTCTTGCGTGTATCAGGAAAGATGGGTGAGGGCATGATTGCGCCAACGGGTTTGGTGTTGGTTGCTGAGCAATTACCCGATAACCATCCATCAAAGTCGGTTGGCGTTAAGTATCTTTCTATGTATGAAGACAAGTATGGTGCCGGCTCGCGTAATCCTTTTGGCGCATACGCATACGATGCTTATCTTCTGCTAGACAGAGCAATTGCTTCCGTTGATGGCGCGGTAGAGGCGGGTACCTCAGAATTTCGCACTGCTTTACTGAAAGAACTTGAGAAAACGGATCAGCTTGCATTAACTCATGGTTCAAGCTCTTTGAGCGCCGATAACCATATGGGTCTGGGAGAAGATGCAGTCGTGCTGATTACGATTAAAGACGGCGAATGGCGTCTGACAAAGTAAGGCAGATGAGTCATGAGCTTTTTAAATAATCCTCATATGCTGGCTACGCCTAAAGTTGCTCGTCATGAGCTGGGTGAGGGGGCTTTCGTCTTGTCTAATCCTGAGCCGCTCGGAGAAATTGCGCGATGCGTCGGCGAGTGGCTTGAGCATTGGGCGTTGAAAAGTCCTAATGCCCTCTTCCTGGCCGAGCGCGACTCGAATGAGCAATGGGTAAAACTGACCTATTTTGAAGTTCGCCAACATGTGGGCCGCTTGGCGCAAGGGTTGTTGAATATGCGACTCCCAAGGAACGCTCCCGTCGTTGCACTTTCAGATCCTGGAATAGATCAAGCGTTGCTCATGCTCGCTTGCTTGTATATTGGCCGACCTTTTTCTACAGTCTCTAGCGCGTATTCTCGGGTTTCTAAAGACTACCTGAAGCTTAAAGCGGCTCTCGAGGGTTTAGACCCAGGGTTGGTTTATGCTTCAGACGGTGAGTTATATCAGTCTGCGATCGGGGCGACCGTAAAAGATTGTCCCGTGCTGCTTTCTGAGAAAGAAGAAGCGATCGCTGGCAGCATTTCGTTTGTTGACCTGCTTCACACGGAGGAGACTGTTGAGGTCATGCATGCGTTTAACGCTATTACGCCCGAGACGCATGCCAAATATATGTTGACATCAGGGTCAACAGGCAAACCAAAAATTGTTATTAATACACACCGAATGTTGTGTGCTAACCAGAAGCAAATACAAATTGCCTGGCCCTTCTTGAAACACGAAAAGCCGATTTTGGTTTCATGGTTACCTTGGAGCCATACGTTCGGTACAAACTATAACTTTAATATGGTTTTGTGCAACGGCGGTTCCTTTTACTTTGACGAAGGGAAGCCGCTTCCAGGACTCATCGAGAAGTCTGTGCGGAATTATCGAGAGATACAGCCGAACTTATTCCTTAATGTACCCAGGGGGTTCGATGTGTTCTTGTCGATGATGGAGTCTGATCCGGGGATAGCGAGAGATTGTTTCGCCCGGCTTAGGGCAGTGTTTTATGCTGGCGCGGCTCTAACGCAATCAACGTGGGAGCAGTTTAATGCTGCCGTTGAGAAGGTGGTCGGTGAACCCGTAATGTTTTCCTCTTCTCTTGGGGCAACGGAAACATCTCCAGTGGGTACCTATGTACATTGGCTTTCAACGGATCCTCGTTGTGTTGGTTTGCCAGTTGCAGATATGCAGATCAAGTTTTTACCTAATGGTGACAAGTTAGAGGTCCGTATGAAAGGGCCGCAAGTATTTCCCGGTTATTTGAATGATCCCGAGAAAACAGACGAAGCGTTTGATGAAGACGGGTTCTATAAGATTGGGGATGCGGCCTTCTTGATAGACCCAGAGCGTCCAGAGGAAGGAATTGCCTTTAACGGTCGCGTTGCCGAAGACTTCAAATTAAGTACGGGTACTTGGGTATCAGTAGGTTCATTGCGTGTTAAGGCGGTTAGTGCCTTAGCGCCTTACGTACAAGATGTTGTAGTCACTGGTCATGATAGAGACTGCGTGGGTCTGCTGATTTTTGCAACGCCAAAGGCAAAAGAGTTAGATCAAGAAAATTTGCGAGGGCATATTAAGAATGCGCTTCGAAGGCTACATCAAGAAACCGTGGGCGGGCTATCGTTGGCTCCTAAACGGGCCATCGTGCTTAAAGACCCGCCTTGTGTTGAGAATGGTGAAATTACTGACAAAGGGTATATCAATCAACGCCTTGTGTTAAGGCGGCGTGCCGACGTAGTCGAGCGTTTGTATTCAGCTCAAGAAACTGATTGCGATGTGATTGTGATGTAGCTTGATAAAAGTCGTTGGATGTCTTGGTTGAAATAAAAAGGGGATGAATTGAGCGATAAATTGAAAGTAGCCATTATTGGTTCCGGAAACATTGGCACGGATTTGATGCTGAAGATATTGCGAGATAGCCAGTATTTACAGATGGCCGTCATGGTAGGTATTGATCCCGGTTCCGACGGGTTGGCTCGGGCGTCAGAGTTAGGCGTGACGACAACGCATGAGGGTGTGGAGGGATTGGTTAACCTGTCTGAGTTTCGGGATATTGAGCTGGTGTTCGATGCAACGAGCGCGAAAGCTCATGCTAAGAACTTTGATTTCCTGTCCCAACGAAAGCCCAATATTCGTTTTGTAGACCTTACGCCTGCTGCGATTGGCCCTTATTGTGTTCCTGTAGTGAATGGTAGCCAATATCTGAATAGGTTCAACGTTAATATGGTTACCTGCGGAGGCCAGGCGACGATTCCAATCGTGGCAGCGATACAGCGTGTTGCGAACGTCAGTTATGCGGAAATTGTCGCGAGTATCTCGAGTCGGTCTGCAGGGCCCGGTACCCGCGCAAATATTGATGAATTTACCAAAACAACCGCGAAAGCGATTGAGATCGTTGGTGGAGCAAAGCGTGGTAAAGCCATCATCATTCTGAATCCCGCAGAACCACCTTTAATCATGCGAGACACGATTTACTGCTTATCGGATGTCGCCGACCAAGAACGAATTGTGGACTCTATCGATAAGATGGTTAAAGACGTTCAGTCGTATGTTCCTGGGTATCGTTTAAAGCAGAAGGTGCAGTTTGATCTTGTGTCAGAAGCCAGGCCGTTAATGATTCCTGGATTGGGGAAAATTAATTCTGGGTTGAAAACTTCAGTTTTCCTTGAGGTCGAAGGTGCTGCCCATTATTTGCCATCTTACGCGGGAAACCTGGACATTATGACGTCGGCTGCGAAAGCGACCGCAGAGTTGATGGCGTCGCGGATATTGGCTGTTGAGGAGCAATAGTTTTGAACTTAGGCAAGAAAATCTATATTTCGGATGTCACATTAAGGGATGGTTCCCACGCGATTCGTCATCAATATACCGTTGACCAGGTGGCGAAAATAGCAAAGGCCTTGGATCTCGCTGGCGTTGATTCAATCGAAGTGGCCCATGGAGATGGGCTGCAAGGCAGCAGCTTCAATTATGGCTTTGGAGCGCATAGTGATCTTGAGTGGATTGAGGCGGTAGCCGCAGTCGTATCGAATGCCAGGATTGCCACACTTTTGTTGCCGGGGATTGGTACTGTGGAGGATCTTCAAGCTGCATATAGCGCTGGAGCCCGTGTTGTCAGAGTTGCGACTCACTGCACCGAAGCGGATGTTTCTCGACAACATATCGAGTACGCACGAGCATTAGGTATGGAGGCAGTGGGTTTCTTAATGATGAGCCATATGCAAACCCCCACTGGGCTGGCGCAACAGGCGAAGCTAATGGAGTCATATGGGGCAACCTGTTGTTACGTTGTCGATTCGGGAGGGGCGCTAAGTATGAATGATGTGCGCGATCGGTTTCGTGCCTTGAAGGATACTTTAGATCCGGGAACGCAAACGGGTATTCATGCACATCACAATCTAAGTTTAGGTGTTGCCAATAGCATCGTGGCAATTGAAGAGGGGTGTGACCGGGTGGATGCAAGCTTGGCAGGAATGGGGGCGGGTGCGGGTAATGCGCCGCTTGAGGTTTTTATCGCAGCGGCAAGTCGGTTGGGATGGCAGCATGGTTGTAATTTGTATGAACTCATGGATGCCGCCGACGATATTGTTCGACCTTTGCAAGATCGTCCTGTGCGGGTTGACCGAGAAACGCTTGCCTTAGGCTATGCGGGGGTTTATTCCAGCTTTTTAAGACATGCAGAAATAGCTGCAGAAAAATATGGATTAAAAACGGTTGATATTCTGGTTGAGCTTGGACGTCGCAGAATGGTGGGCGGACAGGAAGATATGATAGTAGATGTAGCGCTTGACCTGTTAGACGAGAAATCAAACTAGGTTGTTAATAGTGATCGCGCAGAGGTTTTCTCGATATCTCTATGCGATCACTATATTTATTTAGATCACATACAAATCAACATACTCGTGAACCGGCATGGTCTCTAGCTGCTCTTGATTCAGCGACACGTCCAGAATACGCTGTTGCTGCTTTTCAGGGAAACGGCGTGCCAGGTTGGTCCGGAATTTGGCCTCCAGTAACGGAATGCCGTCTTCACGACGGCGCTTGTGGCCAATGGGGTATTCGCACACCACTTCGTCAAGGGCGGTGCCGTCATTGAACTCGACCTTCAAGGC
>TARA_R100001143_G_scaffold637_3_pt1 | contig 11702 bp, 16 predicted proteins | sample TARA_R100001143 | Tara Oceans TARA_R100001143 (sample SAMEA2621300) | marine metagenome | biome: marine biome (ENVO:00000447); feature: mesopelagic zone (ENVO:00000213); material: "saline water (ENVO:00002010), including plankton (ENVO:xxxxxxxx)" | depth 800 m | reverse complement strand
TTGCCGCACAAGAGCGTTGCTGAGCACGACGCTGCCCTCGCCCACTGGAATTGCGTGCACCTGGGGCCGAACGGCTGCGAGGCCTATGCGCAGCGACCGCTGATCTGTCGACTGTTCGGCACCACCGCCAGCCTGCCCTGCCCGCGCGGCCGCGGCCCGGAAACGCCCACCGCGCCAGACGTGGAAAAGCAGGTGCATCAACTTATTGCCAGCACGCGCCAGGTGCTGGTCTAGCAACGCACACAACAAGACATCACGAGAGACACGATGAGCAACGAACTTCGGATCGAAGACATCCAGCTTGGCGACGGCAAGGCCGTGGTCAAAGGCGCCCTGATCACCACGCAGTACCACGGCCAACTCGAAGACGGCCGCGTCTTCGACTCGTCCTATGATCGCGGCAAGCCGTTCCAGTGCGTGATCGGCACCGGCCGGGTGATCAAGGGCTGGGAGCAGGTATAGCGAAAGTAGGCTTTCCATAAATCGTGGTATAGCCCACCGCGTACGCAAGTCATCCAAATACACAGTGGACCAGTTACTGCTTAGATCGCCCAGGTCGCAGAACGGGTGCGATTGCCCGCGTCATCTCTAATCCGCACACTTCCCATGTGCGAAATTCCAAGCTGATCAGAAAATCTTGACAGCGCCCGGCCAAAACCTGCATTGCGGGAGAGCTGAACATTCATACCCCGATTTGATAGGAACACTCCTTCCGCCACGCGGATGACGTCAGATGTCTTAACGAGGCGTTCACCTCTCTGACGTAGCAAGGCGATAGCTGACTTGAGCAGTGAAAGCAGATCGTTTCGTTTATGCATTTCGTTTCTCCAAGATTGGAGGCACCCAGAAATCGCGTGCCCCCTACATATAAGGATCAGCGAGCATTTCCAACACGAAATAGCTTGCCGTCCGTCGGATTGCATCGCTACACGTATCGGCCTTGCCCGATTCCTGAAAAGCCAACGTGATCGGTTTACTGTCCTTCGCCTTCCCCTGAACATCGAACGGAACAGGGGTTTTCGTGGGGAAAATCGTAGTTGAAAAAGACGATAGGGATTTCAGTCGTGCGGCGACTCAGCTACAGCCAAATAATGCAATTTCACACGCTGTAGCATACGACACTCACATAAGGGCAGTTACGCCCCAGAAGATTACCGCACTACTAATGCATACATTCTGAAAATCAGAGTACACTCCTTTTCCGTGTAACCCCTTGCTGCGTCTATCCCGTAGCCAGATGATACACAGCCGCCACCATCACAGATCGAAGGTAGGTATAGGAAAGAATTTGATTCTCAGGAGGGGTACTAGGTGTCAGAGGTAAGTGAAGACAAGACCAAGAGGAAATATCTCTCAATGCTCCGTGCCCACCCTTGGCACCATCAGCACTCTGTCTTCTATTCAGATGCTTCAGACAGCATTGCCCTGCTCGATGACATGGTTGCTTTCAAGCAGCTCCTACGCCGTCGCCATCCCGATCACCCGTTCCTATTACGGATTCAACTGTTGAACAGGGAAAAGAATTTTCAAGCCTATCTGAGCATCCTCGCTCCTGAACGAATCAGCGATCTTCAAGAGATTGCAAATAAAACCTTTTCTGCGGATGTGCGGGTGTTAGGCAGGGTTTGCACGGATGGTCGGTTAGAACGCATGGCATCAGCCATCAAAGTACAGAAGCCGCACAACCTTGAACACTTCTTTGATAAAGGCAGAGTTCGCCGCTTCTCCGTATTGAATAAACATTTAATTGAAGAACCTACGACTATAACGGATTAAAGCTATAACCGTTCGTCGGCAAGTATAAGTATAATTCGATTATATGGACCGTAGTGTTGCTATTTATCGATCGAATCAGTTAATATATACAATATATAGAAAATACATTTTATGTCTCCCAGCTAAACCTCTCATCCAAACACTTAACACCGGCTACTCGGTGATTTTTTGTTTCTGCGTGTCCGGTCACTTACACCGGTTTGACTCAGCCTTTCAATATGATTCCACGGGTTAGGCAAACTAATCCTGCAAGCAACCTTTAATTTTGCTCTAACCATTAGGCCTCTCACGCAATCAGAGAGCGTTCCTTATTCCCTATTGGTTTCACGATCTAAGGTTGAAATGTCTTTGCGGTTACCTTTATTGCAACACCCGAAGGGGCAACTGTGTTTGCCCCTTCTTTTTGAGCTTATTTTACTAACGATCCAAATTTCAAACAATGGAGAATTAAAAGATGACTTTGGTAACAAGACAATGCCTGTGGTGTGCTTCAGATATGGCAACGACCAGAAGCTCAAAAAAACTGTGTAGCAAGACTTGCCACTCCCAATTTAATAGATGGGCTGACAATATAAATTTGACGAATATTCAAGGTTACGAGCGGCTTGTGTCATTGCTGACAGATGGCAGGTCGCCTAACAGAAACCATCCAATCAATAGAATTGATTTAGCTGCTGCCGAGTATTGGAACAGTAAAACCAAGCTACTGAAAGCGGTAGCTGAATTTTCCAAATTTCCAGGTGCAACCCAAACCATAGACGAAGTAGTCCAACTCCTACAACCCTAAAATCAACTTGACTCTAAAAATTCTATAACAAGCCAAAAGGACAAAACTAACGTCGGAGCTTGCCCCAGAATAATCAGAGTCTCCACAAGGAGGCCATCATGCCCAACTATTTTATTATCAACAAACCTTCTAACCTGATCTTGAAAGTTATTTCTCTCAAGCACAGCCCCGCCGAAACGAAGGTTGAGAAATATGTACCAGCCTCAGATAAAACTATTGCTGTCCTTGACAAATGGTTGCTTGGTAATCCCGGCTTGCTGATGGACATCGGTGATCTGATGAGCAGATCTGAATACGTAGAAGACTACATTGTCCGCACTCGCAAAGATAAGTCTCAAGTACCAGTGGCAAAGCCTCAGCGCCTTTACTACCGAGAAGAGCAGATCGAGAAGTATGCGGATCGGCTGACGACTGTATGTAATTGGATCGCTAACCACCCCGACGCCAATGAGAACGACCTTAACGAAGTGTTTGGTATGGGTGTCGTAGCTGCTAAAGCGTATTTAGCAAAGTACAGTTAATAACGTATTTACTGATCTGTAGAGCACAAAACCTTGCAACCCTACCGGTTATGCCACTTGCAACTTTTGCTGCTTTACAGCCCCCGTATTTACTGACTCAAATACCTCCGTTAACTCATATCCTAACCTGAACTGGAGAACATCGCTATGCCTGAAGAAAAAGAGCAAATCTCGTGCTGTGTATGTAGTGAGTTATTTACACCAACACGAAGCCATCAACGCAAGTGCAGCAACCTTTGTAATGCGCTCATCTACTATCGAAGGGAAAAGGTTCGCACACTTCTTTTGAAATTGCATACCCCTGCTCAATTGGCAGCACTTGAAGTGTTTGCGGAGGCTTTGACTGATGACTGACCCAGTAACCACAAGCCCCTCAGCTTTTTAGAAAGAGAAAACATTATGAAAATTAAGCTCAGTGACCAAGCTGCATCAGTGCTTCTCAATCTGTACAAGGCCAGCGGTGAGACCTGTAACCTCACGCACTTTTTGAACGTACTGATTTGCAAACAACAACAATCTCAACTCCCGTTTTTCGAGGATACTAACAATGTCAAAGAGGATCACTTGCACTCAGTGTAAGAAGCGTTTCACACCATCACGAGTAGATGCCAAGTATTGCTCTGCTGCGTGCAAGCAATCTGCTTTTAGAAAAGCACAAGATAAAATTTCGGCACTGCATACCGCTCTAACCAAAACAGGATTTCTAACATACGTTGCATACGAAGTTCGCCGTGCTGGGTCTGTTGAAATACTGCGTGGCCACACGACAGCTTCGTTTGTAGAGCTTCACACTATCTGGTCGTATTGCAATAAAGCTTCTGCCTTCAAAACAAAGGAGCGCGCTTACGAACTGAGCCACATTTTCCCAGTATGCGGAATCGCTGGAAAGATTGGCTGCCTACACCCCAGTAACCTAGTGGTACAGCGAGCAGCCTTCAACCGTAGGCACGGCAACAAATACTTCTCTGGGGGCAAGAGCATCAGCCGAGCAAGCCTGAAGCCTCGCTGGCTTGTAGACGAGAAGATGCCGAGGGCTCACATTTTCAACCTGATCTTCAATTATCTTGGTGACGACATTCTAAGATCGTTTAAAAAGCAGTGCCAGCCGAAGAAGCTTGCAAAAGTATCATTGCTGGATTGGTTCGATAAGAAGGTTTGTCTTCTTGATAAGCCGGTTGATCTTAAATCTTTGGGTGTAGATCAACTGCGTCATATTCAAGCTGAGCTGCAATCAAAGGAAGTCTTCAATCTGAAGTTCGATTCGTATTCACTTGCTAAGGTTACGTTTGATGAGATAGCCCGGCTTGCGAACTATCGCCAAGATTCAGACCTCACAGATGCACAGCGCTTTCTTTCTAATCTGCGATGGGACAGTGACTTGGATTTCTTCATAAATGAGGAGCTTTCAAAAGATGGTAACGACGCTGCTGCTTCTAAGGCATTAGAGCTTATAGAGCCTGTATTGCTTGGTAAACCGCTCCGCCTACCTGACTTGGCTTGGGAGTGCCAGCATGCACGTGAAGCCGCTGTTGCCGAGTACGAACGTCTACAGCTACAGCGCCTGGAACAACGCAATCAGATGTTATTGGAACGTCAAGAGCGTGATGCCAAAAGAGTTGCTGCGGATAGAGAATGGAGATTCAATTTTGAGCTTGAGTGTGCTGAAGAATATGAACGCATAACTGGCAACCTATCGACAACCTACATTCACGATCAACATTACCAGTTCGTTCAAGAACAAATGTGCCCTTTCTAAAGAAACTTACAGCAGCATCTACTCCAGAATATGTTACCGATAATCTGACTATCCCCTACTCTGAAACATAGACAGCACTAAGGCTCCAGAGCATTTATAGTCTATTTTCCCTGCCACACTTTCAGAGCATTTTGTAAGACTACTGGAGTATTTCCATCTAGTCACGCAGTGACAATCAAACCCTAAACCTAAGCTTTTGCTCTTCACGAAGTGCAATTAATGGGGCTTTATCGCCCTTAGAACGCCACTAACGGCAGTCACCATAAAGAAGGAAACAAAAATGCAAAACACATTCAATACAAACTATATCAAAGTCAGCACCACCGCCATCGCCCCTTCTGATTTCGAGTTGAAGACTAAAGTCTGGGAGAACGAGCAAGTCTACAAAAATACTGCAATGTCTTGTGTTCGTATCAGTGGGCCTCTGCCCGTTATGCTGAAGCAATTTCAACAACTCACCTCCGAAGGCTACACACTGAACGAGTCTCTACCAGCCTCCTCCTTAGGTGCAGTCAGTTGCTTCCTTTCAAAGCCGAAGGACCAGCAGAAAGAAGATTTGTTGCTTATCAAGGAAGAGGTAGAGCGGCAGTATTCCGAAGCCATCGCAGCTAATTTTGAAGCCCATAAGACAACTCTGATTGAGCAGGCGTTGCAAGCTGAGCATCAGAAAGCTGTGGATGCTGAGAAAGCCAAGCAAGCCAAGCTCGAAGAGAAGGTTCGCAAACAAGTAGAAGATCAGTTGCAGGAGGTGCAGCAATGAAAGCTCAGGACATCCTCTCTGCCTTTCAAACACAGCCAACGGCTGCTATCAAGACTTTAGTTAAAGGCGACTACTTCGTTGTCAGTGCCGGTGAAGTGCTTCTGACGCAACTGGATCAAAGCTCTGTCGCCTCTCTTCGAAAGAGTGGAGTTATCACCATACAAGCTGATGGCGTTGACGCAGTTGTCTATGAATATCTCAAATCTAGGGGGATAGTATCAACACGAGATATGCTGCAAGCATCGCCATCGTTCAAGAAAGAATGCTCTTAATATTGTTATAAGATAACACATTAGAAACAGGCAGACAGGAGGGGTTTCCCTCCCCTGCACTATCACAACAAACAGGCTACAGGGCTTATGTTTACTAAGCTGTAATGGCTAAGTGCTAAGCCTGATGGCTTCTCCCACGTAGTACGCGATCAATAATAACAACAAAGGTGTTAAATGTTCCGAACAATACTCTTATCAATGCAACTTGCCTGCTTGCTTGTAATTACACATCAGCTACAAAGCACATATTCACCAACCGTGGCAGACCAGACGCTTTTGTATCTTGAGAACCGTATCGGCCGTATCGAATCGAAGGTTGATGACAACGCCCGGCAAGTGACAGCGCTCAAGCATCTGAGCATGAGAGGTCAACTGTAGTTATAATGACCGTCTCTTAACCAGTCATAGCTTCAGGAGTTGGTGCTGCTCTTCAAACCGGGCTTGAACCTGCCGCCCGTGCTCCAGCGCTTGTTTAAGAGTTTTGCTAACGTATGCTCCCACGCCAGCAGTTGTCTTACGCTCATCAAGTTCAAGCTCAAATAAGGGATGATACTCGCTGCTATAGGCCACGTAAGTTTTAAGGTTTACGGTCATATGAACTAGGAGACTAGCAGACTCATAGCTGAGTTTTGGTTCGTTAGGAGTACGGGTCCGATTGGTTGCTTCGAGCATCTGCTCCACCTTAGTTTTTGCAAAGCCTTCCAGCCGATCTATAGGCGCATCGATCACCAAGAATTCATTACCAGTCTCAGTCTCAGTCACGCTCAATCGCATTTTTAAAGATTCGCTATATATCTTCCCAAGCCGAACCGCACCGTTCGTTGTGCTAAGCAGGTTATCGTTTTCACGCTGCTCGATCAGACCCGGCACGGTCATGATGGCAGCAGCCAACACGATAGAAACTCCAACAATCGTGGCAGAGGACTTGGAAGACATTTTTATTCCTTTCGTTTTGATTTTACCCGAGTCCACAGGACACTAACCTAGTAGCGTCTACCTAGGTTGGGTGAGGTCTTGTAGAGCCTTTACGTTCTGGTGTAAGACTTTTCGATTGAGCGACCGAGCGTAGGTTTCAAGGTCACGTTGATACTCAAAGGATTCTCCACGCAGCATGTTTTGAATATTGCATAACAAGGTGACTTGCAGTGCTGGGTTCTCCAAGGTCATCTTTGTCAATTCCAGCCGCTCGACTTCCTTTACGACGCTGTCCAGGTGGTTGCTGATCTCGCTCTTTACATCCTGCCGCTGTGCATACTCGTATAGTTTCACAAGCGTTAGGTCGGGTGTTTGTCCTATCTGGTATACAGCCATGTCACCAACCAGACGGCTAACCATCGAATCCCCTGTCCCCGAGACAGCCATCAGCACATCCTCCATAAAAACCAACGCGCCCGAACGCCGATCCTCGAAGCGAAATCTGTCATCCTCACAGGCTCCTTTCTCTTCGAGCCATTTCATCTGCTCCTCCAGGCTCATTTCATCGGCAAACGCTGGCAAGCCAACACTCAGGAGAATAACTAAGCCTAGTCGGAGCATGGCGGGTCCCTTGGTTTATATTGCCATCATCCTAACATCAGTATGGGTAGCCGCTGCGCTGATACGATGGTGTCAGAAACGGTCGTTTACGAACCTAGCGGCAATCAGAATTTTTAAGGTGTCATAAAATAGGTATTGACATTCTGACACCATGAATTATTATGAGTCTACGTTTTTGACACCCTAAGGATTTCACCATGTCCCGCACCTTCGCTTACTGCCGCGTCAGCACCACCGGACAGGTAACAGAAAACCAAGTGCAAGAGATTCGTAGTGCAGGCTTCGATATTCAGCCCCAACGCATCATTGAAGAACAGGTGTCTGGTTCTGTGCCTGCCAATGAGCGTAAAGGCTTTCAGAAGCTTCTAGAACGCATGGAAGCGTCTGACGTGCTGGTTGTCACCAAGCTCGACCGTCTCGGCCGTAATGCGATGGACGTTCGCTCTACCGTTGAGTTGTTGGCTTCGACGGGTGTCCGTGTTCACTGCCTCGCCTTGGGTGGCGTAGACCTCACCAGCCCAGCCGGAAAGATGACAATGAGCGTTATCGCCTCGGTTGCTGAGTTTGAGCGCGATCTACTTATTGAGCGTACACAAGCAGGCTTGAGCAGAGCGAAGTCTGAAGGCAAGACTTTGGGTCGCCCTGCCGCTGCATCCGCTGACAAAGTACAGGCTCTGAAGGTTGCTGGGTTCTCACAAACAGCAGCAGCCAAGGAGTTAGAGTGCAGCTTGAGCACAGTTAAACGTTTGTGGAATGTCGCGGCGTAACCGACTACCAGCCACACAACAGCCCTGCCTAATGCGGGGCTTCTTTATGCCTGCCAAACACCTCTCAAACGCAGCCGCAAACCCCTATAACAGTGCTCAAACAGCACCATAGAACGACGTTCTCTATGATGTCCGCACTCCCCCACAGGTAAGCCAATCAGCAGCCTACAGCACGCATAGCAGCAGATATTTCTATAAAGGAAATGATCATATTCTGATCAACAACGGGCCGCCTTAACAAAGCTGCTACCTCGCTGATAAATCTGGTTGGGAACATGGCTACCACGCGAGCGTAGGTGTCGATATCCTTCTGCCATCATCGGAGAAGGAGTATCACGGATGGGTTGGATATTTTGGGGAGGAGTGCTTTTGATTATTGCCGTTGGCACTCCATATTTTCATATCGTGCCGGGTATTCGACGCGCCAAGCTACGGAAGCTTGCTGCTGGATTGTCTGCAATTGGTGGCACACCAAGCGGCTCGTTCCCCCGGCACCTTTTGAACGACCAGCAATATTTCGCAGCCCGCCGAGACTTTGACCTAGACGTCATGACCCAGCTGGTTTGCAACTCGCTGGCACCTCACAAAGAAGTGTTAGCTAGGAAGAAGAACCAGACGCTCTTCGCTGATGACTACGGCAACCTTCGCAAAGATGCTTGGCTAAAGGAGCTGCGATATTTTGTTCGTTCAGTGCTGTTCCCACTCGACACGTCTGGCCTGGGACCGGCAGAAACTGATTTTCTCGGCTGCCCGATTTTCAATATCTATTCCGATACTTCAAAGAAAGAGATTGTCCAGCACTGGGTGCAGGTTTTAGATCAGGAAATTGAGGCGGAAGAACGACACACCTATCTCCAATTCCAGCATTCGATGTCGGGCCATGAGTACGAGGAATATGTTGCTGATCTGATTAGGCAGCTCGGGTGGGACGCAAAAGTAACCTCTGGTTCTGGCGACCATGGGGCAGATGTCATTGCTGAGCATGATGGCTCAAGGGTGGCGGTTCAGTGCAAATTCTATCGGTCAACAGTGGGCAACAAGAGCGTTCAAGAAGCCTTTTCAGCCATGAGCTTCTATGACTGCGATCATGCTTGTGTGATAACTAATTCCACATTCACACCGGCTGCAAGGAAAGCAGCATCCAAGCTGGGGGTCGCATTGCTGCACCATGACGATCTAGCTTCGTACTTCCTCGATTGAGTAGCTGTCCCGATACCACCCTTGCCCCCTGTGTTGGAGGGGGCCCCAAATCAAAGGCCCGGAATCCTCAATCCCTTCTTTAGGTTCTTCACCTCCGCTTGCCAACAACCATCGTCCACGGCTGCCTGTATTGCTTTGACCAACTCGTCCTTTGCCTCCTCTGACTGCCGTTGATTAATCGGCATTTCCAGCGCAGCCCACCAACGGAAAGCTTTTTCTGCTACGAGCGTACGTGCTTTCGTCATCTGGCCATTCTGCATAGCTGACTCCGCTAGTGGCGAGCATGTGGAAAACATGCCTGACCCACTTGAGGATAGTCGAGCCAGATTAAGCTGTTTAGCTATTTCCCTTTGATGCGGGTCGTCGGGACCTGTTGTTTCACGTCAGAAAACGTAACGGACCTGACCACGATCCCAGTAGCGGACGACAGGGGGCGGCGTATCTTCAGCCATACGCTGAGGGTGGGCTGTAATGAGGGCTTGGGCTTGTGGGACGATGACAACCGGGTGACTTTCGTTAGCTGTAGCGCTGACGGTCAGGCCGAATATGACAAACGCTGATTTGATCTTTGGCATCTGAAATCCTTTTCAGAAAATGGTGGTGAGACGTGTAGCGTAGCGCCACTACCGGGAGATGCAAGCCTGTCTGTTGAGGTCAGAGAACGGCGTCACGCTCCCCTATCTAACATCACCGTCTGCCCGCTTCGTCAGGTACAGCAGCCGCTCCAGCTCGCTTTTCGGGTGTAGCTTGATCTTGGGAATCAGATCGTATATCTCGCTCAACACTTGGGGAATTACGAGCCTTTCTTCACCAGACCAAGTAACACGATAGCCAAGCACCTCGTTCTGTTTACGCTTCGGACCAAGGTAGAAAAATGGAAAAACATCGTTCGATGCCTTGATTAGGCCATCTTGGTAAACGGTGATCGTATAGCCTACGCTTTTAAGCATCGCATTCAGCCGAACGGGATCGTCTTCGGCAATCTCGGTTTCTGTATAGGCTGATTCCCAACCTGGCATCGTCTGTTCGTCGGTGCGCTCTAATAGCAATAGTTCGTCTTGTAGCGCCTTCCGCTGTGCTTTTAGGTTTTTGAGCTTGTCCGACAGCTCGGCCATATCATCAAGATCGTCTAGTAGAGCCACAATCTTTTGCACCCGCAGAGAAATGCTATCAATCTCTGCCTCCAGCTCTAGGCGTCGTTTGTCCGCAACAGTGAGCTGTTGGCGCTGCATGGCTTCAGCAAGGGCAATATGCGAGGTCTGTAAACGTACATATTCCAGCACGTTGCGGGGGATCGTTTTGGTATTGGTGCAACCGTTGTCTTTGAGCCGTTGACGCGTGAGGCACCGCATGCTGTGAGGCTCGCCGCCTTTGCTCTGCATGATGTAGTTCCCGCCACACACTCCGCATTTCACCAGCCCAACAAGAAGATGTTTGGTTGTCTTTGTGCGCGGTCCGGTTGTTGCCTCTCGCTGCCTTTTCTGAGCTTGTAGGAACAATTCTCGGCTCACTACAGGTGGGTATACATTCGGTATCTCGTCCCAAAAACCAATAGCGGTTTTATTGCGTAGCCACCCTTCCACCGTTGGGCCTGAACAAGTTTTGAATGCCTCAACGCCTGACGCTCTCAGCCGGTTTGCAATCGAAATCTTACCCACACCCGAAACGTACAATTCGAACGCCTGCACGATGTACGGTGCAATATCCTCTCTGAGCTTGCCATCTGTAGTGAGCCACACCGGGCCAAGTCTCTTAACACCTTCACCGAGCCTCGCCTTTTGTTTGCGAGCCTGATAGCTCAACTTAGTGCGTTCTGATAGCAACTTGCTGTAGCCGTGTGCCGCCTGAATTTTAGCAACGAGCAAATATATCTGCGGCCCGTTCAAGCTCTCCCGCGAGTAGACGTTCCCATCGTCCAGCGTGATAACTGAAACATCTGCACGAAGGATCGGGTTCAGGAAATGTAGGGCATCAACAGTTTCAAGTCGTCCTGTGCGGTCTAGAGCCTCTACAAGCACAGCATCACCGGGCTTGATTGCCCCAGCCTCAACAGCCGCCAGGAGCTTTGCCCATCCTCCACCTTCTGCAGCGTGTTGACCATGAAAGCCACTGCGCCCAAGGTCTTCGAAAGTTAGATCTGACAGCGAGTAGTCTGGGTGCGCCTCAAGCCAGCGGGCTATCATTTCGCCCTGCCGCTGCTTGCTATTGCTACTCACCTGCTTAGGGGAAGAAAACCTAATGTACCCGATTGCCTTGGGCATGCTGCTACCCGTTCCGTGCGAAAGTGGGATACCAATATAGCAAGAACGTGCGACCAGGGGTTGATG
>TARA_R100001143_G_scaffold7834_3_pt1 | contig 11817 bp, 10 predicted proteins | sample TARA_R100001143 | Tara Oceans TARA_R100001143 (sample SAMEA2621300) | marine metagenome | biome: marine biome (ENVO:00000447); feature: mesopelagic zone (ENVO:00000213); material: "saline water (ENVO:00002010), including plankton (ENVO:xxxxxxxx)" | depth 800 m | reverse complement strand
GCGCAGCCAGACCAGCAGCAGCGCGGCAGAGCTGCCACCATCCACATCGTAGTCCGCAAACACGGCAATCCGCTGACGCGCTTTGACCGCGGAAAGAAAACGCGTCGCGGCTTTCTCCATGTCGCGCAGGGATCGCGGGTCAGGCAGCAGATCGCGCAACGACGGCGCAAGAAACGCTTCGGCCTCTTCCGCCGCCACACCGCGCCGCGCCAGCACCTGACACAGGGCCAGCGGCAGGCTGGTCTGCTGCACCAGAACTTCGGTCGCGCGTTCCACCTCGACACTGGGGCCAACCCAGCGACGCCCCGTCAAAGACGCATCAACACCTAAAAAGCTCATGCATCTCCCCCTTCCAAATGGTCAAAAATCCTCGCCGAAGGCATCCGTCCCATCCTCCCCACAATGGGCAGGGCAGGGGCGCGGCCGCGCCCCTCGGGGTTACAGATCCTCGATCCGCAGCGCCACAGGATCGCTTGCCAGCACACCGGTTTTCGCCATCGCGGCCAGAGCCTCGTCCAGCGCGGTGCGGCTGCATTTATGGGTGACGATCAAGACGGGTGCCTGATCGCTGCGGTGTTCGGTCTGGCGCATGCGGTCGATGCTGATGCCGGCCTCGCCCAGAACGGTGGCGACTTTGGCCAGGGCACCGGGTTTGTCCAGCAGGCCCATGCGCAGATAGAAGGCGGCGGGGCGCTGCGACAGGGCCGCGGTGGCCGAGGCGAGCGTTGCGGCCTTCTGGCCAAAGACGGGGCCATGCCAGCCACGCGCGATATCGCAGATGTCCGACAATACGGCGCTGGCGGTGGGGCCTTCACCGGCACCGGGGCCGCGCAGGACGATCTGCCCGATGGCATCGCCTTCCAGCACGATCATATTGGTCCCGCCCGCGAGTTGCCCCAGCGGAGAGCTGTCGGGCACAAGACAGGGCTGCATGCGCTGTTCCAGCCCGCGGCCGGTCATTTGCGCGACGCCGAGAAGCTTGATCTTGTATCCCATATTCGCGGCAGCCTGAATGTCGTCGATGCTGACGCGCTGGATGCCTTCGATCTCGATCCCGTCGAAATCCACCTGTGTGCCAAACGCGATCGAGGACAGGATCGCCAGCTTATGCGCCGCGTCAATCCCGCCCACATCTAGGTTCGGGTCCGCTTCAAGATAGCCGAGCGCCTCGGCCTCTTCGAACAGGGAGTTGTAGCCGTTGCCGGTCTCTTCCATGCGGGTCAGGATATAGTTGCAGGTGCCGTTCATCACGCCCATGACGCGGGTGATCTCGTTGCCGGCAAGGCTTTCCGTCAGCGCCTTGATCACGGGGATGCCTCCGGCCACGGCAGCTTCATAGCGGATCAGGCAGCCCGCGGCTTCGGCTTGTTCTGCCAACGCCTGACCGTGGATCGCCAGCAGCGCCTTGTTGGCGGTGACCACATCCTTGCCCGAGGCAAGCGCGGCTTCGGTCGCGTCCTTGGCGGGGCCTTCGTCGCCGCCCATCAGTTCGACAAAGACATCCACATCGTCCCGTTTTGCCAGTGCGACGGGATCATCTTCCCACGCGTAGCCCGACAATGTGACGCCGCGGTCCTTGTCGCGGCTGCGGGCAGAGACGGCGGTGATGGTGACGGGGCGACCGGTGCGGGCCTCGATCAAGGCAGCCTGCTTGCGGATGATCCGCACTACGCCAACCCCAACGGTGCCCAATCCGGCAATCCCAAGACGAAGCGGTTGTGACATGGTGCAATCCTTTTGGTGGTGCGCGGCAGCGGGCTGCGGCGTTTCGGGGGTTTAGCCGCGATGTAGCCCTTTCCCACCGCGCACGCAACGCGACATTGCATGCGCCTTATTGCAAACCTTGGGACAAACGCTGCTTTTCCGACCCCGACAGAACCGATCCGCGCAAGCGCGCCGCGCGCGCCTGCAACCGTTCGACCCGCGATGTCAGCCCGCTTTCGGTTTGCGGGATGTTCACCTGTCCGGCCTCGGCCTTGGCAAGCAGCGGATCGACCGGCACAATCGCGGGATAGTCCGATGCGAGAAGCTCGGGCGTGGCACGGCTGTCAAGCGCGGGAAACTGCGTGCAGGCCGCGGGCAGGGTCAGCGCGGCAAGGCAGAGCGGAAGAAGGATACGGTGCGTCATAGATCAGTCATGCACCAGCGACGGAAATCGCGCAAGCAGGGGTTTGCCTTTGAACATGCGTTCAATTAACCTTTGACCCATGGCGCGTACAACCGGATCACATTCTGACATCACTCGGCCCAAAATCCGCGCGGCAGCGTTGCGGCTTTTCGCTCGTCACGGCTTTGCTGCCGTATCCATGCGGGCACTCGCGACGGAAGTCGGGGTGCAGGCGGGCGCATTGTATAATTACACGCCGGACAAGCAGACCTTGCTGTTCAGCCTGTTGCAGGACCATATGAACGACCTGCTTTCGGCCTGCGACAGTGACCCCAGCCAAAGCGCGGTGGATCGCCTGCGCCGATTTGTCGACTTTCACATCCGCTTTCACGCCGACCGCCCGGACGAGGTGTTCATCTCTTATATGGAGCTGCGCAACCTTACGCCCGAGAATTTCACCGAGGTCGAAGCATTGCGCCGCCAGTATGAAGACCGGCTAGAGACGATTTTGCGAGACGGGGCGGCGGCGGGGGATTTCGCCATCGCGGATACCAAGATCGCGACCTTGGCGGTGATTGCGATGCTGACAGGGGTGAATACGTGGTTTCGCGTAGGCGGACGGCTGTCGCTGGACGAGGTGATCGCGCAATATTGGGATATGGTGCGCAAGTCCGTCACGGCGGGGTAGGCCCCCGCGCGTGACGCTGGTTTTCAAGGCGCTTAGGGCCGCAGGGCGTTAATCGTCAAAGCCGACGAACCGCGTGACCTCTTCGACGGGGCGGCGGGTAGAGACGACGGCATTGGCCGAAAAATCCTCGTCCGGCCAGCCCATGGCGACGCAGGTCATGATCACCTGATCGTCGGGGATCTGCGCATGTTCACGCACCACAGGCGATTGCATAATGCCCTGACCGTTGATCACGCAGCCCAGACCTTTGCTCCACGCGGCGAGCACAAGGCCGTAGGTCACCGCGCCCAGATCGAAATGCGCGATGGTGCCATTGTCATCCAGCGACTTGTCAAAGCAGACGACGATGGACACCGGCGCGTCAAACTGGCGGAAGCCGCGCATCACCCAATCCTGGCGGCGCTCCTTGTCGTCGCGTTCGATCCCCATAGCAGCAAAGAGCTGTTTCGCGATGCCGACCTGCCGGTCGCGGTGGACACCGGCATAGGCCCCGTGATCGCTGATTTCACGCACCGGCGGCACGCCTTGCAACATACGGGTCGAATTCCCTTCACGGACTTTCTCAAGCGGTTCGCCGGTCAGCACATGCAGATGCCACGGCTGGGTGTTCATCGAGGATGGCGCGCGATTGGCCAGTGCGATGACCTCTTCCAGCAGGGCGCGCGGCACGGGGTCTTTCTTGAAGCCCCGGATGCTGCGCCGTTCCTGCATTGCCTGTTTCAGTTCCATCTTGCCCTCCCGCAAATTTCCTGACGGCTGTCAGACTGTTGCAGTTCCACGGTGGGGTCAAGCGCGGGTGGGGCCGCGTGCCGCTGCGTCAGATCAGCAGTTCGGGACGTTGACCGCCAGCCCCCCAAGCGAGGTTTCCTTATACTTTTCAGACATATCCGCACCGGTCTGACGCATGGTTTCGATGCAAGCGTCCAGCGGCACCAGATGCGTGCCGTCGCCGCGCAGCGCAAGCGACGCGGCGGAGACCGCCTTGATCGCGCCAAGCCCGTTGCGTTCGATGCAAGGCACCTGCACCAGACCGCGCACGGGGTCGCAGGTCATGCCCAGATGATGTTCCAGCGCGATTTCGGCGGCGTTCTCGATCTGCTGCGGCGTGCCGCCCATGACGGCACAAAGCCCGGCGGCCGACATGGCGGCGGCGCTGCCCACTTCGGCCTGACAGCCCGCTTCCGCCCCCGAGATCGACGCGTTGAATTTGACCAGCCCGCCGATCGCCGCAGCGGTGAGCAGGAAATCCTCGATATGCGCCTCTGATGCGCCGGGGACGTGATCCAGATAATAGCGCAAGGTAGCGGGCATCACACCCGCTGCGCCGTTGGTGGGGGCGGTGACGACTTGCCCACCGGCGGCATTTTCCTCGTTCACCGCCATGGCGTAAACGCTCATCCAGTCGTTGATCGTGTGAGGCGCACGCTGGTTCTGGCCGCGTTCTTGCTGTAGCGCATCATGGATCGCCTTGGCGCGGCGTTTGACGTTCAACCCGCCGGGTAGGATGCCATCGGTTTCGAGCCCACGGTTGATGCAGTCGTTCATCACCTGCCACAGCCGCTTGGTGCCGTCGCGCAGCTGCGCCGCCCCGCCGCGCGATTCCTCGTTGGCGCGTTTCATCTGGGCGATGCTCTTGCCGGACTCCGTCGCCATCTGCAGCATCTCGCTTGCGGATTTGAACGGGAAGGGTATCGGCGCGCCTTCGTCCGTGTCCTTGCCCGCCGCCAGTTCGGCTTCGGTCATCACGAAGCCGCCGCCGATGGAATAATACGTCTCGCGCAAGCTAACGTCGCCTTGGGCGTCGGTGGCCATCAGCATCATCCCGTTGGCGTGGCCGTCGAGCTTGGTGTCGTAGTCAAAGATCATATCTGACTTGGGCGCGAAACTCAGCGTGCCAAACTCGGGCAGGGTGATCGTCTGCGTGCGGTTGATCTCGGCCAGCACTTCTTCGGCGCGGTCATTGTCGTAGTCTTGCGGCGTGAACCCCGCGAGGCCAAGGATCGTGGCGCGGTCCGTGGCGTGGCCCACACCGGTAAAGGCCAGACTGCCATGAAGCGATGCGCGCAGGCCCGCGAATTTGAACGGAGAGGCGCGCATCAGGTCCAGAAACCGTGCCGCCGCCACCATCGGCCCCATCGTGTGCGAGGAGGACGGGCCGATGCCCACTTTGAACATATCGAAGACAGAGAGAAACATCAGGTGGCACTTCCTATGGGTGGGGTGGCAAGGCGGGGCGCGGTAAACGGCGTGGGCCCCAGCCCTTCGGCGGTTTGCGCGGCCGCCGTGCAGGGGAGCGTTTCGATCTTTGAGCAAAGCGCGTGCAGATGCGGGGTGGCGCGCAGATCGAACCAGCCGCGATCACGGTTGCGCGGATACAGCGCACACCAGCGCAACAGCGGGGCGAGGTAAAGCGCAAGCGCGAGGGGCAGCGTATCCGCCGCGGCCCGGTCCTCCAGCCTGCGCAGGTGGGTCTGCAACGCTTGGGTTACGGTTGTGTGCAGCGCGTCTTGGGCGGTGTCGTCAACGCCCACGTATTTATCAGGGTAAAACAGCATACGCAGGGCAGGGTGCACCGTATTGGCAACGAAAAACAACCACTTGAGGAAATCCGCCCGTGTGGCATCCATCGCGGCAGGGGCCAGCCCCCCATGCCGGTCCGCTAGCCACAGCAGGATTGCGCCGGTTTCGAACATCGGCCCGTTCGGCGTCTGCAACGCGGGGATCAGCCCGTGCGGGTTCAGCGCCCGATAGGCGGGGGCAGACTGCCCCTGCGCCGCGCGATCGACCAGACAGGTGTCATAGGCCACGCCCTGCGCCTCGAGCGCGAGGCGGATGATCAGGGAGGCATTGTCGGGGGCGTAGTGCAGCGTGTAATCGGTCATAGGCCGGTGGTATCCCATTGCGCCGGAGGCGGGCGATTGAAAACGACCGATCTGCGCGGTTTGCGGTACTCTATCCAGATTATCGGCGCGTAACACCCCCGTGGCGTCGTGGCGCAGACCATGTGTCACCGGTCGCAGGCCACGCGACGCGACGACAATGCGGTTTTGAGGGTCGCGCGCCGGCGCGGCTGCGTCTATAAGGGCGTCGATTAACGAGGAGTCGCTGCCATGACCGGAGAATTGTCACCCATCGATAAGGCCAAATTTGTCGCCGCCAAACGCGCTGCACAATTTGTAGAAGACGGAATGCGCGTCGGATTGGGCACCGGCTCTACCGCCGCGTGGCTGGTGCGCTGCCTGGGCGAGATGGTGCGCGACGACGGCTTGCGGATCAAGGGCGTGCCCACGTCGACCCGTACCGCGCAGCTGGCGCGCGAAGTGGGGATCGAGGTGATCAGCCTTGATGAAGCCAAGTGGCTGGACCTGACCATCGACGGTGCGGACGAGTTCGACGGAGAGCTGAACCTGATCAAGGGCGGCGGCGGTGCCTTGCTGCAAGAAAAGATCGTGGCCACCGCATCCGATCAAATGGTTGTGATTGCCGACATCGGCAAAGAGGTCGAAACACTGGGCGCATTTCCCCTTCCGGTAGAGGTTATTCCCTTTGGCTGGCAGACCACACAAGCGCTTGTCGAAGAGACTTTGGTGTCTATGGACGTGCTGGGGCGTAATTCCACGCTGCGTATGAACGGCGACATCCCCTTTGTGACAGACGAGGGGAACTACATCCTTGATCTGCATCTCAAGCGGATCGGCAACACGCGTCAGATGGCATTGGTCATGAACCAGATGCCGGGCGTAGTTGAAAACGGGCTATTCATTGATATCTGTGATGCCGTTGTGATCGGCTATGGCGATGGCCGCGTCGAAGTGCGCGACATCAACGAAGGCACTGTTGATCGCGATAAGATGGAGTTTGTCGAGACGGATAACCTGTTCTCCGACCTGAGCGATTAACAAAGAAAGGCCCCGGCCCAGATGAGCGATTTTGATTACGACCTTTTTGTCATTGGTGGCGGTTCCGGCGGCGTGCGCGCCGCGCGTGTTGCGGCGGGCGAATACGGGGCCAAAGTCGCCCTCGCCGAAGAGGACCGCTATGGCGGGACATGCGTGATCCGGGGCTGCGTGCCGAAAAAGCTGATGGTTTTTGCCTCGGGCTACGCCGAGCTGGTGGACGAGGCGCAGTGCTTTGGCTGGGACATCAAGCCGGGCACCTTCGACTGGCACGCATTCAAGACCCGTTTGAACACGGAACTGGACCGGCTGGAAGGCGTTTATCGCAAGCTGTTGGCCAATTCGGACGTCGATACCTTTGACCAGCGCGCCACGATCAAGGACGCGCATACTGTGCAGCTGGCCAATGGCGAAACCCGCACGGCCAAACACATCTTGCTGGCCACCGGCGGCCGTCCGGTACGCCCTGATGTGCCGAACGCCCAGCTTGGGATTGTGTCGGACGATATCTTCCATCTCGAAAGCCTGCCCAAGTCGATCTTGATTGTGGGTGGCGGCTATATCGGCTGTGAATTCGCCTGTATCCTGAATGGCTTGGGCGTCGAGGTGACGATGTACAACCGCGCGGCACAGATCCTGCGCGGTTTTGATGACGAGGCCCGCGGGCTGATCGCTGAATCGATGACAAATGCAGGCGTCGATATCCACTGCGGCACCAGCATCGTCGAAATGGCGCTGGAAACCGAACACGAGGCGGGCACCATGCCCAGCAACTCTGATGCGGCGATGGGGGCCACGGCTGAACAATCGAACGAGCTGAACAATTGCGACGCGCGCGCAGGCACGCAGGGGCCGATCTGGGTCAAAGCCTCCAACGGGGCCGAGAAGGTCTTTGACATGGTGCTGTTCGCCACAGGGCGCGCACCGAATACCGATGGCATGGGGCTGGAAGAGGTCGGCGTATCGCTGGGCCGTCGCCAAGAGGTCGAAGTCGACGACTACAGCCAGTCGGGCGTCCCGTCGATCTATGCTATCGGCGATGTCACCGACCGCGTGAACCTGACACCTGTTGCGATCCGCGAAGGCATGGCTTTTGTGCAAACCGTCTTTGGCGGCAACCCGACACCCGTGGATCACGACCTGATCCCGTCGGCCGTGTTCACACAGCCCGAATTCGGCACTGTCGGCCTGACAGAAGAGCAAGCGGCAGAGCAGGAACCGGTCGAGATTTATTCGGCGTCGTTCCGGCCCATGCAAACGGCCTTTGCCGAAAAGAACAAACGTGTGATGATGAAGCTGATCGTCAGCAAGGAAACACGCGTCGTTCTGGGGTGCCACATCGTCGCACCAAACGCGGGCGAGCTGATCCAGCTGGTGGGCATTGCCGTGAAGGCGGGGCTGACAAAAGAGCAATTCGACGCGACCTGCGCCGTGCACCCGACCATGTCCGAAGAGCTGGTCACCATGCGCAGTCCGACACGCACTGCTTGAAGTTCGGGCGAATATGCCCAACTCTGCACAAGATAAAACCGCGTAGGCGGTTGGGATAGGGCCGCTGTAGCGGCCATACATAGGGAAGAATTAATGGCTGGAAATACAGGCGGTCCTTGGGGCGGCGGAGGGAACTCAGGCGGTGGGAACAATGGTGGCGACCGCAACCGGCCCGGAGGGCAGCGGCCCACCGGTGGTGGCGGGCGCGGTCCGGGTGGTGACAAAGGTCAGATGCCCGAGATCGACGATCTGGTGAAAAAGGGTCAGGAACAGCTGCGCGTCCTCATGGGCGGCAAAGGCGGGACTCGTAACTCCGGCGGCTCTGGCGGGAATATGGGCGGCGCAGGCCCCAAGTTCACCCGCGGCACAGTGGGTCTGGGTCTGGTGGCGGCCGCTGTCGTCTGGGGGATGGCAAGCTTTTATACCGTGCGCCCCGAACAGCAGTCGATCGAACTTTTCCTTGGCGAATTTTCTGGCATCGGGACAGAGGGTCTGAACTTTGCCCCTTGGCCCTTTGTCACTGCCGAAGTCTTTGACGTGACCACCAACCGCGCCGAAACCATTGGCGCAGGACGCGGTGGCGACGACAACGAAGGGCTGATGCTGACCACGGATGAAAACATCGTCGACATCGATTTTCAGGTCGTCTGGAACGTGAAGAACGCCGAGAACTTCAAGTTCTCGCTGCGGGATCCGCAAATGGCGGTGCGTGCGATTTCTGAATCCGCCATGCGCGAGATCATCGCCCAGTCCGAGCTGGCACCGATCCTCAACCGTGACCGTGCCACCATCGAAGCCTCCGCGCGCGAGCTGATCCAGACCACGCTTGATAACCGCGAGACCGGGATCAACATCATCCGCGTCAACTTCAACAAAGTGGATCCGCCCAGCCAGACGGTCACCGTGACGGATGCAAACGGCAACACGACGCAGGAATCCGTCATCGACGCCTTCCGCGACGTGCAAGCTGCCGAACAGGAACGCGATCGGGTCGAACGTCAAGCTGACGCTTATGCCAACCGCCGCACCGCCGAAGCCCGTGGTGAATCCGCCCGCCTGCTGGAAGCCGCCGAAGGGTACCGCGCACGTGTGGTCAACGACGCCGTGGGTGAGGCAAGCCGCTTTGAAGCGGTATTGCAGGAATATGCAGCCGCCCCCGATGTAACCCGTCGTCGTCTGTACATCGAGACCATGGAGAAAGTACTGGGAGACGTGGACAAGATCATCCTCGAAAACGGCTCTGACGGGACCGGGCAGGGGGTCGTGCCTTACCTGCCGCTCAATGAACTCCGCAACTCCAACCGAGGATCGAACTGATGCGTAAACTCAATATCCTCATCCCCGTGGTTGTGATTGCAGCCGTTGTCGCCCTGTCGTCGATCTTTATCGTGGACGAACGTGAACGCGCGCTGGTGCTGCGTTTCGGCCAGATAAAACAGGTGCGTGAAGACGCGGGCATCGGGTTCAAAATCCCGCTGCTGGACGAGGTCGTCCGCTACGACGACCGTATCCTGTCGCTTGAAACGCCGATGATCGAGGTCACCCCCGCCGATGACCGTCGTCTCGAAGTGGATGCCTTTGTGCTGTACCGCATCAACAGCGTGCGCCAGTTCCGTCAGGCCCTTGGCACCGACGGTGGCCGTCAGGCTGAAATCCAGTTGAACGGTATTCTTGACGGTCAGATCCGTGCGGTTCTGGGCTCGCAGGGGGTGACATCCAACACCATCCTGTCGCCCGAACGCTCTGCACTGATGGACCAGATCCGCGAACGTTCTGACGCGCGTGCGCAGGCGCTTGGTCTGGATGTGGTCGATGTGCGTTTGCGCCAGACCAACCTGCCAGAGCAGAACTTTGACGCGACCCTGCAGCGGATGATCGCTGAACGTGACCGCGAAGCGACCGATGAACGCGCCCGTGGCCGCGAGGCGGCGCAACGTGTCACCGCCCTTGCGGATCGTACCTACGAGGAAATCCTCTCGGAAGCCCGTCGTGATGCCCGTATCACCGAAGGTGAGGCCGACGCCGAGCGGAACAAGATCTTTGCGCAAGCCTATTCCAAGGATGCGGAGTTCTTTGAATTCTACCGCTCGCTCAGCGCCTACGAGCAAGCGTTGAAGGGCGAGAATTCTACCATGGTGATGTCGCCCGACAGCGAGTTCTTTAACTATCTCAAGTCGGACGAAGGCAGCCGCAGCCAACGCGCGACCACCACCGGGACCGGCAACTGATCCAATCCACGGTGCACTTTTAAACAGGGGCTGGCAGAAATGCCGGCCCCTGTTTCGTTTGGGGGCATGACCCCGGGATCAACGGGATAAGGGGCGGCAATTTCGCATAGAAACCGAGGGTCGCGTTGACATGCGCGTGAGGATGACCATCTTTCACCTTGCAGCAGTGGGTTTGCAGATGCACTCTGCCAAGGACACACAAACGGGGTGTATCGCCCCTTATCAAACCGGAGTTGACGAATGCAGCCAAAGGCCGTTTCCCTGTCGCGTACCGACGCAATATCGCCCCAGATCAAATGGTTGATGATGGGTATGCTGGCGCTGGCTTTTGTCCTGATGCAGGCCGTGGTCGCACTGGCCAAACCCGAAAGCCTTGCGCCGCTTGCGGAAAAGATCAGCCCGTCGGTCGTGAATATCACCACCTCCACCACCGTAGAAGGGCGCACAGGCCCCCGTGGCATCGTGCCCGAAGGCTCCCCCTTCGAGGATTTCTTCAAGGAATTTCGTGACCGCAACAATGGTGGCGAAGCCCCCGCGCCACGCAAATCATCGGCGCTTGGGTCGGGGTTTGTCATCTCTGAAGACGGGTTCGTCGTGACCAACAATCACGTGATCGAAGGCGCGGACGAGATTACCATCGAATTTTTCACCGGTCTTGAACTGAAGGCCGAAGTCATCGGCACCGACCCCAACACCGATATTGCCCTGCTTAAGGTTGAAGCCCCAAGCGCGCTGCCGTTCGTCAGCTTTGGCGACAGCAATGCCGCCCGCGTTGGTGACTGGGTGCTGGCCATGGGGAACCCGCTGGGGCAGGGGTTTTCCGTCTCGGCCGGTATCGTCTCGGCGCGCAACCGTGCTTTGTCGGGCACCTATGATGACTATATCCAGACGGACGCTGCCATTAACCGCGGCAACTCCGGCGGGCCGTTGTTCAATATGGACGGCGAAGTCATTGGCGTGAACACCGCGATCCTGTCGCCCAACGGCGGCTCCATCGGGATCGGTTTCTCGATGGCGTCGAATGTTGTGACGCGTGTTGTGAACCAGCTTAAGGAATTCGGTGAAACCCGTCGCGGCTGGTTGGGTGTGCGTATTCAGGACGTTACTCAGGATGTGGCCGACGCGATGGGGCTTGCCAAAGCGTCCGGCGCGTTGATCACCGATGTACCGGAGGGCCCTGCGAAGGATGCGGGCCTGAAAACTGGCGACGTGATCCTCAGCTTTGCAGGGGTCGAGGTCGAAGACACCCGCGGTCTGGTCCGTCAGGTGGGCAATAGCACCGTCGGGGCCTCGGTCCGCGTGACTGTCCTGCGCGAGGGGAAATCCCAGACGCTCAAGGTCAAGCTGGGTCGCCGCGAAGATGCCGAAGGGGCAGGGGCGTCGGCCTCGGCACCAGAGGATGAGGCG
>TARA_R100001143_G_C3360415_1_pt1 | contig 12063 bp, 14 predicted proteins | sample TARA_R100001143 | Tara Oceans TARA_R100001143 (sample SAMEA2621300) | marine metagenome | biome: marine biome (ENVO:00000447); feature: mesopelagic zone (ENVO:00000213); material: "saline water (ENVO:00002010), including plankton (ENVO:xxxxxxxx)" | depth 800 m | reverse complement strand
CGCGCCAGCGACCTGTCGCGCCCGCCCCCGGCGGAAGGCTCCAAAGAAGTCGCCGCCCGCGTTGCTGCCGCAAGGGCGATCCAGACCGCCCGATTTGCCAGCATGCCGGAAGCCCAGCGCCCCCGCACCAATGCCATGGCGGATGGCAAAATCCTGGAAGACATCGCCACCCCGGATGCGGAGGGCCGAAAACTCCTGACTGACGCCGCCGACCGCCTGAAACTCTCTGCCCGCGGCTACCACCGCGTCTTGCGCGTCGCCCGCACCCTGGCCGACTTGGACAATTCCCCCTCCCTGCGCCGTCTGCACATCGCCGAGGCGCTCAGCTACCGTCGGGTCCAGGTGCGGGGGTAGGATTCCTATCTATATTGCACTGCAACGCTTGATTTTTCACCTCCATGCCCCCTTCTTAGCGGCTACACCGAAGCTTTGGGGAGAAGGTCGTGATTGAGCGTTTGCAACGGCTTGTTGAGTCGCGGGGGTTTCAGAATTTTATTCTGGCGGTGATCGTGCTGAATGCGGTCATTCTGGGGCTGGAGACATCCAAGACCGTGATGGCGGCGGTTGGGCCTGTGCTGAAGGCGCTGGATCGGATCGCGTTGGTCATTTTTGTGATTGAAATCGCCCTGAAGCTGATCGTTTATCGCCATCGCTTTTTCAAGAATGCCTGGAACATCTTTGATTTCGTCATTGTCGGCGTGACGCTGGTCCCGGCGGGCGACGGGGTTTCGGTTCTGCGGGCGCTGCGCATCCTGCGGGCCTTGCGGCTGGTCTCCATGGTGCCGTCGATGCGCCTTGTGGTGCAGGCCCTGATGCGGGCCATTCCGGGCATGGGCTCGGTCATCATGTTGTTGTCGCTGGTCTTCTATATCGCCTCCGTCATGGCGACCAAGCTGTTCGGCGGATCGTTTCCCGATTGGTTTGGAACGATTGGGGAGTCGGTTTATTCCCTGTTCCAGATCATGACACTGGAAAGCTGGTCCATGGGCATCGTGCGCCCGGTGATGGAGGTCTATCCCCAGGCCTGGATGTTCTTTGTTGTCTTTATATTGCTGACCACATTTGCGGTGTTGAACCTGTTTATCGCCATCATCGTGGACAGCATGAGTCAGGAACATAAGGCGCTGGAAAGCGATGGGGAGGATGCCTATCACCCCAACAATCAGGATATCATGGCGGAATTGAAGGCCCTGCGCGCGGAGGTTCGGGCCTTACGGCAGTGAATTTGGGCGCAGGCGTCAGGTTTGGTCAGATGTTCCTGTCTCTCTCAGTTGTTGTGCTGTGCACCCCCTTTCCGAATCGCGGGAAACGCGGTAAGAGCCCGCTATGACAACCAGTTCTCCCATATCCAGCCCGGTTCCCGGGGGTGCCATGAGCAGTTTCATGGCGGGCGCACGGGATTCCATTGGCATGAGCTTTGGTGCGATGCTGTTTGGCCTGTTGTTCGGGTCTGCTGCGACGGTGGCGGGTCTGACAATGCCCCAGACCGTCTCGATGAGTGCCTTTATCTTTGCAGGCACCGCGCAGTTTTCGACCTTGGCCCTGTGGCAGCCCGATATGCCGTTGTTTGCGGTGGCGGTCTCTGTCGCAATGGTGACTAGCCGCCTGACCCTGATGGGCCTGTCTTTGGCCCCGACCATCCGGTCCATGCCGCCCTGGATCAAGCCAGCCGGTGTGTTTGTCATTAATGATGCCGCCTGGGTGCTGACCCTTCAGGCCCGCAGTGTATCCAGCAAGGCAGGTTACTTCTTTGGGATCTCCGCCCCGATGTATACATTATGGGTGGCGGCCACGGTGGTGGGCGTGTTTCTGGCTGGTTTTTTTGATCCGGTGACGGCGAAAAGCCTGGCCTTTGCGGGAATTGTGTTTTTGTCGGTCCTGGTGGGCATGGTGGTGCGCGGCGTAGATGCGCCCCGCCCGCCCCTGGTCGTGGCAGCACTTGTCGGGATCGCGCTGGATGGGGTTCTGGCGACAGGACCGGCAATCTTGGTCGCAGTCGCAGCGGGGGGCATTACGGCCCTGGCCGTGGAAATGGCACGGGATGACCACTGATATTGCACAACCGGCAGCCTGGCTGGCCTATCTGACCATATTCATGGCGGCCGGATTGGTTTTGATTATGCGGGCGGCGGGCGTTTTGGGCGCGCATTTTCTGCGGACTGGCCCCCGGACACAGCGGATCGTCAACGCCCTGCCCGGTTGCGCCCTGGCGGCGATTGTCGCGCCTGCGGCCATGCGCGGTACGCCGACGGATATCTTTGCCGTTGTGGTGACCTTCAGCCTGTATCTGTGGACCGGGCGCACAATTTTTTGCATGATTCTGGGCGTCAGCCTGTGTCTGCTGGGCGCCCATTGGCAGGCGGGAAATCTGTTTTGAGCGTCAGGCCCGCCTGACTCAGGCGGGCGCACTGACTTCAATGACGCCGATCAGGCTGTCGCGGGTCACCAGTTGCGCCAATTGCGTTTCATCCATCCCGTCGGTTCCTTCCGGGCGCATGGGCAGGATCATATAGCGCATATCTGCCGTGGAATCATGTACCCGCACCTCACGCTGGGGCGCGATGTCGGTGCCGAATTCGGACAGGACGGTGCGGGGGTCGCGGACCACCCGGCTGCGATATTCCCGGCTTTTATACCAATCGGGCGATTTCCCCAACAGGAAGACCGGATAACAGCTGCACAGGGTGCAGACGATGACGTTATGGACGTCTGGCGTATTCTCCATCACCAATAGGGGGGCTGGACCGGTATCGATGCCGATTTCGGCGGCGGCCTCTTTCGCATTGGTCAACAGCTTTGCCTTAAAAGCTGGATCCACCCAGGCCCTGGCAGTGATCTTCGCCCCCAATTCCGGCGTGCGCCCCTGCATATATTCAATCGTGTTGCGCAGATCGCCCCCGGTGAAGACCCCTTTTTCGATCAACAGTTCCGCCACTGCATCGGCCAGTGCTTGATGATAGGTCGGGGGTGTGTCTTCCAGATCCTTGCGCGGCGCATGGGGGTCCGGATGGTCGTGATCATGATCATGATCATGATGGTGGGGGTGATCGTGGCTCATTGCGCTGTCTCCAGCCAGTGTTCAAAGACTTCGATATCGACAGTGTCTTTTTCAGGGCCGGTATAGTCGGGCCACAGGGTTTTTTGCTGAAAGCGGACACGATACAGCGTCACAACCGTGTCGCCGGTCCGGCCATAGGCCAGTTCTTCCGGATTGTGGAACTGCCCGCAAATCCGCTCAATCCGGCCAGACAGGCCGCGGCAATAATAGGGGGTGCGGACGTGACCGGGGGGTGTGGCCCAGCGCACCCGCACTTCGTCACCGACAGAAAATCGCATGGCTTAATGCTCCGGCGAAGAGGCGGGGGTGTGGCGGGCTTTGACTTCTTCCAGCTTGCGGCCCAGCTCGTCCACATGGATCACGCCTTTTTCGATCAGCACATTGGCGACCGATGCGATCCAGCGTTCATAATAGGTCAGTTCGTCATAAATACCGGGCCCCATATCTTCGATGCCCCGGCGCAATTCATCGATGCGCATCAGGGGGCCGCTCTTGGGGTTGGACAACAGGCGCACGATGGCGTCTGTTTTATTTTCCCAGGGTTCGAACGTGTGTTCCGTGCGGGCAACAGGGCCTGCATCCAGGCCGCCCATATCATGGTATCTTCGCTCTATCACGATGCCTCTATTCCTTTGGCTGTGATTGTTCCAGTTTCGATATAAAGCCCTTGATCGTATCAATATGGTTGGGAAAAAGGAATACCATCGAACACCCGATACGACCGTCGACAACCCGGCGGACGGTCAGCTTCACCGGTATCTCATACTGTTCTTCCACTTGTTGTAAGACCAGAAATCCATTGATCTCCTGCCCGGTCTCAAAAACACTGGGATCTTCCGCCTGGAAACCCAGGCCATTGGCGCTCAGATCATCCAGCGGCAAGGGTCGGTCTTCAATTTCAATGAACCCTGCGCGAAAAGGATATCGTGCTTCTGATCGTGCTTCGGTATGTCGCATCCGGTAAACGGCCTCTGTCAGAATATTAACCATGATGGACGATTGCCGATTGCTTGGTCTTGTATCCATCCTAAATCTCTCCCTAGTATAGTCGCCTATTGTGCTTTGGGGAAACCCTGATACATCATTGGTTTGGATGGGGATCGCCTTTTGGCGACGGTTGTGAGAGGCTTTCGGCAGGATGAACCGCCGCGCATTGAAAACGCTCCTTCGGTCGGGGCGGTTCTTGTGTTTTGACGCAAGGGCAGTCTATCTGGGACTAAAGGAAGGCAGTGCGCCTGATGAGCCGCCGCCGGGGAAGATGTTTGATCTTTCCACGTTGAATCTGGGCATATTTTTCAAAGAAGTCACACAGAATGATCACGAGGATGAGGTTTTCGTCTCAACCCGCGTTTATTTCCCATATAACGACCTGGAAGTCGATCAGGGCGGCGAATCGACCCTGGCGGACCCGGATCGCATTGTTAAGGTTCTGGCCAAGCGTGGTGCGATAAAATCAGCGGATTCCCTGTCTGCCCATGATCAGCGGGTCCTGGAAATCCTGACCAAAGTTCCGACCTTTGATCCGTTCCTGCTGTTATCGCAGCGTCGGGAAGTTGAGGTTGAGCGCAGTATTTCGCCCAGCTATTTTGAAATCACGGAAAAGGACTGGATGCTGATCCGCCGCCCCGTGTTGGACAAGATCAGTGTGCTGGTGGCGAAAGCCAATTCTGCCAATAATATGGATGTCTATCAGGCCTATCTTGGTGAAAACCACGATAAGGATGACGAAGGTCAGCGCTTGATGACCGGCGCGGTGGTTGATGCGATCTGGCAGGGCGAGGAAACGGATGGGTCGCGCGGCCTGATCCGCAGCTTCCGGTTGGATGAATCGCAAACCAAACAATTCCTCTTTGCCTGGAAGGGGATCAATTACTATGAATTTCAGTATGAACGCTATAAGCCCCTGCTATACGATTTCTTTCGGTGGCTGGGGTCATCGGATTCGATGCCCAAAGACCGGGAGACGATGACGGATTCCGCTATGGATCGGTTTAAATTTCGGCGGGACCAGTCGCGCAGCCTGATCCGAACCACGCATTCCACGGTGATGAGCATCATCAAGAATTACAATCTGGCCTTTGATGAGCTGATAGAAAAGGACGACCCCAGGCCGTTTCAGCAGTTCCTGCGGGAAGCCCCAAAGAATTTTCTGACGGTTGGTCTGGCATTGGGTGTTCTGGCGCATACCGCCAATGCCTGGGCCGATGTCAGCGACAAAAAGCCGCGTGCGCTGCGGGCGACGGAATTAGAGCCCTTCTATGACTTCATCATTGCGATCAATGGGCAGGATTTTCAATAGGGATGATTATCCCCTGCCGGTCATTTTAGGGTGACGCGACGGGGATGACTGCCTAAGCTTTGGCGTGAACCCCCAATGGGTCCTGCACGGCACGGCCTGGTTGCCCCAAGGCGTCTACAATGGATCAGAATCACAATTCATCGACCCGTGACTTTTCCCGACCCACGGGGTGGTTTCGGGTCAAGCGCGCACTGCACCAGGCCCGTGTTGCAGAGGCACGACCCATCGGGTTAAGCCTGTCGACCCTGGTCATGCTGCGGTGGATCGCGGTAGCCGGTCAGTTATTGACGGTCATTATTGTCTCCATCGCGTTTGAATTTCCCTTTGCCCTGTTGCCCTGTCTGTTGGCGACCACGGCGCTGGCGATATCAAATCTGGTCTTGATGGCGTCGCGCCCCCGACGATTGAGCCAAAGGCGCGCATCGCTGGTTCTGGGGTTTGATCTTTTGCAATTGGCCAGCCTGATTGGTTTCACGGGTGGATTGCAAAACCCGTTTGCCCTGTTGTTGCTGGCCCCGGTCACGGTTTCTGCAACGATTTTGTCCCGGCGCGCGACCCTGGCGCTGACCGCCCTGGCGGTGGGGGCCGCAACAGTGCTGTCCTTTGTGCATCTGCCCCTGCCGTGGGAGACCCCTTTGGGCGTCGCACTGCCCTTTGTCTATCGCCTGGGGATATGGACCGCGATCACCATGTCGCTGGTTTTTATCGCGACCTTTGTGTGGACCGCATCGGAAGAATCCAGGCGCTTGACCGATGCCCTGTCCGAATCTGACGATGCCCTGGCGCGGGAGCGGGAATTGTCCGCCCTGGGCACGCTGGCCGCGGCGGCGGCGCATGAATTGGGTTCCCCCCTGGCGACAATCGCGGTGGTGTCCCAGGAATTGATGCGCACGGTCCCGCCGAACAGTCCCTTATATGAAGATGTCGCCCTGTTGAAGAGCCAGTCGGATCGATGCCGGGATATATTGGTTGGCCTGTCTTCGCGTCCAGGCGCGGCGACCGGGGATCCGTTTGAAATTCTGCCCCTGTCAAATCTGGTTGAGATTGCCAGCGATGAACATGTGCCAGACAGGATCACCCTGGATGTTCAGATCGATGAATCCTGTGACGGGGCGGAACCGTTGGTGCCGCGCACGCCGGAATTCCTGCATGGCCTGGGCAATTTCATATCCAATGCCGGACAGTTCGCCCGCAGCGCCGTTACGGTGCGCCTGTATTGGACCAAAAATGATGTCTGGATTTCCATTCATGACGACGGGCCTGGATTTTCCAATGCCGTGTTACAGACGTTGGGGGAACCGTATCTGTCGACCCGGGCTGGTCAGAATGGCCATATGGGTTTAGGGGTATTTATCGCCACAACCCTGTTGGAACGCATCGGGGCGGAAACCGTGTTTCGCAATCGCAAGGGTGCGGAGATCCTGATCCGCTGGCCGCGCAGGGTGTTGGAAGTCCAGGGCGACGCACTATAGTTTGCTGATAAGAGACACATCAGGTTAGGAACAGAAGACAATGTCTGACATGTTGCCCGCCCATATCCGGGACCGCACCCTGTTAATCGTCGATGATGATGCCCCGTTGAGAAACAGGCTGGCGCGGGCCATGGAACAACGCGGGTTCGAGGTGCGCAGCGCCGCCGGGGTCGCGGAAGGCCTGGATGTCGCAGCCAATCGCCCCCCTGCCTATGCCGTGATCGACATGCGCTTGGAAGACGGCAACGGCCTGGATGTGGTGGAGGCCCTGCGCGATGCCCGCCATGATATCCGCATCGTCATGCTGACCGGCTATGGCAATATCGCCAGTGCCGTGACGGCGGTGAAAAAGGGCGCGATCGATTACCTGGCCAAGCCCGCCGATGCGGACCAGATCATCGCCGCCCTGTTGGAACACGACCGCCCCCTGCCGCCACCACCGGAAGACCCGATGTCAGCCGACCGCGTGCGCTGGGAACATATCCAGCGGGTGTTTGAACAATGCAACCGAAACGTCTCCGAAACCGCGCGCCGCCTGAAAATGCACCGCCGCACCCTACAGCGCATCTTAAACAAGCACGCGCCGAGGGGGTGATGTAAATCCGGCCCTGTCGCAAACCTTTTAAAGCCGGACGGTTTTTCGGCTGACGGGGCGTGTTGGGTCTGTTAGGTGTCAGTCCATGAGCACCCCACCGACACGGGGGCAAATTTGGGTCGGATGCGTGGAGCCTTAATAAGAACCCAAGCCAGGACGGGGGCAAATATGTCCAATAATACAGCCGCGGCGCTCTCAGCGACCGTCGATACCCAATTTTCGATTCCTACCCATATTGACGACGACAAGGTCGGCATCATGATCTGTGGCCATGGCAGCCGCGACGTTGGTGCCGTGTCGGAATTTGAGCAGATCGCCCAGGCCATGAAGGCCCGCTTTCCGCATCTGCCGGTCGAATATGGCTTTCTGGAATTCGCGACACCGATCATCCGCACTGGTCTGGATAAGCTGCAAGAGCAGGGCGTGACCCGCGTGCTGGCCGTGCCGGGCATGCTGTTTGCCGCCGGCCATGCGAAAAATGACATCCCGTCCGTCCTGAACACCTATCAGGCACAAAATCCCGGCCTGTCGATCAAATATGGTCGCGAACTGGCGGTGGATCTGAAAATGCTGAAGGCGGCTGCCGGGCGCATCGAAGAGGCCCTGGCCCCGCTGGATCCCGCCATTTCCCGGCATGAAACCCTGTTATGCGTCATCGGACGTGGCGCGTCTGATCCCGATGCCAACTCCAATGTCGCCAAAGTGGCACGGATGCTGTGGGAGGGCATGGGCTTTGGCTGGATGGAAGTCGGGTATTCCGGTGTGACCTTCCCGCTGGTAGAGCCCGCCCTGGAGCATTGCGCCCGTATGGGATACAAGCGGATCGTCGTGTTCCCCTATTTCCTGTTCACCGGCATTCTGATCAAACGCATCTATGATTACACAGACCAGGTCGCCGCCCGGCACCCGGAGCTGGAATTCGTGAAGGCCGGTTATCTGAATGATCATCCGATGGTCATGGAAACCTTTGCAGAGCGCCTGATGGAGATTGTTGAGGGCGCGAACAACATGAACTGTCAGATGTGCAAATACCGCAATCAGGTTCTGGGCTTCGAAGACGAGGTTGGCCTGCCGCAGGAAAGCCATCACCATCATGTCGAAGGCATCGGCACCGGTCCCGCGGAAGATCATGGGCACAGCCACGATCATGGGCACGGGCATGACCATGAGCACAATCATGACCATGGACACCCGCATGACCACGACCATTCTCATGACCATGGGCACGACCACCAGCACGGCCACAGTCATGACCATGGGCATGACCATGACCATGACCACGGACATGGTCATTCTCACGGGCACGGGCATGATCATGGGCACGATCACCACCACCATCCCTATCCTCAGGCGGATCATCCGCATGGTCCGCGCAGCATGACGGAAGGTGTGACATTGCCGAAGCCGGATTGACGGGGATCGGCATCGTGACGGCCTCTCCCCCCTATCGCTATATCAAGGACCCGGCGGAAATCTATCGGGAAAGCGCACGCTTGATCCGGGAGGCGTCGGATCTGTCTGCGGTGCCTGATGATCTGCAGGATGTTGCCATCCGCTTGATCCACACCTGTGGGCGACCGGATATCGTGTCAGGCTTGCGGGCCAGTGCCGGTGCCGTCGACATGGGTCGCCAGGCCCTGGCGGCGGGAAAGCCCGTCCTGTGCGATGTTGAAATGGTGTCGAAAGGCATCATCCGCAGCCGCCTGCCCATGCACAACGAGGTAATGTGCACCTTGGGATTAGGGGCCGTCGCCCCCCTGGCCCAGCGGTTGGGGACAACGCGGTCTGCCGCGGCTGTTGATCTGTGGCAGCCTTGGTTGGCGGGGGCTGTCGTTGCAATCGGCAATGCGCCCACCGCCCTGTTTCATTTGCTGGAGCGTATCCATGACGGCTTCCCGAAACCGGCCTTGATCCTGGGCTTTCCGGTCGGCTTTGTCGGGGCGGCTGAATCGAAACAGGCCTTGATCGAGTCGGGCCTTCCCTATATCGCCCTGACCGGGCGGGAAGGAGGCAGCGCCCTCGCCGCCGCAGCCGTCAACGCCTTGACCGGGAGCCTGGACACATAATGACCGCAAAATCCGCTGCATGGTTATCCATTATAGGGATTGGGGAGGATGGCCTGGATGCGGTTGCCCCGGCTGGCCGCACCCTGATTGAGGGGGCTGAGGTTCTGGTCGGGGGCGATCGGCACCTCGCCATGATCCCCGCTGCCCATAAGGCGGAGCGGCTGACCTGGCGTACACCGCTGAGCGATACCGTCGCGGACCTGGCCGCCCGCAGGGGTCGGGCCGTCTGTGTCCTGGCAACCGGCGATCCCATGAGCTATGGCATCGGGGTCACCCTGGGGCGGGCCTTCGGGCGTGATGCCTTGACGGTTTTGCCCGCGCCCGGCGCATTTTCCCTGGCCGCCGCCCATCTGGGCTGGCCGCTGGAAGACGTGACACGCCTGACCCTGCATGGCCGCCCCTTGAGTCTGCTTTCCGCCCATTTGGAGCCCGGCGCGCGGCTGTTCATTCTGTCGGAAAATGCTGATACCCCGGCCCAGGTGGCTGGCCTGCTGACAGCGGAAGGCTATGGGGCCAGTACAGTCGTGGTCCTGGAACATCTGGGCGGCCCGAAACAGCGGGCGATCGAAGGTGTGGCGCGGGGTTGGGATATCCCCGCCGGGGCGGACCTGAATACTATCGCGGTGCTGCTTCAGCCGGAACCCAGCGCGACCATATTATCGAAGACACCAGGATTGCCCGACGAGGCCTTTCACCACGATGGTCAGATGACCAAGCGAGAGATTCGCGCCGCCACCCTGGCGAAGCTGATGCCGCGTCGGGGGGCGATGCTTTGGGATGTCGGTGCCGGGTGCGGATCGGTTGCCATTGAATGGATGCGCGCCGGAGGCAGGGCGGTTGCGATAGAGCGGGACAAGACCCGCTGTCGCCTGATCGCCCGCAATGCCGCCAGCCTGGGTACGCCCCATTTGGATCTGATCGAAGGCCCTGCGCCGGAAGCCTATGGCGAGATCAAGGGCGCGCCGGATGCAATCTTTCTGGGCGGCGGTGTTTCCAAGCCGGGAATGGCGGAAATCGCGTGGGAACGGTTGGCCCCCGGCGGCATGCTGGTCGCCAATGCGGTGACGATGGAAAGCGAGACCCGCCTGGCTGGCCTGTTTGCAGATTGGGGCGGCGATCTGGCCCGCATCGCTGTGTCTCGGCTGGAGCCTGTCGGGCCCTATCATGGCTGGCGTCCCCTGATGCCTGTGACGCAATATTCGATTAGGAAACCTGTATGACTGATCCGGTTTTTGGCACGTTATACGGATTGGGCGTTGGGCCCGGTGATCCGGAACTGATCACACTGAAAGCACTGCGGATTTTGACATCCGTTCCGGTTCTGGCCTGGCCTGCACCGCTGGAGGGGGAGTCTCTCGCGCGGAGCATCGCGGCCCCGCATCTGGACGGCCATCATATCGAAATCGCCATTCGCATGCCGATGGATGTGAAACGCTTTCCAGCACAACAGGTCTATGACGATGCTGCCCTGACCATCGCAGATCATCTGAAAGCTGGCCGGGATGTTGCCGTGCTGTGCGAGGGGGATCCCTTTTTCTATGGGTCCTTTATGTATCTGTTCGGGCGTCTGTCTGATCGGTTCCCGGTGGAAGTTGTGCCCGGCGTTTCCTCCCTGATGGCGACAGCAGCGGCGACCGGGGCACCGCTGGCGGCGCGCAATGATGTTCTGACCATCCTGCCCGCCCCCCTGGACGAAGATGTCCTGATCAAGCGTTTGGAGGAAATCGACGCGGCTGCGATCATCAAGATCGGGCGGCATTTGCCAAAACTGCGCCGGGCCTTGGAGGCCACGGGATTGATGGATCAGGCCCGCTATATCGGTCACGCCACGATGGGGGATCGCCAGACCGTCTGTGCCCTGTCGGACTATCCCCATGAAACAGCCCCCTATTTCTCCATGGTGCTGGTGCATCGGCGGCGGGATGCCTGGATCACGGGAATGGGTGAGGCGGCGGAATGACCCATCAGGCCCCCATTGCCCTGGTCGCGCTGACCCAGCGCGGCGCAGAAACCGCCTTGCGCGCCCGTGAAATCCTGCCCAGTGCTGTTATTTACGGCAAGGCGGACCGCGTGACCGGTGCGGATCATGTTTTTGACGATACGCTGGCCTGCCTGCGGGAATTATATGCCCAGGGCTGGACGGTGATCGGCCTGTGTGCGGCGGGGATCTTGATTCGGGCGCTGGCCCCCCTGGCCGCGGATAAGTGGCAGGATGCGCCGGTTCTGTCCGTGTCGGAAGACGGAACCATGGTGGTGCCTTTGTTGGGGGGCCATCGCGGGGCAAATTCTCTGGCAACCCGGCTGGCTGACGGATTGGGCGGGACAGCCGCCATCACGACCGCCGGGGACCGCACACTGGGATTCGCGCTGGATGATCCACCCGCAGGCTGGACCCTGAAAACCCCGCAGGCCGTGAAATCTGTGACGGCACGGCTGTTGGCCGGGGAAACGATAACCCTGCGCCCGGAATGCGGTGATCCAAGCTGGCCACCCAAGGAAGTGTTTCAGGCGGTGGGGCCGGGCGAGGTGCCGCAGGTCCTGATCACGGATCGACAGGTGGAACCCGCCACGGG
>TARA_R100001143_G_C3360417_1_pt1 | contig 12070 bp, 17 predicted proteins | sample TARA_R100001143 | Tara Oceans TARA_R100001143 (sample SAMEA2621300) | marine metagenome | biome: marine biome (ENVO:00000447); feature: mesopelagic zone (ENVO:00000213); material: "saline water (ENVO:00002010), including plankton (ENVO:xxxxxxxx)" | depth 800 m | reverse complement strand
AAAAAAAAATTTCTTGTTAAGAACTTTGAATCTCTTATTTTCTGCTTAGTTTTCTGAATGACAACTTAACCCGACTATTGTGGCTGAAGAAAAAAAGGACACCCCCAAAAATGTTCCATCTTCGGAGGGAAGCGGAACTATTTTCGATAAATTTTTAAACGGTATTGAGACGCTTGGAAACAAACTGCCCGATCCGGCGATGCTCTTTTTCTTTCTTTTAATCATAGTTTGGGTTTTTTCAGCCATTCTTTCACCCTTTGACTTTGGAGAAGTACACCCCTTAACCGGCGCAGAACTACAGGTTCAAAATCAGCTGACGGGAGATAGCCTGGCAGGCTTTTTAGCATCCATGGTCCGAACATTTGTACTTTTTGCCCCGTTGGGAATTGTATTGGTTGCGATGCTTGGTGTGGGTGTGGCTGAACACTCGGGATGGATTGATGCCGGGCTCAAAAAACTGCTTGGATTTACACCGGCTACATTCTTAACTCCGATGTTAATTTTAATCGCCATTGTGAGCCATACAGCAGCCGATGCCGGATATGTGTTGGTAATCCCTCTTGGCGGTGTGATCTTTTACGCTGCCGGACGTCACCCCTTAGCCGGAATTGCAGCTGCGTTTGCGGGGGTGAGCGGGGGTTTTTCTGCGAATTTTATTCCATCGGCTATCGATCCGCTGTTGATGAGTTTTACACTGGAGGCTGCCAGAATATTGGATCCTGCTATTGAGTTAAATCCATTAAATAACATCTATTTTACAGCGGCCTCCTGTCTTTTAATTGTAACGGTTGGCTGGTATATCACTGATAAAATTGTTGAACCGCGACTTGCAGGGATCAAAGTTGATGGAAATAAGGACGAAATGCCAAAAATGGAGGAGGTTTCACCGAAAGAGAGTCGTGCTTTTTGGTTCGGTTTTTTTGCGATGTTAGCCGGTATTGTCGGGCTCTTTTTGTGGGCATGGCCGGAAAGCTCATCATTGAGAGATCCGGGTTGGGATAATCCGGAAGTAAGTTCACTGTTCTCTTTTAATGCACCGCTGATGCAGGCTATCGTGCCTCTTATCTTTATCTTTTTGCTGATTCCGGGTGTTGTATATGGATACGCCTCAGGCAAGTATAAGTCTTCCAAGGACATGATTGATAACATGACAAAAGCGATGGAGAGTATGGGGTATTACATTGTAATGGCCTTTTTCTGTGCACTTTTTATTGATGCTTTTGGCAAGTCAAATATAGGCCTTCTGATCGCTGTTAAAGGAGCAAATTTCTTACAAGCTTTAGCTCTGCCGGGTCAGATGACTATCGTGGGGATTATCTTCTTAAGTGCAATGGTAAATCTATTGGTAGGCTCTGCATCGGCTAAATGGGCGCTGATCGCACCTATTTTTGTACCGATGTTGATGCAATTGGGCATCTCACCGGATTTAACTCAGGCTGCCTATCGGGTGGGTGATTCCGTATCCAACATCATAACTCCCTTGTTACCGTATTTCCCGCTTGTAGTGGTCTTTTGTCAGCGTTACGTGAAAAATACGGGTATTGGGACACTGATCTCGATGATGATACCCTACTCCATCATATTTGGAATCGCCTGGACGATTTTCTTGCTGATCTACTGGTGGCTGGGAATACCGCTAAGTTTTGAAGCGAATTATATTTATCCGGCAGGATAGTGGGAGTGAGACGTGAGATGTGAAACGAGCTGTAAAGTAGGTGTCTGGGAGTATAGTATCCTTACAAAAAAGAATGTAATAAATGAACTATAATCATTTTTATACTCCCCCATTATTAGGTCCTTTTATTTAACCTTTCAGAACTTTATTTGACCAAATCTTTATCGATCATTGTGATATTGAATGATTTAGGCTAATTTTTTACCTGATTATACTTAATGGGATGAGCGTATAATTATATGTTATACGCATCAGAATAATAATCATAAGAACAAATAAACATGACAGCTATTGAGGAGAAATGGGAAAAGTTAATTACAGGTAATAGGTTACGTCAAGAAGCACCACCATCAAAAGATGATGAGGGTAATCATTTCTTATCTGATTTCTATAGAGTTGTATTTTCTTCTTCATTTAGGAGATTACAAGACAAAACACAAGTAAACCCTTTAGCTTCTACAGACTTTGTAAGGAAACGCTTAACCCATTCGTTTGAAGTAGCAGTTATTGGAGAACGAATAGCAAGAGTAATAGCAGAAAAGTTAAAAAGCCGAATTGGTGATAAGGATTACAGAGATAAGTTCGGGAAAATTGTAGCAACAGCATGTCTACTTCATGATATTGGGAATCCACCTTTTGGTCATGAAGGTGAACTTGAAATACGAAGTTGGGCAGACAAGCATGATATTACTTTTGCTGATTATAGATCTTTCGATGGTAATGCTCAAGGTTTTAGAATAGCAGTTCGCTTGCAACATCATGGCAAAGAATATGGAATGAATTTAACAGCTTCCACCTTAGCAGCTATGTTGAAATATCCTAATTTACCTGAGTTTGACTTTAGCAAAAATCCTATCCCAAAATTAAGAAAGCGTGGCAAATCAAGCGTTTTTCAATCCGAAGAGCATCATTTTGAAAGAGTCTGCGAATTTGTCGGATTAAGTGAAGGTCAAAGACACCCACTTTCTTATATTGTAGAAGCTGCTGATGATATTGTCAACAGACTTGTAGATTTAGAAGATGGAATGAAGCTGGACTATATATCATATGATCAAGTAAAATCAGTATTGGCTAAACACAAGTCAGAGTATACCACTGAATTGTTAAAAAAAATGGAAGAAAGAAGAAGTTTAATAGACATTGGTAGTGAAAAGGATAAAAATATTTGGGCGTATCAGGATTTTAGAGTAAATGCGACTACATTATTTGCATTGGAGTGCGAAAAGGTATTTATAGAAAATATAGAGAAACTAGAAAATGGAACTTTCGATAGTGATCTCATTTCAGGAGGTAAGTATTGTGATTTTTATAAAGCAATCGAAGAATTAGAAAATAGTATTTTTGGAAAACCAGACATAGTTAGAATTGAAGCTGGTGGGAAAAAAGCTATATCCGGACTACTTGATATCTATTATAATGAAGCATCAGCTAATACTAAACTTTTTGAAACTTTGCCATTTTATCCATCATTAAATACTGACATTGAAGTAGACAATGAAAAAGATATTAGAAGAATTGCAGATTATGTGTCTGGAATGACAGATAGATATGCTATTAATCATTTTCAACAACTTTCTGGCATGTCTTTATGACCATGAATCCAAAATTATCAAAACATAAGAACTCCTCTAATCTAATATGGGAAAAGCTTGATGACATTATTAGATCATTCTCTGTATGCAATAAATTATTTGAGCAAATTGAGTTAAATAATAAATCTTGGGCTATCGTAGGTGGTACAATAAGGGTATGGATAACTCAAATGGGTAATACTACAAATGACTTAGATTTAGTAGTTAATGCTGGTGTAACTGAAATTGATGATATGATTAAAAACATATTTAGTCAAAACAAGTTATTAAATATTGAAAAAACAAAGCTAGGTGGATATAGAGTAGTTACAGATGATATCCAAATTGATATCTGGTCAGCAAATAGAACAATTGGCATTGTTAATGGAAATTATAACGATGAAAATATGTATCGGTCAATATCAAAATCCGCAGCTTTATCGCTTGATTCAATAGTTTTTACTTCTAGAGGAACAATTTATGAAAGAGGTTTTTTCAAAACATTAAAAACTGGTGTTTTAAGTTTGAATCATTCAAAAATAAATCAGTCTCAAAGTATTGCAAATAAAGCTATACGATTATGTAATGAGTATGATTTGATTCCTGACTTAGCTTTGCAATCATTAATAATTTCAGAAATGGGCTTGAATCAAAATGATCTTCTTCAAGTGATTAATGCGTATAACAAGCGTTTCGTGCGGACTGGGTCACGCTTAGTAAGTGAATTCGAAAATATTAGCCAGCCGCACAAACGCTGAGCCGTTATACACCAATTAAACTAACTCAAATATTGGAAGCTATTGAAGAAATAGATTTTGCCAAACATGTATGTAATGATGAGGCAGACTATAGAAGAATATTTTTAAAAGAGTTTCATAATGAAATTCTATTTGGAGTAGCTAAATTAGTTAGGGTTAGCACTCATGATATTCGAGAAGAGAATAGAATAAGATTAAAAGGTGGTTCTATTGTGGTAAACGATGAAAGAAGCGATTGCTACTTGTGGTTGTCAGAATACCTTTTTAAAAAGTGCTGTGAATTCAATTCGAAAAACAATGCAACACTTAAAACATATATTAATAGCATCGTAAATCCTTTAAATGGTAGAAATTGGTTGCGGAACGATTGGTTACGGCATAAAAATGGAGATAATAGATATATACCGAAAGAGATAAAACAGTTGGATAAAAGACATCAACTAGCTTTTGTGATGATTCGGAAAAAATTTTCTTATGAACTGATTCATAAGAAATCAGGTCTGTCTAAAGTTGAGTTCGATAACCTATTACACAAATCGCAAGAATTTTTGAAAAAGCAAAACTTTGATTATTACTTAGAAGATAAAATTGAAGAATTGCCATCAAAAGTGGAAACTGACATTTTAGAAAAAACTGAGGAAAAAAAACTACTTCGTAAACAAATCAAATTATTAGAGAAGACTGACCGATTGGCATTGGAGCAATATTTGGAAGAAAATTCATATCAAGAGATTGCCGACTTTCTAAATAACCATACATCAAGTAACCATTGGACGGTTAAAAAAATTGAACACAAACTCTCGAGAGTTCGAAAGCGTATTGCTACGAACATGATGAGAATTTATGGTATCACCTAATTATTCGCCTTTAAATTATGGTTATTAGATAATTTGTGAGAAATATTAATTTTTTTTCGGGGGAGGCTGATTTTTTCACCGACTAATACTAAGTGCAATCAATCATTGATTGTACCTCACTTGAGGTTGACAAGAAAATTAAAGTCAAAAAAAATGGCATACCGAAAAAACAAGAACTGGTCATCTCACTCTGGTTCGTTTCGCAATGGGAATAACAAATCTATCAAAAAGCCAAGAAGTTATTTTAATGCAGTAGCAACAAATAGATATGGTTACAACGATGGATACCAAAATGGAAATGGCCGAAAAATTCATAAACCTGTTAAATATTTTCAGGCTGTATCTGAAGACAGATATGGATATAACAAGTAACTTTTAAATATATAATGAAATGAAAAATTCTAACAATACATCTAATAAGAAAGATTCTAAATCTGAAAATAAACAAACATTTGACTCACTTGGAAATATGGATGATTACTTCAATAAAATCCAAGCTGAGGAATTAAATCAGCAATTACTTCGAGCAAAGGGATCAATTCCTGAATTAAGTGATTATCTCATGTACAAAGTCATCGACATAATGCAAGATGATAGAGCTCTTTTAGCTGAAGTAATCAATGTAGATGATCCAGAAATCACACCTCTAACTGAAATTTCATCCATTTCTAATTACTTAGAACGTGTACTTGATGGTGATTTGTTGGATAATGCACGAGAAGTTATTGCAAAGTTTAATGAAATGGCAGAAGAAGAATTGTCAATCCGTAGAAATATTTACATTACTTCCTTCATTAAACAAGCTCAAGATGTGACAATTAATCTTGAAGAAACATTTGAGGGAGATGATTTAGAAAGTAAACCTGTAAAAACGGTTCGGAAATCAACTTTCAGGTTTACAAATAACGATAAATCAATCGAGTCTCAAACAGATAAATCAACTGAGTGAAAGGGTGTATAACAAGCGTTTCGTGCAGACCGGTTCACGTTTTTGTCTTACTTTAACGTTGGTCGCCCGGCTGCACAAACGCCGCACCGTTAGCTTCCCTTTCTGATTTTCCAGATTCCTTATCTCATTCAAATAATTTAAAGGTATTGACAGTGAACGTTCGATTAATTAAATTAGTTAGTAATACTAACTATAATTAGAACTAAATAGTCAACCTATGAAAAATGCAAAATTTTACCACGCCGGGTGCCCGGTTTGTGTTAACGCAGAAAAAGAACTTGTCAAGTATATAAACCCGGCTGAAGTAGACACGGAAATTGTACATCTCGGCGAACAGCAGAACAGAATTCAGGAAGCTGAAGAATTTGGTGTGAATTCAGTACCGGCATTGGTCCTGGATGACCAGGTGTTTCACATTAATTTTGGAGCATCACTTGAGGAGGTCAAAAATGGATAAATTATTTACTTTTTCATTTATACTCTTCTTTTGCGGATTAATTAACGTACATGCCCAGCACGGTCTGGAACGGTTTACATCAAGTTCAGATCTTGCAATCCAAAATGCAGAAGTCAGGTACATGCCGGATTTGGAAATACTTGTCTTTGAAATTGAGGTAACTGGTCAAGCGGGAGAAACAATACCAGAAGCAGCCGGACAGCTTGACGGTGCTCCCGTTCTCGGATATGTTTTCCCTACCACCCTCTCTCCAGGCGCTGTTGGCTTCAACAATGTGGAGGGAATTGTAGCCCTTGCGCTGACGTCACATCCTGATTTTGATGATACGCCTCTTTGGGATGAACGAGGGGATGGAAATTATGATAATGACGGCGTCATCTGGCATCCACACTGGGTTGTGCTGAATTCCGATGACCGCGTGGATGGTGGATTGTCGGTTCTTGAATTTGACGAAGGCGATGAATCCGTGGTACTGCCGCCTACCAATCCCGGGATGCCGATGTACATGGACTCCCCCGGATTTCAGGTGGTAACCAGAGACAACCGAATCTTTGCGGTAGTTCCCAAATATCGTGTGAGAGGGAACGTTGATTTCAGCTTCGATGCGGTTTCCGCCTTTATGAGGGTAAATACCTCGGATGAATCGCGTCCAATGCTTGGAGTTTACAATGTATACAGCGTTCTTTCCGGTGATTTGTCATTGCCCTATACTGTCACCAAAGAATAAATTTATGAAATCCGTTTTTGATCCCGATTTTCAAAACCAGAGTGTGGAAGCCAAAATAGTCGTGGCCCTGGAGCGACTTTCAGAGGCGTTCCGCACGCAACTCTGGAATGAGAATAAAAAACACAATCTGAGTCCACTACAAATTCAGTTTTTGATCTATCTGTTTTACCACCGGGATTCGGCAACGGGTGTGAAGCGGCTGTCGGAGGAGTTTAACGTCACCAAGCCAACGGCCAGCGAGGCGGTGCGTACCCTGCTTAAAAAAGGATATGTAGAGGAAGAACCCGACCTCTCGGACGGGAGACGGAAAAACCTGGTATTGACTCAAAAAGGGGAACAAACCGCTCATAAGGCTTCCTTTTTTGCCAATAAAATCAAACAGGAAATCGCCCCACTTGAGGCCGGACAAAAGGAAGTGATGCTGAGTTCGTTGCTGGAGATCATCTATAACCTTCAGCGAACTGGGATCATTGCCGTGGACCGGATGTGCTTTCAGTGCCGGTATTTTATGCGAAGCAACGATCCCGATGAGCCGCATTACTGCCGCCTGCTGGAAAAGCCGCTGAAATCCAACGATCTGAGAATTGATTGCCCTGAATATGAACCCGTTGCAGAAGGTTGAGTAAATCCAAAGGCGATGTGGCTGAGTGGTAAGGCGGGAGCCTGCAAAGCTCCATACGGTGGTTCGAATCCACCCATCGCCTCAATTTTATAATCAAAGACTCTTTTATAATGAAAGACTCTATGAAATATACCATCAGGCAGTTGCAGAAGCGCATCGACCGGGCCTGCCGGTCAGCCGGTCGCGATCCGGATTCCGTAACCGTTGTACTGGCTACCAAAACCGTTCCATCAGAACGTATCCTTGAGGCATCCTCTTTCGGGTATAACATTGTCGCTGAAAATCGTATTCAGGAAGCCGAAGAAAAGATAGCGGCACTTGGAGATTGCTGGCAGGAGCTGGAATGGCATTTCATCGGCCATTTGCAGAGCAACAAGGTGAACAAGGTGGTTCGGTTTGCCTCGATGGTGCAGTCGATCGACCGGATGAAAATTGTTCGTAAGATGCACCGGCGACTTGAGAAACTGGATCAATCAATAGACGTTTTGGTTCAGGTGAATGTATCCGGCGAATCAAGCAAATATGGAATCGATCCGTCAAGTGCAATTCCATTTATTGAAAAAGTGGCTAATTTTGATCGGCTACGGATAAAAGGACTAATGACGATCGGTCTGTTTTCGGATGACTGGCCGAGAGTTCGGGCCGGTTTCCGGCTACTTAAGGAACTTCGGGACGAGATTGACGCCCGTAGTATCCCGGAAGTAGAGATGAAGCATCTTTCCATGGGCATGACGAACGATTTCGAGATCGCCATTGAGGAAGGAGCCACAATGATTCGTTTGGGGCGGGCCGTCTTCGGTGAGCGCGATACCCCCGATTCTTACTACTGGCCGGGAATTGAAACCTCCTGAGTTTTTAATCAAATTAACATCCTATGAATATTCATTATCTACAACATGTGCCGTTTGAAGGGCCGGGCAGCATCCGGTTGTGGGCAGAGCAGGCCGGTCGCGAATTGACCGGAACACAACTATATAGAAATGAAACGCTGCCTGATATCGAGCAGGTGGATGCGTTAGTGATCATGGGCGGCCCTATGAGCGTTCACGATGAAAACCGTCACCCTTGGCTGCAGCGTGAAAAAGAATTCATTGCTGACTGTATCGCTCGGGAAAAAAAGGTGTTGGGCATCTGTCTGGGTGCACAACTCATTGCGGATGTCTTAGGAGCAAAAGTTAAGCCGATGGAGCATAAAGAGATCGGCTGGTTCCCATTGGAATGGACGGAAACGGCACGCAGACACCCGGTGTTCGATTATCTACCGGCAACACACCCCGTTCTGCACTGGCACGGGGAACACTTTGAAATTCACAATGATGCTCTGCAACTGGCATCCAGCGAAGCCTGCGAAACTCAGGCTTTTTTATGGAAAAATCACGTACTGGGCCTTCAGTTTCACCTGGAGATGACCAAAGAGGGTCTTGCCGATTTAATTGCTAACAGTAAGCAGGAACTCGAGTTGGCTGGCGGACCCTGGGTTCAACAGCCTGATGAAATGTTTAACAGAGGTCATTTCGAGGAGAATCAAACCGTTTTGAATAAGCTGCTTGACCGGTTTTTCGGAACTTCAAACTTTTGTTGAAATGCCTTTTAAAACCAATCTTACATAAGTGTACTGTTATGAATCCTATTGTGCTAACTTTAGCCAGCAGCGATCCGAGCGGTGGTGCAGGCTTACAGGCAGACCTCAAGACGTTTCAGGCGTTCGGAGCTTACGGAATGTCAGTGGTTACTGGTTTAACGGCTGGAAACACCGAAGGGGTAAGAGATGTTTTTGCTGTAGACGCCAGTTTCATAGACCAACAGATTGCGCTGGTGATCGAAGACATTCTACCTCACGGCATCAAAACTGGATTTTTCCTGGATAGTGAAAGTATTGGTTCAGTTGTAAGAAGGCTCCGTATGTTTTCCGACATTCCTTTGGTTGTTGATCCGGTACTTTCCACTAAGCGAGGTGACCAAATTGCGGCGGATATGGTTATTCAAGCATTAATTGATGATATGATTCCGCTTGCACATCTTATTACGCCCAATCTTAAGGAGGCTGAACTGCTAACCGGTATCTCTGTTGAGGATGAGAGATCCCTCAAAAAGGCCGTTAAAAGGCTGCTTTCACTCGGGTGTGAATCGGTTCTGATTACTTCTTGTAATTTGATCGACGATGAGAACGCTGTGGATTATTTCGCAGATTCCAATTCACATTACTGGTTTTCGGCTCCTAAATTACAAACCACAGACTTGCACGGCACTGGTGATACATTGTCGGCCGCAATCACAATATTGCTTGCACAAGGAATCGAAATTCGCAGTGCCATTCAAACTGCCAAATCCTATGTGCATAAAGCAATTCAGTCAGCACCCGGTTTGGGGCGTGGGTTGGGGCCTTTGAATCATAGAATATTATATGAGTCGATAAGGGAAAGCTAACCAGCGTTTCAACGCGGACTTGGCCGTTCATTGCATTTAAAGAAGATTTTAAAAGTTGCAGTAAATCCAGACTTTTATCACTTTGGGAGCTGGAAATGGCCAAGCCGGTTAAACGCCAGACCGTTAAGTTCCCTCTCAATCTCTTCAGATTTCTTAACTCAATGAATTGCTTTCCACCACGTTTTTAATAAACTTATGAAATAACAATTAATAAATGCCATAACGATGGAAAAAGCATTACTTGACGAACTTTCACAACTTAATAAAAGCGAAAAATTGATTTTGGTCGAAGCTTTGTGGGATTCAATTGCATCTGACCCATCGGAAGTGGAAGTTCCAGAGCATCACAAAGCAATCATTGAAGAACGGCTTAAAACGCTTGAACAAGATAAAGAAACAGGAAGTAGTTGGAAAAAAGTCCGTCAAAAATATCTATAAGCCACCGTGCCAATATCATTAATACTTACCGAAAAGGCACAGGAAGATCTAGATGATGCCTACCAATGGTATGAAGAAAACGAGCCTGGATTAGGCAAGGAATTAGTTAGATGTATTGATGCTAAAATTGCGGAAATAAAACGCTCTCCACTTCATCATCAAGTTGTAAAAAGTGACCGGGTTCGTCGAGCTCTAACTAACAGATTTCCTTTTTCCATCTATTTCGTAGATGAAGAAGAGCTCATTGTCATTTTTGCAATTCTTCATCAAAAAAGAAGTCCTGATTTCTGGAAGTCGAGAATATCCCCGGAAACTTAACAAACGTTTCAAGCGGACTGGAAACAGTGGGTTGCTTGTAGTACATTTCCATACCAGCCGCTTATTTGCCAAACCGTTATACCTACTCTTCTCGCAATAAAATAGCGCTTGATTAAGTTAACATAATTGTTAACATTTGTTCTGTGAAAGAAATCAAGTTCTATAAAACCCAATCAGGCAAAGTTCCCGTAAAAGAGTTTTTGGACTCACTGAGTTCTAAACATGCCCAGAAGGTTGCATGGGTTCTTGAGTTGGTTGAAAGACTGGACCAAGTTCCGGTTCAATATTTCAAGAAATTGAAAAGCACAGATGATATCTGGGAGGTTCGGGCAAGAATCGGATCGAACAGTTTCAGAATTCTTGGTTTCATTGATGGTGATGAATTTATCATCCTGACAAATGGATTTTCCAAAAAATCACAAAAAACACCAAAGAAAGAAATTAAACTGGCAGAGCAGCGCAAAGCTGATTATCTGTCCCGAAAAGGAGATTAAACATGAGTGATTTACAAGCTTATATCAGCGACCGTAAAAAACAAGATCCCGAGTTTGCCGAAGGCTACGATGAAGGATTTCGCAGTTTCAAAATTGGTGTGCTTTTAAAGCAAGCCAGAGAAAATGCCGGTCTTACTCAGGACGAATTGGCTAAGCAATTGAACACTAAAAAAACTGCAGTATCAAGAATTGAAAATCATGCGGAAGATATCCGGCTTTCAACCCTTGAAAAATACGCCAAAGTATTCGGCAAAAAACTGCGAGTCGAACTTGTGGATTGAGGCAGACATAACCAGTGTTTCCTGTGGACCGGTTCAGGTTTCTTTCTGAACATTAGAGTAAATAACCCCGCCGTACAACCACCACGCCGTTATACCCACTTTTCAAAAAACTAATTTCTTCCGGTTTTCATCGTAAATAATTACATTCAGAGAAACCAAACACTTTTCCTATGATTACCGATTTAAAAGAGATTGAAAATTCAGTTCTGAATCTAAACAAAAAAGACAAAGCGCGTTTAGCTGACAAATTATTACAGAGCATTCATGGAAAAATTGATCCTGAAATTGAACAGGCTTGGATTGATGAAGTTCAAAAGAGAAAAGAGTCACTTAAATCTGGTGAGGCATCCCTTCATTCTGCTTCTGATGTGATAAATGAGGTAAGAAAATGTCTTCAAAAGTGACTATTAAATTTCATTTGGAAGCCAGAAAAGAATTTTTTGAAGCAGTAGACGGCATGTCGTTCTCCTTCAGCCCGAGTCATCTGCTTTATTCA
>TARA_R100001143_G_C3360429_1_pt1 | contig 12145 bp, 5 predicted proteins | sample TARA_R100001143 | Tara Oceans TARA_R100001143 (sample SAMEA2621300) | marine metagenome | biome: marine biome (ENVO:00000447); feature: mesopelagic zone (ENVO:00000213); material: "saline water (ENVO:00002010), including plankton (ENVO:xxxxxxxx)" | depth 800 m | reverse complement strand
CCCAGCCTTTTGAAGCCCATGGAAAAGAATGTTTCATCAGCAGGTAACGGCTTTTTTATACCGGGTTCTTTCACCCAAATAAATGTTGGAATCGCTGCAATCATAAAAAACAGAGCGGCATAAGGGCCGACCCAACGAATGGTATCATAATTTTCAAGAGTAGGTTCACCCAGATAGAGAATTACGAATCCGGCCGAAAAGAGTCCGCCGATATAACCCAGTGACCATCCGAAACCTGAAATTTTACCCAGATCTTTGGGAGGGCCTAAACTGGGCAGAAAAGAAGCGATAAAATTTTCCCCGATAGCATAGGCAAAATTGGAGATGATAATCAGTATAACTCCTAATACAACTAATCCGGGCTCAACAAAATAGAGGAATGCTGTACTAATAATGGTGAGAATATAACTGTAGAAGAGAAATTTCTTTTTTAGTGCGGAGTAATCCATAATCGCACCAAAAACAGGGCCGCTTAAAACTACCAGAAAATAACTGACTGACAGTGCGACACTCCATAACAGATTACCCAAACGGTAATCCTGCTCGACATCACCAACAACCACAGTTGTAAAAAGAACGGGAAAGATGACTGTAATGATCAGTAGTGTATAAGCCTGATTTGCAAAATCAAACATTCCCCAACCGAAAATCTCTCTTTTTGACGCTCTTGGCGTATCTTTTCTAAATTTTTTCATTAAGAATGAGCAAAGTCAAATTAATTCCTTCAACAAGATATACTGATTTTTTTCATCACTAAAAAAATAAATTCAATCTGAAATAGAAAATTGAAAGCGATGGTTCAATCATACATGATCTGAATACAGATCTTCTGTTTCATGCAAAGATAATTTCTTATCTTAAGAACTTAATTATTAAGAAATTTATATCTATGCATAATGTTGTTTTAATTCCCGGTGATGGGATTGGGCCTGAAATTACGGAATCAGTGAAAAGTGTTTTAAAAGCATCCGGCGTAAAAATAAACTGGATTGAATGTGAAGCCGGTGAAGGCACGTTTAAAAAAACCGGAAACCCGCTTCCTGCTGAGACCATTCAGGCCATTGAAAAATATCGAATTGCATTAAAAGGCCCTCTTACAACTCCGGTTGGCGCCGGTTTCCGCTCAATTAATGTGGCTTTGCGTCAGCAATTTAACCTATACAGCAACATAAGGCCGGCAAAATCACTGCCAAATATTGAAAGTCCCTTCAGAGAAGTGAACATTGTACTTTTTCGAGAAAATACACAGGGCCTATACATAGGAAAAGAGCACTGGGTGGATGATGAAAAAAAACATGCAGAGAGTATTGCGGTGGTGACTCGTGATGCCAGTGAGAAGATTATCCGGGCAGCGTTTGAATATGCCAAAAAGTATAATCGAAAGAAATTAACACTCGTTCATAAAGCAAACATTCTGAAATTAACGACCGGTTTGTTTCTTGAAATTGGAAAAGAGATTGCGCCTGATTACCCTGAAATTGAGTTTGAGGATTTAATCGTCGATAATATGGCTATGCAGATGGTACTAAAGCCAAGTCAGTTTGATGTTATTGTTACAACAAATCTTTTCGGAGATATTTTATCGGATCTGGCATCCGGCCTGGTCGGAGGTTTGGGCGTTACGGGAGCAGCCAATATCGGTGATGATGCAGCGATGTTTGAAGCCGTTCACGGATCCGCTCCCGATATCGCAGGGAAGGGATTAGCCAATCCTACAGCACTTCTTTTTTCTGCGCTGATGATGTTGGATTATCTGGGAGAAAGCCGTATTTCAGAGAAGATACGGGCAGCTGTTTATACCGTCTTGCAGGATTATAAAACAGAATGTACCAAAGATATTGGAGGGGAGGGGACAACAGAAAGCTATACAAATGCAATCTGTAGAATCCTGGCAGACTAAAAAATTTATGAATGATTTTATTTAATGGAATGGCAATTCAGGATAAGTAACTTTATACTCAGTTAACCGGAGAAAGGGTGTATGGTGTAAGTTATTTGAAGGCATGATGTTGTGTGCATTTCAATCAATCAAAAATTTATTTCATTATTTTCAATAATATCAATGAAGATCAATCTCTTCCAGAAAGAATCGCTGAATGGAATTAAATTTTAATTTTTTATCTATATCGCTCTTTGCAGCTGCGGTAATATCTGCGATTACTACGACTGCCATATTTTTCCGTTCCGGCCATGCTGTCAAAACATTTGCTATCATGATGCTCGGGGTAACGATCTGGGCATTTGCTTACTCATTTGAATTAGCAATGACAGATCTGGATAGTATCATGTTTTGGATTCGTTTGGAATATATTGGCATCTCACTGATCCCGGCGCTTTGGATAATTTTTATTCTTCAGTTTACAGGAAATGAAAAGTATCTAAACAAACATACCATTGCTCTTATTTACATACTGCCGGTTACGACACTTTTGATGGTTTGGACCAATAAATGGCACAACCTTCATTATGAGAGTATTGAAATGGCGATTGTTGATGGACTCTATCTGCTTAATTTTGAACCGGGTGCCTGGTATATCATTCATACCATTACATTCTACTGTTTCATGGTATTAGGGCTATTCCTTTTAATTTTGAGGTATCGACGAGAAAAAACCATTTTTAAAAAACAGATACTGATTGTCATTTTTGGAGCATTAATTCCCTGGATTACGAATATTCTCTATGTTTTTGATTTTAAGCCATTTGAACATCTGGATCTAACTCCTTTCATGTTCCTGTTTTCAGGAATCATCATTTCAATAGGCCTGCTTCGGTTTAAACTTTTTGAAGTATTGCCATTTGCCCGTGAAAAAATTATTGAAGAGATGGCAGAGGGAATCGTCATATTAGACACCATCTATCATGTAATTGATTCAAACCCGTCTTTTCGGTCGATCTTTCATACGGACGAAATGGACTTATTTGGCAAACCGATTTTCACGATTTTTCCAAATGATGGGCAATTCTTTAAACATTTAGAGCATCAGGTACCAACTTCATTTGAATATAAATACCAGATGGAGGATGAACAGATTTTGTTTGAGGTGACCATTCAGCCAATTTTGGTAAAAGAAGGAGAGATTAATGGATATTTTGTTGTATTCCGGGATATTACACAGTCTAAGAAATCTCAGGAAGAGCTGAAATATGCAAAAGAATTACTTGAAGATACCGGCAAATTGGCTCGAGTCGGTGGGTGGCAATATGACTTAGAAGCGAATGAGTTGAAATGGACAATTATGACCAAAAATATTTTTGAAGTGGATTCGGATTATGAACCGAATTTGGAGAGTGCCATTCAATTTTATTATGATGAAAAAAGCAGAAATGAGATACGTCAGGCATTAGAAGATTCTAGCCGAAATAAGGAATCGTTTTCACTGGAATTGCCGATTAGAACCGCTAAAGGCAATAAAAAATGGGTGGTTGCGAATGGCAATCCTGTGTTCAAAGGCAACAGATGTATCAAATTACATGGTTCAGTTCAAGATATCACTGAGAAGAAAAGGACTGAGTCCAAATTACTTAGAGCCAAAAAAATGGCGGAATCAGCGAATCAGGCGAAATCTGAATTTTTGGCAAATATGAGTCATGAAATTCGAACACCACTGAATGGAATCATCGGTTTTAGTGATCTTTTAATGCAATCCGATTTAAAAGATGATCAGAAAGGGTATATGAGTATCGTTTTTCAATCAGCGAATTCGCTGCTCGAAATTCTCAATGATATACTGGATCTCTCTAAAATTGAAGCAGGAAGAATGGAATTAGATCCGGGCTCCACGGATCTCCATAAAATGGCAGCAAAATGTATTGACATGCTAAAATTTCAGGCTGAAAGTAAAAAGCTGTCGATAAGTTACCAAATTGATGAAGATGTACCGGAATACCTGATATTGGATGAATTGAGAGTGAGGCAGGTATTGATAAATCTACTGGGTAATGCAATCAAATTTACAAATGAGGGAGAGATAGAACTTATTATTCGAAAAATAGAGAGTGGTAAAAAGAGGAATCGTGTTCGATTTTCAGTAAGAGATACCGGAATTGGTATTTCAAAATCAAATCTGCAACGAATATTTCAAGCATTTTCTCAAGAGGATAATTCTATTACCAGAAAATATGGTGGAACCGGACTTGGACTTACTATCTCAAACAGAATTTTGCAGTTGATGAATTCAAAGTTAACCGTAGAGAGTGATGTTGGCAATGGGAGTACATTCTCATTTATAATAGAGTCTGTCGCCGGTGATAAACCGAAAAAAATTGATGAGGAAAAACCATCTGATGAATCGTCTTACATTAATGAAAATTATTCTCTTTCGGATGCGAATTTGAATCTGTCTGGAAGCCCAACAAAGAGAATTGATGAACCGATTAAAATATTAATCGCTGAAGATAATGATACGAATCGGTTTTTAATGAAAATATTACTGCTTAAACTGTATCCATTCGCCACATTATTTGAAGCGAGAAATGGCAATGAAACGGTTGAGATCTTTAAGGCTGAAAACCCTGATGTAATACTTATGGACGTTCAAATGCCATTTAAAAGTGGATATGAAGCTACCATTGAGATCAGGAAAAGTGAGGAGGGTAAAAATGTTCCAATTATAGCATGTACGGCCGGTGCATTAAAGGGAGAAAGAGAGAAATGTCTGGCAATAGGAATGAATGATTATATCAGTAAGCCGATAGTTAAAAAGAGTATCAAAAACGTGATGGAAAAATGGGTAATTGACGCCGGGTCTGGCTATGATGTTGAAAATGATGGCAGATCGATGTCTTCAAGCGGTGACCATTACAATAGCGATGAGTTACGTCAGAGATATGGTGATTTATTTAATATTCTGGAAGATCTGCTGTTGATTTCCAAAACATCGCTAAGTGATTCTAGAACTGAATTTGAAAAATTTCAAAAGATTCCGGATTCTAAGTTAGACTTAGAGCTAATAAAGAATGCCGCTCATAAAGTCAAAGGAACCGCATTGTCCATGAGTTTTGGAAAGCTGGCATCTATAGCTTTGAAATTGGAAAAGAATTCTACTTCAAATCCTAAAAATGTAAAGCAGTTAATAACTCAATTGATCGATGAAATCAACTATTTGGAAGAGAATATTCAAAACCTATAATGTGATCATTCCAGTAGTTTTTCAATCAGTGAGTGTTCAATTTTCATGAAATTCTTAGCAGAATCTGCTGTTATATCTGAATCCAGGTCCCTAAGAAGAAAAAGATCTTTTCGATTCATTCCATATTTTTGACTTATATGATTAACAAGATCTCTGAGAGAATTCAATTGAGTTGTTGATATATTTTCCTGAGTCTCTGACAGCAATAAGTTCACGATCAAAGTTCCTCTTGGGTCAAATTCGGTGTTTGCTTCAGCTGAATAGCCGGCATTTCGACCCTCATAAATCTCACCCTCTGAATTGATGTAGTAGTGATGGGGAAGATCCCATCGATTGTCGGTCTCTACACTTTTTTTATACAGCCGGTTAAGAAATTCAACAGTCGTTACCGGCTCATCCGGGCCTTCCATTTCCATCACTTGTTGTGTGATCGCTATTTTCGAAGGATTATGCTTGACACGAAGGCGCATGGTGCCGTTCCCTGCTTCAAGCAATGCTGCACGGTTTATCGGAAGGGAGCCAACGGTGGCAATTTCGAGATCGGCTAGTGATCTTTGAAAGTCAATCTTCTGAAGTGAAATGTGGTATCCATACCAGTTCATACTTTGTCCGGGATTGAGGTGCACAAGCTCTGATACTCCATTTTTGTGTACCCTTAGAGTTATTGATTCTGAATACCCGTCACCTTCCTCCTCGTTACCCGGATCATATTTCAATAGCCGGCCGGGAACTGAAATTGATCTCATCATCTGCTCGACGATCAGTGTCAAATTTTGAAAACGGAGCGTATCCTGATAAGCAATATTTCTCCGGATGGCATTTGCTTCGTAGCCGGACGGTTTGGTATCACTCCACTCTTCACGTAAAATAATGGCTGAATGATTGTTCGTTGACGGGTTATCAGTATCCGATCGGAAATCATATTGTGCGGCTTCACTTTCAATGCCTGTTCTGCTAATGGCTGTCAGGTAAACTTTATCGGGCCGAACCATTGAGGGTCCTCCATAAAATGAAATCTCACGGAGGTGTCCCGGGATCACAGTAGAGTCCCAGAAATTATTTCTCTGAGTTCTCAGGACCCACCACTGAACAGGGTCACTATTATTAATGACAAATGATGCACTCCAATAGTCACCATAGTCATTAACAGATACTTCGGGTTTTGGCAGTGGGTCATAGTTCATCCAGGGGGATGCGGGGATGAGAGCCGGGTTTGCATAAGCCCCTGCCGTAAGGATTCGGTTAATATTTTTGTCATTATTCATAAAGGTTTTCATACTAAAATGAACCGTCCCCGTTACTCCCGGAAATGCTCTGGCAGTAAATATTTGCCCTTTAATCTCATCAGCACTCCATAATCGGTCGGAAGTCCAAAGACGGCTGGTGTAGAGTCCCGGCCATATATGTCGATGATACAAATTCTGCTCATTCCACCAGTTTAACATAATGGGAAAAGGCTGAGATACCTGATCCATTTTATAGTAGATCTGGGGAGTGAAGTAATCGACCCACCCTTCATTGATCCACAATTTTGCATCGGCATAGAGATTTTCATAGGCATCAAAACCGGTAGTGTGTGCCGGATAACCGGGCCGCCAGACTCCGAATGGACTGATTCCAAATTTCACATGTGGTTTCATCTCTCTGATTTTATGTGATAGCTCTCTCATTAAAGAATTTACATTTTCACGCCGCCAATCGCCGCGAGAAAGGGTATTGCCCAGTTCATTTGCCCGTTGCCATGCGAGACTATCGGGGAAGTCCGCATTATCTGCATAAGAGGGATATGGATAGAAATAATCATCAAAGTGAATACCATCAATATCATAGCGCTTTACAACATCCATAATCACATCGATCGTATGTTGTTTTGCTTCCGGAATTCCGGGGTCGAGCCATAAATATTCGCCATATTGATGGACAAATTCAGGATTAGTCTTGCTGATGTGGTCCGGAGAATAGGATGATGCATTCGCTGGGTGCCCGGCGCGATACGGATTAAACCATGCATGCAATTCGAGGCCGCGGATGTGGGCCTCTTTTATGGCAAATTCGAGCGGATCGTAATAGGGCAGCGGTGGTTCGCCCATCTTGCCGCTCAGGTAACCAGACCAAGGTTCATACGGAGAATTATAAAAAGCATCAGCAGCCGGCCTTACCTGAAAAATGACCGCATTCAAATGTAGGGCTGCTGCGCGGTTTAGAAGGTTTATCATTTCTTGTTTCTGTTGATCTACGGAGAGTCCCGGTTCAGAAGGCCAATCGATATTTGCAACGGTAGCTACCCAGGCTGCGCGAAATTCACGCATTGGTGTTTGTTTGGGAAAAGGGGATTCTTCAAGGTCTAAAAAAGGTGGAGAGTAAGTTGTAGCTTCCGGGGGGGATGAGTCGTTAATAGCAGATTCACTGCTTTGGCAGCCGAACTGAAACAGAAAGAACAGAATCAGAGTACTTGAAATGACAATAAAAAAATTCCTGTTAATCATATTTGATGGTCGGTTCGTAGATGATAGAAATAAAGATCGGTTTTCTTGATAATTTAAAATAACGAAATGTTGACATTTTATTTCATATGATGGATAATGGTACATCTTTTGGGGATAGCGATAAATTCAGTGAAATAATAAATTTTAGTAAAATAGTATCAGATGAATGCAATTTTTAGATCGATTGGATATCGACTGGCCCGGTATCTGTCCAGGCCGGATGAAGAGAGAGCACCTGTCACAACTTGTTCAAATGAAGCTCTGAAGGCCGCTCTGAAACCGGGGGATGTACTGTTGGTTGAAGGGAATACCCGTATCAGCACCGCAATTAAATATATCACTCAGTCGACCTGGTCACACGCGGCACTGTATGTCGGAAAAATTCAATCGGGAGATGTAGATGATATGCAAGATCACCAACTTATTGAAGCGGACATTACTGAGGGGGTGCGTACAGTACCTTTGAGATTATATTGTGATCTTCATGTTCGGATATGCCGGCCGGTTGGGCTTACATCAGATGAAAAAGAGAAGGTTATAACATTTATGAAAGAGAGGATTGGGTATCAGTATGACCTGAAACATATCTTCGATTTAGCCAGGTATCTCATTCAAACTCCTCCGGTTCCTCAGAAACATCGGCGTAAATTATTGGCATTGGGCAGCGGCGACCCGACCAAAGCGATCTGCTCAGCCCTTCTTGCAGAGGCCTTTCAATCAATAAATTATCCGATTTTGCCCTATCTGGAGATTAATGAATCCAGCAGTAAAGCTAAAAAGCAGACAAAGGAAGAGTATTTGCATATCCGCCATCATAGCCTTTTTGCGCCGCGCGACTTTGACGTATCTCCCTACTTTCAGATTATAAAACCAACATTGAGTGAAGATTTTGATTTTCGCAGGTTGAAGCTATTAAATGATTGACATGATTACCGATTTGTAATCATGTTGAAGAGCAAGATGTGTGAAGAGTATAACGAATGTGAAGAGTAAGATGAGTGTGAACAAATTCGTATGGAATGGATATTAAACGAATGGAATATATTTGAATATTAAATCATTTAATATTAAATTAAATATAACAATTAGACACAATCATACAAAAATTAGAGGAGCATTATGAAAACCGCTCAAAAAGGAATTCATCATATTACTGTACTGGGTGGCGATGGCCAGCGGACCACGGATTTTTACGTTAAGACTTTAGGTCTTCGAATGATTATGAAAACAGTGAATCAGGATGATCCGTCGACATACCACCTATTTTATGTGAACGGAACGAAGCAGCCGGGTTCAAGCATGACTTTTTTCCCATGGCCAATGGCGGTTCAGGGGAAACCGGGGAGCGGAGAGGCAACGGTTGTATCTTTTTCAGTCCCTGCTGGATCTGAAGAGTATTGGGCTGAACGGTTTGGTGAAAAGGGAGTGGATTTTGAAGGCCCATTTAGTCGATTCAATCGAAATGTGATTCGGTTTAGGGATCCGGATCGCCTGATGCTTGAACTGGTATTTGAGGAAGATTTGGGTCGGATACCTGCATGGGACCAAGGAACCGTTCCGGAAGAATTTGGAATCAGAGGGTTCTGGGGCACTATTTTATCCATAGAGGAGACCGAAGATACAGCGCAGTTATTGAAAGAAGTATTTGGGTTTAAGAAGATGGATGAGGATGAGGAAATGTCACTTTATCAAACCGGTGCAGATATAGGAAGTGCCGTCATACTGGAAAAAGTGGATTCTAAACAGGGTACCAATGGACGGGGTATTGTACATCATGTTGCGTTCAGAGCCAAAGATGATGAAGAGCAGGAGTGGATGCGAAAAGAAGTGATGAAGAGAGGGCTGCGCCCCACCGGGCAGATTGACCGTCATTTTTTCCGATCGGTCTATTTTTTATCTCCGGGGGGTGTTTTGTTTGAAATTGCAACGGATGGCCCCGGTTACGATTCTGTTCAGGATGAAGAGGAATTGGGACAGGAATTATACCTGCCGGCCCCACTGGAACATCGCCGTGAGATGATTGAAAAAAGGCTGCCGGAGATTAAAGTTTGAAGCTATTTTTAAATCAAGTTTGATTTCATCGAGTCGTTAATATCGCATCAATAATAAGCAATTAGAATTGTGAAAATAATCGTTTAATTTCGATATTGAATTACATCAACTATTTCATTTTACATGTAAACAATTATGACAGAATAGTTTATGAGAATATAGGTATTCGTGACTGTTGATGACATATAGTGGCCAGGGTTCATGAGTTTTTAATAACTCATTTTTCTAATGGAAAAATATCTAACCCCTATTTAAAATTTTGCCAGGCAGAAGTTACATGGTTAGTTGTAAATCGAATCGAAATAGGTAAATGTGAAGCTTCAAACGACGAATAAGGCAAACAGAGATCTCAGCTTTAAATTACTGCAATCAGTGGTTAACGAAGCCAATGATGCCGTGCTGATCACCAAAGCAGATCCTACAGAGGCGCCTCATGGCCCCGAGATTATCTATGTCAATCGTGCATTTGAAAAAATGACGGGATATTTAGCAGATGAAGTAATCGGCAAAACACCTCGAATTCTACAGGGCAGCAATTCTGAATCGGATCAGCTTCAAGCGTTACGGGATGCTATCCGGCATAAGAAAAGTATTAATGTAGATGTCATAAATTACAATAAAAATGGGGAGCCATATTGGAACAATATTTCCATCAGCCCCATATTTGATGGTGATAAGTGTACTCATTTTATCTCCATTCAACGCGATGTAACGGTACAGAAAGAGCAAAAAGAACAACTGAACCGGGACATACAGGCTAGAAAAGAAGCAGAATTAAGGCTACAGGAGAGAAACAGGCATATTGATGCAATTGCAAGTTTGAACTTTGCGCTTCTTAATTATGAAAACTGGTTTGAGGCTTTGGATAGTCATATGGAGATGATTGGCGAGGCTGTTCAGGCGGATCGGGTCTATTATTTTGAAAATAGGTACGATCCTATTACAGGAGAGGGATTTACCAGCCAGAAGTTGGAGTGGTGCAGAGAGGGTATTTCACCGCAAATGGATAGTGAGGATTTGCAGGAATTGCCATTCAATGAAGTTCCAGAATTAGTGAATCAAATGATTCAAAATAAGCCCAGTTCTGAATCACTAAGCAGCATAGCTCCGAATACTACAACTCGGTATATCATGGAGGACCAGGATATCAAGACATTCCTTGCTATTCCGATTACAATCAGGGAGAAATTCTTCGGGTTTGTTGGGTTTGACAATTGCAGGGAAGAGAGCAAATGGAATGATCAGGAGGTGCGTACTCTCACAACAATCACTTCTAATCTTTCGATAGCAATCGAAAGACATCTGGTAGAAAAAGAGCGTCAGGAGTTATTGGGTGAAAGAAATAGAATATTGGAGAGTATTTCGGATGCATTTTATGCATTAGATAGAAATTGGGAAATTACATACTTCAATAATGAAGCTGAGAATCTGCTTAGGAAAAAAGCTGAAAAAGTGATGGGGAAGAGATTTTGGGATGTATTTAATACTGCCAAAGAATCAGAACTGTTTGCGAAATACGATGAGGTAATGAATCAGAAAGTGCCGAAATCATTTGAGTACTACTACCCCCCGCTGGAATCCTGGTTTGATATCTCTGCATATCCGGCTGAAAATGGTATTACAGTTTATTTTAAAGATATAAATGACAAAATTCGCACCCAGAAACGCATACTTAAGAAAACACGTCAACTGGATGCGATTGCTCAATTTAATGGATTGTTAATCAAAGAAGAAGGTTGGCAGGAAGCCCTCGACAAATGTCTTGAGATGTTCTGTAATATTGCCGGCGCAGATAGAGTATACTTTTTTGAGTCTTCCTATTTAGAGAAAACCGGCCAGGATGTTGTAACGATGAAAACGGAGTGGGTTCGGGAAGGAACAAAACCGGAAATTGATAATCCGGACCATCACAACCTTCCATTTGATGAGATTCGAAGTTTTATAGACGAGGTTATTCATGCTGGTGGGTATAATGAAATCGTATCTAAGATCGAAGATAAAGAATTTGCAGATTTTTTGGCCGGTCAGGATATAAAATCAATTCTTGCCATACCTGTATTTACCGGTAAAGAGTTCAGGGGGTTTATCGGCTTTGATGATTGTTTGAGTGAAAGGAGATGGTCAAAAGATGAGGTCACTTTCTTGAAAACCATTGCGATTAATCTCGGTTCAGCTATTGAAAATGAAGACTCTGAAAGAAGGCTCATAGAACTGAACCAATCCCTGGAAAAACAAACCAAAGAACTTGCCAATTCTAATTCAGAATTGGAGAAGTTTGCATATGTAGCCTCACATGATTTGCAGGAGCCTCTTCGTATGATTACCAGCTTCCTGGCTCAGATTGAGCGAAAATATGAAGACCTTCTGGATGAAAAAGGAAAACAGTATATCCATTTTGCTACGGACGGGGCTAAACGAATGCGCCAGATTATTCAGGATCTGCTTGAGTATTCCAGAGTTGGCAGGGTTGATATG
>TARA_R100001143_G_scaffold56783_1_pt1 | contig 12205 bp, 9 predicted proteins | sample TARA_R100001143 | Tara Oceans TARA_R100001143 (sample SAMEA2621300) | marine metagenome | biome: marine biome (ENVO:00000447); feature: mesopelagic zone (ENVO:00000213); material: "saline water (ENVO:00002010), including plankton (ENVO:xxxxxxxx)" | depth 800 m | reverse complement strand
TGCTTTGGTTGATGGCCAGCTGACCGGTAGTGAACTCGAACAGGCGTTGGAATTAGTTAACAATGACAGCAGCGTCCGTGAAGCATTTATGCGATTTCAGCAGGCAAGCGATATCCTGCATGGATATACGCGAAGCATTACACAATCACCGTTAGAGCTAACAACGCGCATTTCTGCTGCGCTGGAAGCTGAACCGGTTTATTCAATTCCTACTCAAAATAAACCTACCGCAAAATTATTGCGTTTTCCAAAAAACTTCTGGAAACAGGCAACAGGTCTGGCAATGGCTGCATCCGTTGGAGCACTTGCTGTGGTCGGCGTTGTACAGCAGCAAACAGGATTCAACGGCGTGCCCGTAGCCAGTGTCGTGGCGAATGAATCACCAGCGACTATGGTTAGTCAATCTAATCGCTGGACTGTCGCCGAACCGGAAATTGAAGACAGACTTAATAATTATCTGGTGGATCATAATGAATATGTTGGCACATCAGGGATGTTTTCTTACGGTCGCGTCGTTTCTTATGGCACGGAGCAATAGGAATGTACCAGCGATTTCGTTTTTGCGTTGCGTTGCTGGTGTTGTTTGTTCCGGCAGTTCAGGCAGGATCCGCTTCGATTGAATTACTCGAGCGAATGAGCCAGGCAGCAAAGCAACTCAATTATGAAGGCGTTTTTGCCTATCAAAGCGGTAAAACTTTCCAGTCAGTGCGTATTTATCATCGTAATGATGATGGCAATGAATCTGAAAGACTGGTTTCACTGAATGGTTCAGCTCGTGAAGTCCTCCGTTCCAATGATACTGTTACCTGTATCAACCCGGATGGGAAGCAAGTTAACGTCAGTCAAAGACCTTTAGGCCGTGGATTTCCCAGTGATCTCCCTCGGCGATTGCGTTCAGCGACTCCCTTTTATGAATTAAAACTCGGTGGAGAAGACCGCATTGCGGGTAAATTAACGCAGCGACTTGATATCAAACCGGTTGATAATTATCGATATGGCTATCGACTGTGGATGGATAAAGAAACTGATTTATTACTCAAATCAGAATTAATCGGTGAAAATAATGAGGTGCTGGAAACCTTTGAATTTACGGATATTGAAACTGGAATTGAGATAGCAGATGCTGAGCTGGCGCCGCAGATGTCGGGCAACGAAATGATCTGGCATCGTACCGAGCCCGGTGAAATGACTACCCAGGATTTAGTCGCATTCTCCCATTGGCAGTCAAAATGGTTACCGGATGGTTTTACCCTTGTTGCCCATCAAAATCGTCTGCGAGCCAACAATGGTGCACATGTTGAGCAGCGGGTCTACAGTGATGGATTGAGTTCAGTATCGGTATTTATTGAAAAAATGCTTGCCCAACATAACCATTTTCATGGAGGGTCTCACATGGGAGCCGTAAATGCATTTGGTAGCGTGATACATTCGCATTTTGTGACAGTTGTAGGTGAAGTACCTGCTGTAACAGTCGAAAAAATTGGTGCAGCAATTGAATATGCTGGTCCATAACCAAGATGATTGAACAAAAAGCTACAGTTCTACGTACAGATGAATCAACTATCTGGTTGCAGGCCGAACGACAATCTACCTGTGATAAATGCCAGGTAAAAAAAGGATGTGGTACCGGTTTGCTAAGTGAACATGTAGGTAGGCGTTTTTCAACCATTGCCGTACCCAAGACGCAAGCCGTAGAGCCTGGTCAGCAAATGAATGTTTCTATTCCGGAAGAAGCGCTTTTGCACGGTGCTTTCATGATGTATCTGCTACCGATTTTATTTATGTTCGCGGGCGCAGTCATCAGTCGATTTATCTTTGCAAATGAATTGCTGGAAATTATTGGTGGATTGGCTGGTCTGATATTTGGCTTTTATTGGGTCAAAACTCGACTCAAAAATCAAAAAGTGGCCATTGAAACTCAAATCATAGAGGAAAAATAATGACGCAATACAAAACAACAGGCGCAATGGTAATGGCATTGCTGATGTGGTTAATGTTGAGTTCAGCCGTTCAGGCACGGGGGGGGTTACCCGAATTTACTGAATTGGTGGCTGAAAATGGCGATGCGGTCGTTAATATAAGTACCACAAGTAAGCCAAAAGAAATGGCCTCATCACAACAACTTCCACCAGGCATGGAAATGCCTGAAGGAACACCATTTGATGATTTTTTTAAACGTTTCTTTGGTGACCCTTCACAACCACGTGCCCCCCAACCAAACTCACTGGGGTCTGGTTTTGTTCTTTCTGAGGATGGATTTATTCTGACAAATCATCATGTCATTAAAGACGCTGATGAGATAATTGTTCGTTTCAGTGACCGTACTGAGCTGGTGGCAGAATTGTTAGGAAGCGACGAACGCAGTGATGTTGCTTTATTGAAAGTTGATGCCGAAGGCATGGATCTGAAAGCCGTTAAGCTCGGCGATTCCAACGATTTACAAGTTGGCGAGTGGGTGTTGGCAATTGGTTCACCTTTTGGATTTGATTATTCGGCTACAGCAGGTATTGTCAGTGCGCTGGGGCGTAGCCTGCCAAGTGATAGCTATGTGCCATTTATTCAAACGGACGTGGCAATCAATCCGGGTAACTCTGGAGGGCCATTATTCAACCTGGATGGTGAGGTTGTTGGTATAAATTCACAAATTTACAGCCGCACCGGTGGTTTTATGGGGGTTTCATTCGCTATTCCGGTTGATACTGTGATGAATGTGGTCGAGCAGATTAAAGAGCAAGGTTATGTGAGTCGCGGCTGGTTAGGTGTTGTTATTCAGGATGTTACACGTGAATTGGCAGAATCCTTTGGGTTAAGCAAACCACGTGGTGCGTTAGTTTCCCGTGTTGTTGCGGGAAGTCCTGCTGAGAAAGCTGGATTTGAAGCGGGTGACGTGATTCTGAAATTTGATGATCGCATTGTGGATAGTTCATCGGATTTACCGCCAATTGTTGGTCGTACTGAAATCGGTAAAAACTCCACAGCCGAGATCATGCGTAATAACAAGAAAATGACGCTCTCGGTGGTCGTGGAAGAACTTCCTGAAGATGAGCAAGTTGCTAGTGGTGCAGCGCCTCGTACAGGTGAATTTTACAATAGTCGTCTAGCAATTGAAGTCACCGACCTGACAGCAGAGCAACGTGCTGAGTTAGGGCCCAATCAGTCTGGTGTTGAAGTCAGAAAAATTGAATCAGGTCCAGCGGCACTAGCCGGTATTGTTCCTGGAGACATATTGCTAAGCATAAACAATCAAAAGATTGTCGATGCAAAACAATTTATGGAGTTGGCTGAACAGTTGCCTACTAATAAAGCGATACCTGTACTCGTTCAGCGTTCTGGTGCTTCACAGTTCCTGGCGCTAAAAATTCCAGAATAGATTTTAATTAAGTAATTCTGGTTGATACCTCAAAAGCAGCTGATGGATTTCCAACAGCTGCTTTTTTTTGTTCGATAGGTGGACTTAAAAAACAAAATTTCTTATTGAATCATTTTGCTTTATCATTAATGATAATTATTATCATCTAGATAGAAAGTCCTGCATTACATGTTCAACAAAAATAAAATTTCCAACAGCATTCTGATTATTGAAGATGATTTAGTGCTAAATCATCAGCTAAAACAGCTGCTGGAAAAACAGCGTTTTATCGTTTCTCAATGCTTTGATGGTGAACATGGATTGCTTGCTGCGGTTAGTGAGCATTACGATCTGATTTTGCTTGATATCAGTCTGCCTGAACGAGATGGTTATTCTGTTTTAAATACGCTACGACAAACTCGTAAAACGCCTGTCATTATTCTTACCGCTCATGGTGCTGAAGAAGAGCGCATTCTGGGTTTTAAAAATGGGGCAGATGATTATTTGCCAAAACCATTTAATTTTACTGAATTGGTGCTCCGCATTGAGGCAATTCTCAGAAGAGCCTGCACAACCAGCTATCAACAGTTGAATGGGTCTGTTTTACAACACGAAGGTTTGACGCTGGACAGGCAGAAACAGCAGGTTTTTTTTCATGAGCATGCAGTGCAGCTGACGCCCATCCAGTTCAAGTTGCTGTGGACGCTAATGCAGCACGCTAATCATCTGCTCAGTAAACCACAGCTTTATCGTCTGGTGATGGAGCGCGACTTCAGTCGATATGATCGAAGCCTTGATATGCATATGAGTCGGGTCCGACGAAAATTAATCGATGTTGGCATGCCGGTTGACCGGCTGCAAACAGTCCATGGGGCGGGCTATATCCTGTTATGAAAAGGCGCCTGTTATGGAAACTGTCCCTGACTATTACGCTTGGAACACTTGCCTTGTTCTGGATAATCCATCATTTAATTCTGCAGACCGAGCAGCATATGAGTTTTATTGATAAACAGGATCAGCAGCAGTTAATTGATTATGCAAGACATGCTGAAATGCTGTATCTGCAAGGTGAGGATGAAAAACTGGCAAATTGGATCAACTATATAAAGCATCAGGAAGATACCTGGGTTGCACTGATCCGTTCAAAGCTCACACCACTGGCAGGTAGTGAGATGGATGACTATTTTGTCGAAAATTTTGCATTGGGTAGAGATATCAGTTGGAAGATCCATTTATATTTTGCTCAAAATCCGATTATGGATATTACCTTTGCAGATGGGCATACCCATTTTCTGATTCGTCTGCCACAACGTATGCGACCCGGAGGCTATTGGACCTATACCAGTCTGTTACTACAAATTGCTTTACCGATGCTCTTGCTGGCTATCTTGAGTGTGGTGATTTATCGGCACGTCATGTCACCATTAAGACAACTCGAAACCGCCACTAAGCAATTCAGTGAGGGTGATTATCAAGTGAGAGTGCGTGATGACCTTGGCAAACGCAATGATGAAATAGCGGCTTTAGCCAGTACTTTTGACAGCATGGCAGAAAGAATTGGTACACAAATCCAGACCCAACGTCATCTAACCACCGATTTATCACACGAATTAAGAACCCCGTTAACGCGCGTTGAACTGGCATTAAGTATCGCTGAACAATCCACTCCAGACGATGAATCATTGCAACGTATCCGTCATGAATGCCAGCAAATGCGTGAGTTAGTGGAAGATACTTTAACCCTGGCCTGGTTAGAGAATGAGCAACCATCGTTACAAAATGCATCACTGGACTTGACCGACTTGATTGACAGCATTGTAGAGAATGCCCGATTTGAATTCCCCCGGCACGTCATTACTGTTCATACACCGGAAACAGCTTATCTTCAGCAAAGCAGTGATCGTGCTTTAGGACATGCGATTGAAAATATATTACGTAATGCTCTTTCGCACACACCGCTAAAAGGAACGGTGAGCTTAACGCTGAAACGATACCAAGACCGTTACAATTTACAGATTGATGATCAGGGAGCTGGTGTCGCCAGAGAACAACTGCAAAATATCTTCAAACCGTTTTACCGTATAAAGGGATCTCAATCTGAAACCTATAAAGGGTTCGGGGTAGGTCTCGCACTTGCAAGACGTCAAGTCGAAGCGACAGGCGGAAAGTTATGGGCACAGATTCATGAGCACGGTGGATTAACAATGATCATGGAATTGCCGCTGACCTCCAAAAGTTAAACCTACTCAAGTTCAATTAATTGTAACAATTGTAAATTTGGTTTTAATCTCCGTTCACACTGACTAGAATGCGAATCTGTTCTATTTGATAATGATTATTATTCGCGAGGTTGGTGTGAGTATAAAACGGAGTATTGTAAGTCGTCCGACGATTTTAACATTGGCAATAGCTTCTGCTTTGGCAGGTCAGGTTGTTTGGGCAGAAGAGAGTGAAAGTATTGAACTAGATGTCGTTAAAGTGACGGGGAATACTATTACCCCAGAGCTCAATAGCGTCACAGCAGAACAAATTGAAAAACTACAGGCAACTGATTTGCAAGATCTCTTCAGTCAGTCGCCTGAAGTGACAATTGGCGGTGGTCCTGGGTTTGCCCAAAAACTCTATGTTCGTGGTATTGAAGATCAGCTGTTAAATATCACTATTGATGGTGCACAGCAGGCGACTCGTCAATTTCACCACGCAGGTCGAATCAGTATTGAACCTGAATTATTAAAACGCGTTGAAGTCAATGCGGGGGCAGGAAATGCGTTGTCAGGTCCAGGAGCATTAGGCGGTTCAGTTAAATTTGTGACCAAAGATCCAGAAGATATGCTGAAGCCGGGTGAAAACTTCGGTGGTCTGGTAAAAGGCATGTTCTCCAGCAATACTGATAGTTTTAAAACGAGTACTACTCTGTTTGGGAAATTGACCGAAGACTGGAGCGGCATGGTTTCTTATACGCAATCAGATGTCGACAATTACGAAGATGGAAATGGTGATGAAGTATCAGGTACAGAAGCTGATCAAGAGTATCTGTTTGCAAAAGTTGTCGGACACTTGACTGACAGTCAAACAGTACGTCTGAGTTACGAAAACCATAAAGATGAGGGCGATAGAACCCAGCGTCCTCAATGGATATTTAGTCCTCCACCAGCAGGAGCACCAGCTAACCGAGGGAATCTGATATACCCAATTGATAGTGACAGGAAAACAGCCACTTTCAATTATGAGCTGACCCCCCTTGATAATGCTTATGTGGATCTGGCACTGACTCTTTACAATACCGAAACAGAGTTTTTTCAGGACGGATTTTTCGGTCCCTTCACCGGCACAGGCGAGAGTACTGGTTTTGATTTACGTAATACATCTATCTTAGGTATGCATGAAATCACCTATGGAGTTGATTATCGTAAAGATGAGTCTAGCGCCGATGGGGATGGCGAGAATTACAAAGATGAGTCAAAGGTCAAGGGTGTTTATCTTCAAGATGATATCCAGTTAACCGATGCATTATTGTTAACCGCGGGTCTTCGTTACGATGACTATGAATTAGATACAGATTTTGGAAATACATCTCATAATGAAAGTGATCTCAGTTCTAATGTGGGTCTAAATTTTCACTTTACCGATAATTGGAGTGTGTTTGCTTCTTATGCTGAAGCCTTTAAAGGTCCTTTGGCACAGGATGCGTTTAAACTCGGCTTTACAACGCAAGCCGAGGATTTGAAACCCGAAAAGGCAGAGAATATCGAATTCGGTGTTGCCTATGACTCAGCAACATGGTTTGGTTCTGCCAAAGCCTATAGAAGTGAAATCAAAGACGTTATTGGCGTTTCAGGAACGGTAGGCCCAGCCAGAAATATCTTTGATAATTTGGGTGATTTAGAGTCAGATGGTTATATTCTGGAAATAGGTCATCGCTGGGATAGCTTAATGGCGAGAGTCAGCTATCACTACAACGATGCCGAAGTGGATGGTGTGGAAGCGAATGCTTATGATCATAACGGTATAGCTAATACGGTTCGTGACACATTCATTGCTCAACTTGATTACCAACTTAATTCACAATGGAATTTTGGTTGGAATGCGCGTTTTGTGAAAGGCCGTGATGATATTGATTTTGTGGCTCAAACCACATTTCCAGATGCAGAAATTGACCAGCCTGGCTATGGCATCCATGACTTTTATACGCAATGGAGGCCGTCATTATCAGAAGATGTACGGATAATGCTTACGGTACAGAATATTTTTGATAAAAATTATATTGATCATGCGAGCGTAGCCGATTTCACTGGCTTACCAGGTTATGGTTTAGTGAGAGGCTACAATGAACCCGGACGTGATGTTCGTCTGAGCGTGGCCTGGCAATTCTAATTCATTAAGCAGGTTTTCCCTGAAAATGCTTGATGAGCTTTGGCCGGATGTTGCAATGACATCCGGCTTTTTTCTATATTTAGGTTAACTTTTTTTCTCAATAATATTGCTGGGAGAATATTTCCAGCAAAGCACCAGAGCCAGAATAAAAGTCAGCCATTCGGCCAGCGGAAGGGCGATAAGAAACTGTTTATCTGGCAACCATGTGACAAACAATAATAATAAAGCTGCAGGCAGTAGTAAGCCTCGGGTTAAAGCAACTAACATAGATGGTAGCGGCTTTTGCATAGCGGTTAAATACACGGATAACGTGACATTCAGTCCATTGACAACAAATAACGGCCAAACCAGCATAATAAACTCGGCAGATAACTGCTGGCTTTCCACGGCATTATCCTGCAAAAACAATTGTATCAACCACTGTGGATAAAGCAGTAAAACACTAATTAGTAAAAGTGATAAAACCAGCACCAATGACATAGCCGTGATTAAAAAGTCTCGAATCCGCTTTGCCTGAGCAGCCCCATGATTTTGACTGATTAACAAATGCAGAGCATCTGCTATACCGTAATAAATCATCAGACTGATGAAAATAAGATAGTTAATCACTGCAAACGCCGCTAAACCATTGACTCCTTGATAGATAATCAGTAGCCAGTTAAGCAATAAAATCACCATTCCACCGGAAAGCTCATTCACAAATTCTGATAGCCCGTTGTAAGCGACTTTAGTCACCTCCGACCAGTTTCCCGGCATTAAAAGTAACCTTAAGCGTCTATTTTTGCTGAGAAAATACGTTGAAAGAATCAGCATCTGTACGATCTGTGCTGCAAGAGTTGCCAGAGCCGCCCCCTTTAACCCCATTTCCAGGCTGATAATGAATAGCGCATCAAGTGCAATGTTTATTAACGCCCCGGCAACCAAAGCGAATGTCCCCAGTTTTTGGCGGTTATCCAGCCGGATAAAGTAATACAGCACCATACTGGTCACTTGTAGAACCAGTACCACACAAATAATATGAAAATAAGGCAGAACCAACGTTATCAATTCATTCGGCGCACCCAATAACGTTAGTATTTGTCGATCCAAAATGAGTGAAAACCCCATAAACAGCAGACTGACAATTAAAATACTTATCAGGCATTTACTGAACACGGCAGCAGCGGCTTCGATATTGTTTTGCCCCAAATAACTACCGGCACGAACAGCCCCACCAATGGAAAACATCAGAGCAATAGCAAAAATCAGCGTAAAAAATGGAATCAACAACGTTATGGCGGCCAGACCCGCCGAACTGACAAACTGCCCGATAAAAATTCCGTCGACTATGTTGGCGGTGGTAATCGCCAACAAGCCCAGAATGGATGGAATGGCAAAGCGGAGAAAAGTGGAAATAATCGGACCGTTGAGGACGTCATTGTCGGTGTGGCTAGCCTGCATTTGGTTTCCATTTTCAAAGAAGTAGGGTCGGGGATCGCTGAATGCTAATAATTCTTTTTATTTTAGCAGCGCTCTTTTCACCGGAGCACATCAAAACGATTGAGTAATGCGGTATTTATTATCGTTATAACTCAGTTAAGTGCGTATAATACCGGGTCATTTGTTCGATGCGTGTTTCGCGTTGGCAACACATTTTAAAACATGGAGCTGAACACATTTTGCAACACGTCATTTCAACCTCCAACACGTTCATAATCGCTATTCAATGAAAAATATCAGAAACTTTTCAATCATTGCTCATATTGATCACGGTAAGTCCACCATAGCAGACCGCTTTATTCAAATCTGCGGCGGTCTGACTGCACGTGAGATGTCGCAACAGGTGCTTGATTCGATGGATATCGAAAAAGAGCGCGGCATTACCATCAAGGCGCAAAGTGTTTCATTGGATTACACGGCAAAAGATGGTGAAACCTATCACCTCAACTTTATCGATACGCCGGGCCACGTAGACTTTTCCTATGAAGTTTCCCGCTCACTGGCTGCCTGTGAAGGTGCTTTGCTGGTCGTTGATGCTGCTCAAGGGGTTGAAGCGCAAAGTGTGGCCAACTGTTATACCGCTATCGATCTTGGCCTTGAAGTTCTGCCCGTGTTAAACAAAATTGATTTACCTGCTGCAGAACCCGATCGAGTCGCTCAGGAAATCGAGGATATTATAGGTGTGGATGCACTGAATGCCGTACGCTGCAGTGCCAAAACGGGTGTCGGTATTGATGAAGTCCTTGAAGAGTTGGTTGCGCGTATTCCGCCACCACAAGGCGATCCAGAAGGTCAATTAAAAGCACTGATTATTGATTCCTGGTTTGATAGCTATGTCGGTGTTATCTCTTTGGTGCGAATCAAACAGGGCAGACTGAAAACCCGCGATAAAATCAAAGTTATGTCCACCGGACAGGAATATCAGGTTGACGAAGTCGGCGTATTTACGCCCAAGCGCAGTAAACGCACTGCTTTAAATTGTGGTGAAGTGGGTTATGTTATTTCCGGGGTCAAGGAAATTGATGGTGCGCCGGTAGGGGATACCTTAACGACAGCTCAACATGGTGCGACGGAAATGTTGCCGGGCTTTAAATCGGTAACGCCGCAGGTTTATGCAGGTGTATTTCCTGTTAGCAGTGATGATTACGATGCATTTCGTGAAGCACTGGGCAAATTACGATTAAACGATTCATCACTGTTTTTTGAACCGGAAAACTCTCAGGCTTTAGGCTTCGGTTTTCGCTGTGGTTTCCTCGGTCTGTTGCATATGGAAATCATCCAGGAACGCCTGGAACGTGAATATGATCTGGATCTGATTACCACGGCTCCGACCGTGGTATTTGAAGTGGTCACCAAAAAAGGTGATGTAATTAAGATCGAAAATCCGGCCTCATTACCTGATGCCGGTTCCGTTGAAGAAATCCGTGAACCTATCGTAGCGGCTGACATACTGGTGCCGCAGGATTATCTTGGAGCGGTCATTACCCTGTGTGTAGAAAAACGTGGCGTACAGAAATCCATGCATTACATGGGCAAACAGGTTGCACTGAGTTACGAATTGCCAATGAATGAAGTGGTGATCGATTTCTTTGATCGCATCAAATCGGTCAGCCGCGGCTATGCCTCATTGGACTATCATTTTATCCGCTTTCAGGCGGCACCTCTGGTGAAACTTGATGTGTTGATTAACGGCGAAAAAGTTGATGCTTTGTCAATGATAGTGCATAAAGATCAAAGCGTTTCTCGTGGTCGTCAGTTAGTTGAAAAAATGCAAGAGCTGATCCCGCGACAAATGTTTGATGTCGCCATTCAGGCCGCTATTGGCGGACACATTATTGCGCGCTCAACAGTCAAGGCAATGCGGAAGAATGTTTTGGCAAAATGTTACGGAGGCGACGTTTCTCGTAAACGTAAATTGCTTGAAAAACAAAAAGCCGGTAAAAAACGAATGAAATCCATCGGCAAAGTGGATGTGCCGCAGGAAGCATTCTTGGCGGTATTGCAGTTATCCAAGAAATCTTAATAAGGAGCGTCAAGTGAGTTTCCCAGCAATAATGGTGTTACTGGTCGCGATAACCGGTCTGATATGGTTGGTGGACCGCTTTTGGTTAGCACCTAAACGTAAAGTAAATGACAATGAACCGGCGATTGTTGAATACGCCAAATCATTTTTCCCCATTCTGTTGCTGGTGTTGGTGATTCGCTCGTTTATCGCTGAACCGTTCCGCATCCCGTCAGAATCTATGTTGCCGACTTTGCATGTCGGCGATTTTATTTTGGTGAACAAATTTTCCTATGGCGTTCGGCTGCCGGTCATTAACACTAAAATTCTCGATACCGGTTCGCCGGAACGCGGTGATGTGATGGTATTCCGTTATCCCAAACAACCTGAAATTGACTATATCAAACGGGTAATTGGCTTACCGGGCGACAAAGTTGGTTATTTCAATAAAACGTTGTACATAAATGGTCAGGAAGTTAAAACCGAGGTAGTTGATAAACCAGTAGAAATGCTGGGTATCATTGCGCCGCGAGTACAGCTGAAGCATGAATTTCTGGACGCTGAACCTCATGAAATATTTTTGGATCCGCAACGTCAATCAATGGAAGGTGAGGTTACAGTTCCGGAAGGCCATTATTTTGTTATGGGTGATAACCGCGACAATAGTAATGACAGCCGTGTGTGGGGAACTGTGCCGGAAGAAAATCTTGTCGGCAAAGCCTTCTTTGTCTGGATGAGCTGGGATTGGGACCAGGGTGGTTTGGTCTGGTCAAGGGTGGGAAGCTCTATTAACTAAGAGCGAGTTTTTCCATTGGAAATGATTTTAGAATCTAATACATCATTTCCACCTTGTTTGATGAAAGGAGCCTCCAGCAGTGATGGGGAGGGAAGATAATTAGACTCTAGGGCTTGTTTTATCTTTCATATCCGCCTCTGTTGTGAGCTGAAAAAGTGTAAATCAAGGCACGAGGAGCGCCTTTTAGTTATTCTAAATAAGCGAC
>TARA_R100001143_G_scaffold6085_2_pt1 | contig 12267 bp, 13 predicted proteins | sample TARA_R100001143 | Tara Oceans TARA_R100001143 (sample SAMEA2621300) | marine metagenome | biome: marine biome (ENVO:00000447); feature: mesopelagic zone (ENVO:00000213); material: "saline water (ENVO:00002010), including plankton (ENVO:xxxxxxxx)" | depth 800 m | reverse complement strand
TTCATGTTCGATATCGCCCATCGTGTCATAGCGTTCCTGGTTGGCCTGCCGGATGGCACGGTCATAAGCGATGAACGCTTCGGCGGCGGGGGCGTCTGTGCCAGGCTGCCACGCGGTCATCAGATCAAGGGCGCGGCGCATGGTCGGGCCAGCGGTCAGGGTCGGTGTGGCGATGACCTCGTGCCCGCGGTAGGCATAGTGCATCGCGTCGACCAATGTCGCCTGATACTGCGACAGATCCTCGGCCGTATGGTGCCCGCCCGCGGCTTGCAGATCGGCCACGATGGATTGCGCCAAAGGCCCTTCGTAAAACGCGCGCGGTCCGTCCTTGGCCACGGTGCGCAGCGACGCGGCAAGACGGCCAAGGTCGCATTTCGTCTCGCCCAAGGCGGTCCAGCCAGAGGATTTGGGAAAGCCGTCTGCGTCCAGAAACGTCTCGGCCGAGGCGGGGAAGGGGGCGAGGTCTTTGGCCGAACCACCAAGGATCAGCTGCGTGTACCAATCCACAGGAAGACCATCATCGGCAAGCTTGATCGCAGGGGCCAGCAGATCGGCCCAAGGTTTCGTGGCAAAGCTTTCATGCGCCAGACCCATGCCAGCGACCTGACCGGGAATGGCAATCGCCTTGGCCCCGAAAACATTGCGGTCTTCCAGCACCGAAGGCCAGGGAAACAGATCGCCCGCCTTGCCGCCCACGATGGGATAGTCCGCGACATCCAGCCCCTTGGGGGATTTCATCCCGAATTCGATGACCTTGGCCGTCTTTTCGCCCGCCATGCGCACGACCATAAAGCCGCCGCCGCCCATACCGCTCATCCAAGGTTCAGCCGCGCCAAGCGCAAAGGAGGTGGCAATTGCCGCATCCACCGCATTGCCGCCCTGCGCCATGACATCCGCCCCGACCTGCGCCGCGACACGGCTTTGCGAGGCGACGATCCCCTTGCGGCTGCGGGTCGCGGGTTTGGTGATCTGCCAAGAGGCATTCTGCTGCTGGGTCATTGGGGGCATCCTGATGTTTAGATGTGCCTACCCAACGCCAGTGTCAGCAGATTTGCAACCTTGAGGGGCGCTGCCGCCCCATTGGTCAGTTGCTTTGTGTCGGTGCCGCTGAAAATGCGAACACGGGGGGCTGTGTCATCTCGTTCGACGGCGCGGATTTCGCGTCGGGATAGATGAACCCGTTGATCGGATAGACGCTGCCGTAAGACCCGGCCTGGCTTTCAAGGCGGACATCGGACCAGTCGTTCAGCGGAGATACGTCTTGCACGCTCATCCCAAGCGAGATCTTGTTGCGCTTCCAATTGGCGTGATCGACCTTGATCTCGCGCGGGGAAACGACTTCGGAGACGACGGCAACATGGCCCATAGGGTTCCGGCTGGTGCCTTTGAACGCCATGACCGACCCGACGACGGGTTCTTTGCCGCGCTCGTACAGGCCGTTGGCTTGCGCCCACCACGTATTCGCATTGCCGCGGATTTGAACGCCGCTGGCATTGCGAGCGAAGGGCACGCACCAGACGCGCTGACCTTTGGATTGCAAAACGCGCACCTCGCGGATTGCCATGGCGTGCAGGTCGGGGTTGATACCCGCCTGACCAATGGTCTGAATTTCAGACGGGCCGCGGGCGCAGGCTGCTGTCATCAGCAGGGCCACACACAAAAAAGGAATTCCGACTTTCGATGACCACTGGCGTTTCACGCTCATTTATCTGTCCTGCTGCCCGTTTCACTCACCTTACTGTCCCAGTAAAGTCCGGCAGACATTCCGCGATTCTCGGCCAAAAACAAAGCGTCAGGATTCCGGTGGGCAAAATTCCGCCGCTATTATTGCAAATTGTTAATTTTCGGGAACCGGGCGGAGGCCGCCGATTTTGACAATCAGGTCCAGCAGCTCTGCCACACCCTTATCGTGTTTCATCTCGGCAAAGAGATAGGGCAGATCGCCGCGCATCCGTTTGGCGTCACGGTCCATCACCTCTAGCGACGCACCCACATGCGGGGCGAGGTCGGTTTTGTTGATGATCAGGATATCCGACTTGGTGATCGCTGGCCCGCCCTTGCGCGGGATCTCTTCGCCCGCTGCAACGTCGATCACATAAAGCGTCAAATCCGCCAATTCGGGGCTGAAGGTCGCCGACAGGTTATCGCCTCCGGATTCGATGAGCACGCAGTCCAGATCGGGGTGGCGGTCGCGCATCCGGGCGACGGCGGCAAGGTTGATCGAGGCATCCTCGCGGATGGCGGTATGGGGGCAGCCGCCGGTTTCGACCCCGATGATCCGGTCCTGTGGCAAGACCTGAAGCCGCATAAGCGCTTCGGCGTCCTCTTGGGTGTAGATATCATTGGTGATCACGCCAATCGACCAGCGGTCGCGCATGGCACGGCACAGGGCGGCGGTCGTTGTCGTCTTGCCCGCGCCAACGGGGCCACCAATGCCAATACGAAGCGGTCCATGGGGGGAGGTCATGTCTGGAACATCCTTGAGTAAAGCGTTTCATGTCGCATCGACGCGATATCGGCCAGAAAGCAGGCGCTGCCGATGTCGTCGATGGTTTGGGTCAGGGCCAGCGTCACCGTGTCGTGGCACAGGGGGGCAAGGGCGGTGATCACCCGCTGCCCGTCCGTTTGCCCCAAGGGCACCGCGCGGATCGCAGCAGACACCAGTGCGCTGACAAAGGCGTGCAGGAACAACTGCGCGCCTTGTGCCACGGGCAGCCCCTGCACCGCGCAGGCCGCGCCAAAGGCGACGGGCAGCGTCAGGTCGGGGAGGTCATGCCCCCAGACGTCATTGACCACCCGCACAAAGGCCGCGCCCTGTTGGGTCATCTCGGTCAGTCGCTCTGACGAGGGGGCCAGCGCGCGCGCCAGCGCATCTACCTCGTCCATGCCCTTACCCGCAAAGCCAGCGTTCAGCAGGATCGCATCGGTCCGGCCCGCACCGTGGGTGATGATGTCCGACAGCCACGCCTGAAGGCTGGACGCATCGTGAATGGTGCCGTCCTGCACGGCCATTTCCAGCCCGTGGCTATAGCTGAACGCGCCGATGGGAAAGCTGGGCGACAGCCATTGCGCGAGCGTGATCAGGGCTTGGGTTTGCATCGTCCGGCGGGCCTAATGTGCGTGGCTATGGGTGCGCCCGTGGCCATAGGCCCCGCCTTCGGGAATGAACGGTTCGGACACATCCCGCAACGTCGCGCCGAGCTTTGTCAGCATGTCGCGGATCACGTGGTCGTTCTGGATCAGCAGGCGGGCGGGTTCAAGCTGGCAGGGGCAGTGCCGGTTGCCGATATGCCATGCCAGCCGCACCAGATCGTCGCCGGTGATTTCCAGCAGGGCTTCCTTGGCTGCGATGACCTCGATGATCTGCCCGCCTTCAAGCTCGAACGCATCGCCGTGGTTCAGCGATTCCGTATGGGCGAGGTCCACGAGGAACCCGCGGTTATGGCTGGTCAGCAGGCGTTTGCGGCGCAAGAAGCGATCGTCATAGGTCAGCACGCAGCTGTCATCCGCATGGTCCCACTGGCCGTGGCGCTTGATCGTATGGGCGGGGGGAAAGTCGGTCATCTAGGGGCCTCAGAACATGAAATAGCGTTGCGCCATGGGGACGGTTTCAGCGGGCGCGCAGGTCAACAACTCGCCGTCCGCGCGGACTTCGTAGGTTTCGGGGTTCACCTCTACCTTGGGGGTGGCCGCGTTATGGATCAGATCGGATTTGCCGATATTGCGGGTGTTTTGCACGGCGATGGTCTGTTTGCGCAGGCCAAGGCTGTCGCGCAGCCCGCTCGACTGCGCGGCTTCCGAAATAAAGGTCACCGCGCAATGTTGAAGCGCGCTGCCATAGGCCCCGAACATCGGACGGGTATAGACCGGCTGCGGCGTTGGGATCGACGCATTCGGATCGCCCATCTGCGCCACGACGATCATGCCGGACATCAATACCATTTCGGGCTTCACACCAAAGAAGGCGGGGTTCCACAGCACCAGATCGGCTTTTTTGCCAACCTCGATCGACCCGACCTCGCGGCTGACACCATGGGCGATGGCGGGGTTGATCGTGTACTTCGCGATATAGCGTTTGACGCGGAAGTTGTCGTTGTCGCCGGTTTCTTCCGGCAAGCGCCCGCGCTGCTTGCGCATCTTGTCAGCGGTTTGCCATGTGCGGATCAGCACCTCGCCCACACGCCCCATGGCCTGACTGTCAGAGGCGATGATAGAGAAGGCACCGATGTCATGCAGGATATCCTCGGCGGCAATCGTCTCGCGTCTGATCCGGCTTTCGGCAAAGGCAACGTCTTCGGGGATGGATTTATCAAGGTGGTGACAGACCATGAGCATGTCCAGATGCTCTTCGAGCGTGTTCACCGTGAAGGGGCGCGTCGGGTTGGTCGAGGACGGCAGCACGTGTTCTTCGCCGCAAATCTTGATGATGTCGGGGGCGTGGCCGCCGCCTGCGCCCTCGGTGTGGAAGGCATGGATGGTCCGGCCTTTCATCGCGCCAAGCGTATGTTCGACAAAGCCGGATTCGTTCAGCGTGTCGGTGTGGATCATCACCTGCACGTCCATATCGTCGGCGACCGACAGGCAGCAGTCGATGGCGGCGGGGGTGGTGCCCCAATCCTCGTGCAGCTTCAGCGCACAGGCCCCGCCGTCTACCATTTCAACCAGCGCGCCGGGTTGGCTGGCGTTGCCCTTGCCCGAGAGACCGATGTTCATCACCACACCGTCCATCGCCTGCAACATGCGCCCGATATGCCACGGGCCGGGGGTGCAGGTGGTGGCAAGCGTGCCATGCGCAGGGCCGGTGCCGCCGCCAAAGCATGTGGTCACACCGGAATGCAGCGCGTCCTCCATCTGCTGGGGGGCGATAAAGTGGATGTGGCTGTCGAAACCGCCCGCGGTGAGGATGCGTCCCTCGCCTGCGATCACCTCGGTCCCCGGTCCGATGATGATATCGACGTTGGGTTGGGTGTCGGGGTTGCCCGCCTTGCCAATCGCCGCGATGCGCCCGTCTTTCAGCGCGACATCCGCCTTGTAGATGCCCGAATGATCCACGATCAGCGCGTTGGTAATGACAGTATCCACCGCACCGTTTGCCCGCGTCACCTGCGACTGGCCCATCCCGTCACGGATCACCTTGCCGCCGCCGAACTTCACCTCTTCGCCATAGGTGGTCAGATCGCGTTCCACCTCGATAATCAGATCGGTGTCGGCCAGTCGCAGCCGGTCGCCCGTGGTGGGGCCGTACATCGCTGCGTATTCAGAGCGGGGGAGTGTGGTGGTCATAGGTCTCTCTTTCCTCAAAGCGCCTTAGAGCGCGCCCATCACTTCAGCGTTGAACCCGTACACCTTGCGGTCGCCCGCGAGCGGGATCAGTTGCACTTCGCGGCGTTGACCGGGTTCAAAGCGCACGGCGGTGCCGGCGGCGATGTCCAGCCGGTGACCACGCGCGGCGGCGCGGTCAAAGTCGAGCGCGGGGTTGGTTTCGGCAAAGTGGTAGTGACTGCCGACCTGCACGGGCCGGTCACCGGTATTGGCAACCATCAGGGTGATGGCCGTGCGATCGGCGTTCAGGGTGATGTCCCCCGCGGCGCACAGCACCTCTCCGGGGATCATTTGCGCGCCTTGCGAGGGGCCTTGACCCGCCCGCGCAGGGCGATGGCCGCGGCGGTTGCGATGACGGCGAGGCCCATGAATACAGGCATCCATTCGGCCCCGTGGGGGGCGATATGCACACCGGGGTGGGCAAGTGCAGGGCCGGCCATCAGGGCGGCGGGCAGGATCATCAGATGTTTCATAGCAGGGGCCTTTCTTGCGAATGGGGTCTAGCGGATAGGGTTGTGCACGGTGACCAGCTTGGTCCCGTCGGGGAAGGTGGCTTCGACCTGCACGTCGTGGATCATCTCGGCGATGCCCTCCATACAGTCGTCGCGGGTGATGACCTGGGCACCGGCCTGCATCATCTCGGCCACGCTGCGGCCATCGCGCGCGCCTTCGACGACGGTGTCGGTGATCAGGGCAATCGCCTCGGGGTGGTTTAGCTTGACGCCACGGGCCAAGCGCTTGCGCGCGACTTCGGCCGCCATGGCGATCAGCAGTTTGTCTTTTTCACGGGGGGTCAGCTGCATGTCAAAGCATCCATGTTTTAGGAGGGGCCGCGCCGTGCAGGCGGGCGATGATCGGCACCAGAGACTGGCGCAGGATATAACTGTCGGGCGCGAGCAGCCGCGCATAAAGCACGCCGTCGCGCATCAGGCTGGCACCGGCGCTGGCAGGCAGCAGCGCGCGCAGGGGGGCAAGCAGCGCTTCGGCATCGGGGGCGGCGTAGATCACGCTGGCCATGGCGCAGTTGCCGCGCGCCGTGGCGGTGCCTGCAAGCTGTGCGTGGATATCGCCGGACAGACGCACAGCATCGGCAAAGATAGGCTGCCCATCGCGGCGGATCGTGATGTTATCGGCAAAGCGCGCGTCGCGCAGCGTTTCGCCCATGGAGACGCGGCCAAAGACCAGCGGCTCTACGCCGAAGAAACAGGCGTCGCCCGTCAGGTCCACCTCCAGCTTGCGGCGCAGGGCGGAGCCGTTGAACAGGATCGTTTCCTGCGGCAGCCAATCGACCCGTGCCCCCGCTTTTGCATCCAGCCGCGTGGTCATCTGCGCCATCGGGCCGGGTTGCGCCAGATAGACGCGCTCGGCCGCTTGGCTGGTCAGGGTCAGCCGGCTGCCCGCACCCGCCGTGGCGGTGATCGACAGTTCATCGCCGCCCGTCATCCCGCCCGAGGTATTGAGGAAAACCCCCGTCAGCCCGCCCGCCGCCGCGCGCGGAAACAGCGCTTTGAAGCAGCCTTGCTGGTAGAGATCGCCAATCACGGACGCGCCGCCATAAGTCTTGCTGCTGATGCGCAACGCCCCGCGGGCGCGGGGTTGCATCGGCACGGAGAAAGCCTGATCGGTATGGGCGGCGATGTTGATCGGGGGCCTCGTCCAGTTGAAAATAACTCCCATCTGGATAGCGTGATTCCCGTCGGGTGCGATCCGAAACGGGCATTTTTGGCGCAATTTCAGGCTGTATCTCGACGGCTGCCTATTATTTGAGCATATCCCGTCAGGGGCCTTGACCCGCAGCGGTGCCGCGGGTCAAGGCAGGTGTTTACAGGTCTACCCGTAGAAATACTTGGGCAGATAGGTCGCGATCTCGGGGATCAGAATGATCAGCAAGACCCCGATCAGCGTCACGATCACGTAAGGCGTCACAGAGGCATAGATATCGCCCATCGTGACGTCCGGCGGGGCCACCCCTTTGAGGTAAAAGAGGTTAAAGCCGAAGGGCGGGGTCATATACCCGACCTCCATCATGATGATGAAGAGGATGCCGAACCAGATCGGATCAAAGCCATAACTCTGCACAACGGGCAGGAACACAGGCAGGGTGATCAGCATGATCCCCACCGGATCCAGCACCATCCCAAGGATGAAGAGCACCGCCAGCATGAACACCAGCGACCCCCAACGCCCACCGGGCACAAGGTTCATCATATCTTGGATCAGGCTTTGTGCCCCAAGTGCGGTATAGGCCGTGCTGAAGGCGTGGGCCGCAAAAAGGATCCACATGATCAGCGCGGTCAGTTTCAGCGTCGCGACAGAGGCGTCGCGGATCACTGCCCACGATAGCTGGCGGTTCACGCCCGTGGCGACCATCGCGCCGAAGACGCCGATGGCGGCGGCTTCGGTCGGCGTCGCGTAGCCGCCGAAGATTGCCCCCAGCACGATCACCACGATCAGGATCGGCAGGATCACCGCCTTGAGAGACCGCAGCTTCTGCCCCCAGTTCGCGCGTTCCTCTTTCGGGAGGGCGGGGCCCAGTTCCGGCTGCATCCAGCACCGCCCGCCGATATAGACGGAGACGAGGAAGAACAGCAGCAGCCCTGGCCCGATACCGGCGGCAAACAAACGCCCGACCGACACTTCGGTCAGCAGCGAATACAGCACCATCAGGATCGACGGCGGGATCAGGATGCCCCAGCCTCCGCCCGCGTTGATCGCCCCGAGCGCGAGCTTCTTGTCATAGCCGCGTTCCAGCATCTTGGGCAGCGCAATGGTCCCCATCGTGACAACCGCGGCACCCGAGATGCCCGACATGGCAGCAAAGATCACGCAGATCAGCACCGTGCCGATGGCCAGACCGCCGCGCAGCCCGCCCCACCATTCGTGCATCATGTCGTAAAGGTCATTCGCGACACCCGATTTTTCAAGCAGGATCGCCATGAAAACAAACAGCGGAATTGCCATCAGCGTGGGGGATTGCATCGTCTCCCACATTTTGGAGGCAAGCAGATAGAACCCCAGATCGCCCATTTCCGCATAGAGGAAGATGACCGATATCCCCCCAAGGGCAAAGGCCAGCGGCGTGCCGAGCATCACAAACAACAGCAGCGCGCCAAAGAACAGCATGGTCAGGATTTCAACGCTCATGACTGGCCTCCTGCGGCTTGGGCCGCTTGGGTGTCGCCGGTGGCCGGTTGTCCAAAGATCGCTGGATCATTGGGCAGCCCCATCAGGGTGCGCACATCGGCCCAAAGGCGTACGAAGCCCTGCAACAGCAGCAGCAAGGCGGCGACGGGGATCAACGATTTTGTCGGCCACAGCGGGGCCTTCCAGACAGAGTTCGACCGCTCCATATCCGCGATGGCCTCGGACGCGATGTCGTAGCCTTGCCACAGCAGCACGCCGACAAAGATCAGGAACAGCGGCCACGTCACGATGTCCACCAAGGCTTTGCGTTTGGGGGAAAACTGGCCGTAGATGATATCGACGTTCACGTGACCGCGTTCGGTCAGCAGATAACCGCCCCCGATGATCGCATAGACACCAAAGATCAGCGTCGCCAGCTCGGCAGTCCAGATCGCGGGCTGTCCGATCAGATAGCGCATGACCACATCGGCCAGCAGCAGGGCAAAGATGATCAGCACGCAAAAGCTGATCCAATAGCCGATAATGCGGTTCAATTGCGTGATGAAGCGCGCAAGTTTAAACAAAACGTTTCTCCCTCAAGACATAAAAGAAGCCGCCCGAAATGCAGGGACATGTCAGGCGGCTACATTGATTTTCACTGTGGCATCACCGGGAGGCTGACCTCCGGATCAGGCCCCTAGAGGTAGCCGAGGTCGGTCATCAAGGTTTTGTAGATATCCGCCGCCTTCGCCGCGCGTTCGCCTTTCTGCGCCTCTGTGTCGAGGATCTTGGCCGAGGCATCGGCAAGGATCGCCAGAACGTCGTCGGGCAGTTTGGACACCTCGATATCGTTCTCGGCGATGCCCGAAGAAATCGCGATAGCTTCGGCGTGCTGGTATTCGGCCGACCGCTGGAAGAACCGCGTCTCCATCGTGTCGAGCAGGGCAGTGCGCAGATCGTCCTCCAGCCCGTCGACGGCCTCCATATTCAGGATAAAGGCGTCGGTGGTCTGTCCAAGCGCGGGTTTGTAGTGGTATTTGCAGACCTCCCAGAGGGACATGGATTTCGCCCCGACGGCAGCGCCCCAATGCGCGCCATCCACAACGCCCGAGCTGAGCGATTGATAGAGTTCGGACCCGGGGATGTATTGCGGCGCGGCACCAGCGGATTGCAGGTAATCCAGCATCGTCCCCGACGACCGCAGCTTGAGCCCTTTGAAGTCTTCGGCGGATTCGATCTTCTTCGACACGACGATTTCGACGGGCAGCACCTTTTCCGTCTTCATCATCACACCATCGGCGTTCAGGTCTTCGTTCACCAGCGCCTCAAGGCCAAGGTTCTTGACCGCGTGTTCCATTTCCCAAGCCTGACGGAAGGTGCCGGGGATGCCGAACAGGAAGGACGCGGCCTGCGCCTGATCTTGCACATAGGACGGGCTGACCGTCCCCATCGGCACCACGCCCTTGCGCACGATATTGTAGATGTCGGGGCCTTTGGCGAATTCACCAGCACCCAGCAGATCCATTTTGAACGCGCCTTCGGTGCGCGTTTCTAGCACTTCGGCCAGTTTGCCAAGGCTGTCGGTGAAAGAGCTGGACGCTTTGGGCCAATGCGCTTGCACGCGCCAGTTGACCTTGCCCTGCGCGATCCCTTTGCCGACCAGCGCCGGTGTCGCCAACGCGCCAAGAGCAGCGCCGCGCAGCATGGTGCGACGGTTCATATTGCCTTTTGTCATTCTATTTCCTCCCAGAAACTTCGGTTTCTCTTATCTGCGCGGCACGGGTTGCGCAGGCTCCCTAACGTCACCTTCACGTATCATTTGGGGTAGGTCAAACGGCTGTTAGCGATAACGGTTAATAATTCTGACATTTGTCAGTTTTGTGAGCACGGATTTGCCGAGACTTCAACCTGTGGTCCTTTGGCCGCGATCTCATGTTACGAATTGCTGGCGGTATTGCGATGGGGTCACCCCCTGCACGGTGCGGAAACGGCGCGAGAAATAGGACGGATCGGCGAACCCCAGACGATAGCCAACCTCGGCCACCGACAGACGGGTGAAGGCCAGCATGCGGCAGGCTTCCTCGACATGGCGGGCTTCGATGTAGGCGGTGGCGGACAGCCCCTTTGCCGCGCGACACAGGCGCGACAGATGTCCGGTGCTGATCCCGAGGGTGCTGGCAAAGTCCTTGGCTGTCCAGCCGGCACTATCGGGATCGCCGATAAGCTGGTCGAGCCGCGACAGGCGATCATCCCGCGGTGCGTCGTTGCTGCGGTTTCGCGTGGCCCCCCATGCCGCGATGCTGGCCAGAACCGCATGTCCCAGCCCCACGGCAATCTGCGCCCGAAACGGCGCCCCCGTCTGGCCCGCCACGGTTTCCAGCTGGGTCATCAGCGCGATCAGCGGGCCCGCGGCGCGACCAACCGTCGGCTTGGTCAGCGCCTGTGCGACCTCGGCATTGACGGGCCCGATGCTGTGCAGGATCGCAATGGGAAAGGATTGCACCATGCCTTGGGTATTCGGGGCAAAGTCGAAACTATGCACCATGCGGGGCGGGATAAAGACGACCGATCCCTGCGTCAGGGCAAATCGGTCGCCATCGATGTTCGCCGTGCCACCCCCCGAAAGGATGTAGAGCACCTGCGCCAGTTGCGCGTGCCGATGCGGCGCGATGTGCCACGCGTGATCCGGTGCGCGGTCCTTGATCCGTTCGCAATGGAGGACATCGGGAAAGCCTTTGGTTTCGCCAAAAAGCGCATAGCTGGGGATCGGTGAAAGCTCTGTCATGCACGGATTGTACCAGCAATTGCGCTAACGATCCATTCATCATGCACGTTCCGTACAATAGGTTAACCCGAAAATCGGGCAGGGAGCAGCTCTATGAAAACGGAAGTCGTCATTATCGGCGGCGGGCCATCGGGCTTGCTGCTGTCGCAATTGCTGAACGACGCAGGCGTCAGCACTGTCGTGCTTGAAAGGACCACCCGTGAACACGTGCTGTCCCGCATCCGCGCGGGCGTGCTTGAGGATGGCACAATGAACCTGCTGCGCCACGCCGGTGTCGGTGCGCGGATGGACCAACAGGGCTTGCCGCACAAAGGCTGCTACCTGACCGACAACGACCTGATGGTGCATATCGATTTCCACAAGCTGATCGGCAAGAAGGTCATGGTCTATGGCCAGACAGAGGTCACCCGCGATCTGTACGACGCACAGGACCGGATGGGCACCACGATCATTCACGAGGTCGAGGATGTGGTGATCGACGGTGCGGACAGCAATGCGCCCACGGTATCCTTCACCAAAGACGGCCAGCGGCAAGAGATCAGCTGCACTTACGTCGCGGGCTGTGATGGGTTCCATGGCGTCAGCCGCGCGACGATCCCCGCCGCTAAACGTCGGGAGTTTGAACGGGTCTACCCCTTTGGCTGGCTGGGGATTCTGTCGCGCACGAAACCGGTGAACGATGAATTAATCTATGCCAGTTCGGCGCAGGGCTTCGCTCTTGCCTCCATGCGTAGCGCAAGCCTGAGCCGCTATTACATTCAGGTGTCGTCGACCGAAAAGGTCGAGGATTGGAGCGATGACCGCTTCTGGGAGGCGCTGAAGCAACGTTTGCCGCGGCCTGTGTCAGAGGCGCTTGTGACCGGCCCGTCGATCGAGAAATCCATCGCGCCGCTGCGCTCCTTCGTGAGCGAGCCTTTGCGGTGGGGAAACCTGTTTCTGGTGGGGGATGCCGCGCATATCGTACCGCCCACCGGTGCCAAGGGGCTGAACCTCGCGGTGTCCGATGTCTTCTATCTGCATGACGCGCTGATCGCCGC
>TARA_R100001143_G_C3360441_1_pt1 | contig 12317 bp, 10 predicted proteins | sample TARA_R100001143 | Tara Oceans TARA_R100001143 (sample SAMEA2621300) | marine metagenome | biome: marine biome (ENVO:00000447); feature: mesopelagic zone (ENVO:00000213); material: "saline water (ENVO:00002010), including plankton (ENVO:xxxxxxxx)" | depth 800 m | reverse complement strand
TCGAAGAGTTATGACCATGTAAAAACGTTTGGGTCGATAGATGATGCGCTGGAATACCTGAGTGATCGGGATGAAGTATTTGTAATCGGGGGCGGTGAGATCTACAGGCAGATGATCGATATTGTGGATGAGCTGGTGGTTACAGAAATCAAGAAAGAGTATGAGGGAGATACCTTTTTGGTAGATTATCGCGAAGATATTGGGACGGTTTGGGAGGAGGTTTGGAGAGAGGATCATGAGGAGTTTTCGTTTGTTAAATACAAGAGAAGTCCTGGATCAAAAGAATCGTGAACCGGGAGGTCGTTCATGGGCAGCATGTGAAAAGCACAAATTAAATGGTCCGCAAAGGGCAGCCCAAGCAATGATTTGTGGCCGGTGCTAATTTGCGCTTTTCACATGCTGCCCATTCACTTGAAGAGTCCATTAATATAAGGCCGGTGCTAATTTGCGCTTTTCACAATCTGCCCATTCACTTGAAATACAGGCTAATATTAGGTTAGCTCTTATCTTTGTCTCTGTCATTCTGAATTTATTTCAGAATCTCAATGTAATGAGATATGCAAAACCCATTTCACCTATTAAACCCATAAACCCTGAGACCCTGACCTCCGTCAGGGTGGCGGTATATTTTCGTTGGTCACCACGGCACCTCCCTACCTGTCATCCTGAATTTATTTCAGGATCTCAAAGTCAAAAAGGACCAGCAATGGTATCAAATCTTCAACTCTTTAAGATGAACCAGGTAGGGTTTTACGACGGGTTTGGTGAGGGCGATGATATGTTGGGTGTCGGCGGCTTTGGAGAATTCGATGGCCCGGTTTTCTTCATCAAGGATCCAGATGCTTTCATTCTCATATTTGTAAGCTTCACTGAAACTCTCATTTGAGTCCATATAGAAAGAAGCGGAGTGATCATCAGATGGATACCCTTTTTGTTCGAGGAATAGTTTGGTTTTGGTCCGGATCTCTTCTTGAAGCAGATGTCTCTCCCGACGGTCAGTAAATCGGGTTGCAAACAATTTCCTGTTTAAAAAACGGTTGGAGAGATCGTTAAGGATTTTATCTTTGCTTTTCGCCCAGTTTTTGATGGAAATAAAAACATCATGATCGTCCAGGGCCAGGTAGTGTTCCATCAGGCTATCAGAAATGGTCTTTTTGGAGGATGGTTTCCGGGTTAAAAAATAACTCAATGATGATGAAGGAACGGCAACATTCTCGCCGGCATCGGTTAAAAACTTGGCTCGTTCAAATATTTTCCGAAGCAGTGTATCTGCACTTAGAACGGTTTTGTGTAGGTAGACTTGCATGTACATCAGTCTGCGGGAGAGGATGTAGTTTTCTACAGCATAGATTCCTTTTTTTTCGATGACAATATTTCCCTTAAACACGCGCATGGTTTTCAGGATGCGATTAATTCCGACGGATCCCTCGGATACCCCGGTAAAGAAACTGTCCCGCTTCAGATAGTCGAGCCGGTCCATATCCAGTTGTGAGGAGACGAGCTGGTGGAGGAATTTTTTAGGATATTGATCCGTGAAGATTTCAATCGCAGTATCCAAAACCCCATCAAACTCTTTGTTAAGAGATTTCATGATTTTAAGACTCATCATCTCATGGTTGAAATCCTTAATGAGAGTGTGTTCCAGTGTATGGGAAAGGGGGCCATGACCCACATCGTGCAGCAGAATGGCAATCAGGGTGCCATTCAGTTCCGCTTTACTGATGGTCGTATCTTTTTCTTTCAGATTTTTTAGCACGCGCTGACCCAGCTCCATGGCACCCATGGCATGGGAGAAACGTGAGTGTTCGGCCGCGGGAAAAACCAGATACCCAAGGCCCAATTGGCGAATACGCCTGAGCCGCTGTACATAGTGATGATCGATCAGCTGAAGGATGATCCCTTTCGGAATGGTGATGAACCCGTGTACCGGATCGTTAAAAATTTTGTACTGATTGCTCTTATCCATATTCAGGGTTTTTTAAAGAGATACTTTTCAGGGTTCTCAATCTTTGGAATACGGGTTGGGCGTTGAGTATTTAAATCAAACCAAACACCGGTTGTTTTACAGACGGCTTTCAGTTCTTTGCTTTCCTTTTCATAAATCGCCTGAAATCCTTTGATACTGCTGTTGCCCAATTCATCAAGTGCACTGCCGATCAAGATCGTTTCACCGTAAAGAATCGGTTTCAGATAGTCGAGTTCCATATGAACCAGGACAAAACTCTTTCCCTGAGACATTGAGTTACGAAACTCTGCTACATTGTTTACGAGATCGATTCGGGCCTCCTCAAAATAGGAGTTGAAAACGGCATTATTAACGTGATTTAGTGGGTCCAGATCTCGGAATCGAACCTTCATTTCGGTCCAGTGATAAAAAGAATCCGGGTGATAATCAGGGCGTAATATTTGATCTTTCACTTATTTGATTCGGTTAATTTATATCTCTTTATTCGTTGAATTCATCATCTCTTCATGATATCCGCTAATTCAGCGTACCGTAAAGGTAAACAGAATCAAAGAGGAAAAAATGGAATAATTTCTGATTTAGGTCTATTTCGATCACTTTCTTGCTTATATTTGAAACGCAAAAGGGCATTTTGGTGGTTGATGTACCACTTCATTACGTTATTTACGACAGTATATAAGATCAAACCGAATTAAACACGCAAACACAGGATATGTTAGAAAAAAAAGCTCAATCATTCTTAGAGACGTTAATCATCACGCCGAGTCCGACCGGATATGAAAGTACCGGACAGAAGGTGTGGAAAGAGTATCTCTCCGGTTTTGCGGACAAGGTAGAGTCTGATTCCTATGGATCAGCATTGGCCAGGATCCAGACGAACAATGATGTAGCGACGGTAATGCTTGAAGCACATGCTGATGAAATCGGGATGGTGGTTCAGCATATTTCCGATGACGGTTTTGTGACGCTGAATAAGCTGGGGGGCAGTGATTCCACCATTGCCAGGGGAAAGAAAGTCTATATTTACAATAAGAGGGGACGTGTGACCGGGGTTGTGGGCAATACGGCGATTCATCTTCAGGAAAATAAGAATGGCGGGGGGAAACAGCCGGCCTGGAAAGATATTTTTGTGGATATCGGTGTTTCGTCGAAAGAGGAAGCACTGGAGATGGTTCAGATTGGTGATCCGGTAACGTATACGGATGAGATTGAGTTTTTAAATGATGATATCATTTCCGGGAGGGCATTGGATAACCGGATCGGCGGGTTTGCGATTGCGGAGGTGATGCGGAATCTGAAAAAAAGGAAGAAAGACTTGAAAGTGAATGTGCTGGCACTCAACTCGGTGCAGGAGGAGGTGGGTGGTTTTGGAGCGAGGATGATGAGTTATCGCCACATGCCCGATTCGGCCATTGTGACGGATGTAACGCATGCAACGGATACGCCCGGTATCAACAATAAGGAGCATGGAACGGTGAAGCTGGGAGGCGGGCCCAGTGTTCAGCATGGGGGTGCGAATCATCCTGCGTTGGTTTCGCTGATCGAGAGGGTAGCGGAGAAGAATAAAATCGGGGTGCAGCATGAGGCGACGAGTGTGCGGACGGGCACGGATACGGACAGTATCTTTTTTCAGCAGACCGGCATTCCGAGTGCGCTGATATCCTTACCGCTGCGCTATATGCATTCGCCGGTAGAGACGGCATCGCTTCAGGATCTGAAGGCTCTGATAGAGCTGATGACCGAGACGGTATTGGCGATGGAGCCGGATCAGGCGTTTAGCGTATAAGTAGGGGAGGCTCAAACTTCGCCAAGGCTTCTTAGAGCAGGCAGAACGCAGAAGGCAGAGGGCAGAAGTTTAAACGTCACCATGGCGTCGTAGTGCAAGGGAGTGAAAAGTGAAAAGTTAAAAGTGAAAAGGGTTTCAGCAATCAGGCTTCAGCTATCAGCTGATTTGAGTCCAGTGAAAAATCTATTCCGTTAGGTATACAAATTTTCGGTTCCTTCTTCTGCCTTCTGCGTTCTGCCTTTTCACTCCCATCAGCTTCTGTTCACAAAATGGGTATTTCCTTTCACGCTTTCGTGGATGGCGGCTTTGGCGACGGTGTCGGGGCCGTAGCAGTTGTTGAGGCAGTCGGCGGCCCGGTAGAGATGTCGGATGCGATCCTCCTCCCGGAAGAAGATCTCGAGCTGTTCAGTCTGTTGCATTTCGATGGTGTGGAGTCCGACTCCGCGAATTTTGATTCCTTTCTGTACGGCGCTGTTGATGAGGTGCATCGCCTGGGGCAGGCAGGCGTCGAGGACATAGTCGTCCAGGTTGGTGAAGCCGCGGGTAGTGAAAGCGAACGAGATTCCTTCCCAGTGAGCCTCCTGATAGCGGATGTGGCAGCTCCAGTGGCGTGCTTTGCGTTCGTAGCCCCTCATGCGGTAGCACACTTTTCGTATGGCCTTGACGATTTCGCCCTTCACGAGAATGGGGTCGTCGGTCCAGTCGGAGAAAGTGTGCATATAGCTCACTTCATCGGGGATATGGATTTCGTTGGTGAGGACTTTTGCTTTATCGCGTCCGGTGATTGTTTCCCAGAATAGTTGTCCCTGCATCTCGCCAAACAGTTTCTGAAAAGGGGCGGGGCCTTGTTTGTGGGCATCGGCGATGGTGTAGAGGCCTCGTTTTTTGAGATGTTCATAGCGGCGGCGTCCGATTCCCCATACTTCATCGAGGGGGAGGGGGTAGATATGCTGGGCGGCATCATCGGGGGTGAGGATCAGGTTGAGTCCTTTCGGTTTTGTGAGATCGGAGGCCAGTTTCGAGTAGGTTTTACTGGTGGCGATGCCGACAGAGCAGACGAGTCCGAGTCGGCGGTGGATCTCCTGTTTCATTTTATGTGCGAATGCTTCCAATTGTTGGCGCGGTTTTTTGAGGAGGAAGGTGATATCCATGAAATACTCATCCATTGAGTATTTTTCCACGTCGGGGGAGTAGGAGTCGAGGATTTCTTTGAGCTGGCGGCTGATGGCTGTGTACTTGTCGTAATCGATCTGCATGAAGACCAGGTAGGGGCAGATTTGGGAGGCTTCGAAGGCGCTCATGGCGGTTTTGATGCCCAGTTTTCGGGCTTCATAACTGGCGGTGGCGACGATGCCCCGGGCGGTGCCGTTTGGTTTGCGCCATCCGCCCATGGCGAGGGGGAGGCCGTAGAGGTTGTAGGCTCGCTGTTCGACCTGAGCGTAGAAGCAGTTCATGTCGAGATGGAGGTAGAGGCGTTTTTTTCGGGAGATGTGTTGGTGTTCCCTGGCTACGGTGCTGTAGAGGGTGATTCGATGCACGTCCTGTTCGAGGTCGTATTGTTGGTAGAGTTTAGGGTCCATGGGTGTATGATACGGAATACACATGTATTGTACATATAAATTTAAGTGAGAAGGCAGAACGCAGAAGGCAGAAGTTTCAACTATGCTGTCTACTTCGCCGAGGCTACATAGACCAAGAAGGCTTCGTAGAGCAGGCTCGACTACGCTAAAGCTTCGTAGAGCAGGGAAAAGCTGGAGCGGCAGAATCTGGCAGGTCGAGTAGAAATGTATATTTCAGAATTGCACTTACGAACCATTTTTGGTTTATAAGTGTTTTTAACTAACAATGATTCAAGTATTTTAGATTCAAAAATAAGAAATCAAAAAATGGTGTATCAATGAGTAAATCGGAAAATATATCCTCCGGAAAACAAACTGAAACGATGAATGTGGAGGTGTGGTCAGATGTTGTCTGTCCGTTTTGTTACATCGGAAAACGGAATTTCGAAAATGCTCTTAAGCAGACCGGGTTAACAGACAACGTAAACGTGGTTTGGCGCAGTTTTGAGCTGGCACCCGATCTCCGGCCCAACCCTGAAGCCACTATTTATGAAGAGCTTTGCAAACGGAAGGGTTGGAGCCTTGAACAATCCAAGCAGATTCACCGGCAGATGGAGCAGAGAGCCAAAGAGTCCGGCCTGACGTTTGATTTTAGCCAAACTGTGCCGGCCAACAGTTTTAATGCTCACCGCCTGTTGCATTTAGCCGGGAGACACGGCGTTCAAAATGAAGTGAAAGAGAGTCTTTTTAAAGGATATTTCACAGATGGGAAAAACATTGACGATGAAAATTTTCTGATTGAAACGGGCAGAAAAGCCGGGATTAACGAGGAAGAGGTTCGCAATGCACTTCAGAGCGATGATATTGAGAAAGAGATTGTTGAGGATATTGAAATTGCCCGAAAGATGGGAATAAATGGGGTCCCATATTTTGTTCTGAATCAAAAATATGCGCTTTCAGGAGCTCAACCTGTGGATCAGTTTATAGAGGCTCTTGCAAAGGCGAGGGGAGAAATGAGTCTGGATGCTCAACAGGAATAATATTGGTGTGTTTCCGATATACCAAATCGAGTCCGATAGCAAACTGCCATTATTAAAGCCGATTCTTTTCACATTGAACAACATCATGGCACAAACATCTCTGGAAGTATGACATCTTCTGAAACAGCTGAAGGAGTTGATAGCCTGTAGTCATTATTTTAAAAATCGAGGGGGCTTTTTACGCCGTGTCCGCCGCGGTTGAGGACATGGAGGTAGATCGAGGTTGTTTTGAGGCTTTTGTGTCCGAGCAGGTCTTGAACGGTTCGGATGTCGTAGCCGTTTTGCAGCAGATGAGTTGCAAACGAGTGGCAGAAGGTATGCGGGGTTACACGTTTTTCTATGTTCAATCTTTTTGTGGCTCTGTTCAGTGTTATTCTGATCTTTTTAGCTGAAAGATGGTATCTGTGTTTGATACCAGAGATTGGGTCAACTCTACGAAATTTGGATGGGAAAAGATATTGCCATTTAAATTGGGATTCTGCACCGGGGTATTTCACTGCCAGGCGATTTGGAAGGATGGTTTTTCCCCAGCCCCTTTCTAAATCTCTTTCATGCAGCTGTTTAACCTTTGAAATATGGGATTTCAGTTTAGGGATCACTTTATCCGGTAGCATAGTAATTCTGTCGTGATTGCCTTTTGTATTTCGGATTGTAATTTGGTGATAATCAAAATCGATATCTTGGATTCGCAGGCTAATTGCTTCAGATACCCGGAGTCCCGACCCATAGATTAATTCCAGAATTAATTTTTCAACACCAGTGAGCTCATTCATAATAGACTTAACTTCTATTTGTGATAATACAGTGGGTACTCTTTTCGGTTTTTTAGCACGTTTTAGGTTTTGTAGATTACCGATATTGATTTTCAGAACCTGTTCATATAGGAAAACAAGAGCAGAAAGTGCCTGGTTTTGAGTTGAAGCAGCTACATGGTAGTCATTTGCGAGAAAATTCAGGTAGCAGACGATATCTGATTCATTAAGTTCAGAGGGATGTTTCATGTCATGAAACTTAACATAGCGTATGGTCCATGCAGAGTATGATTTTTGGGTGTTATAACTATAGTTTCTTCTCTTGATTTCTCTTTTGAGTCGTTCAATCAACTTCATCGTCATATATTAATTTTTAAAAAAGGGTGTATTTAGATATATGATCCTCGAGTCGTTAAGTCCTTACAATAAGAGAGTAGTTAATGAACCATAAAAATTTTATACACCGCCTTTATTCAACCCTTTTATTTAACCAGCCAGATATTTATCTGCCCAAAAAGTAATCGATCATTGTGATATTGAACGTTTTAGATTATTATTTAACCTGATTATACATAGTGAGATATGCGTATAATTAAATGTTATGTTGTTTTCAATTAATAATTCTGAATTATGACAAAATCCACTTCAAAGAAAACCACTACTAACTCGTCAGGGAAAAAGTCTAAAAGTAAAGGGGGTGGTCCGAGGCCATTTCCAAAGAATTCTCTTGAAGAAGCATTAAAGATTCCTCTTCTATTGAAGGAGAAGAACGGTGGTAATCCATGGTCTCCAGAAGAAGTTATTAACGCACTAAATATTGGAAAAGGTAATAGGTTCTATTATCTCACCGCCTCATCCAGAGACTACGGTCTAACTGAAGGCACACGTGATTCTAAGTTGATCAGTTTAAATACAACTGGCAAAAAGATTGTCTACGCAAGCTCTAAGAATGAAGAATTAGAGGGTTATAAGGAAGCTTTTTTTAATGTTGAAGTCTTTAAAAAAGTATTCGAGTATTATGATAATGGCAACCTTCCTGAACTAGTCTATTTAAAGAATACCTTAAAAACTACTTTCAAAATAGATGAAGGTTATCACGATGACTTTTATAATATATTTACTAAAAACACAGCTTTTTTAAAAAAGCACAATTTAATAGATGAATCTCAACCAATAGGAAATTCAACTGCTTCCAAAGCGAGTAAGCGAAGTTCGATTGTCGTTGGTGAACCGTCAAAAAAGTTAAAAGGTATTGCTTTTGTTGCTATGCCATTTACCGAAAAAACAGAGATTTATCCATATGGATACTTTGACGAAGTACTTAAGCATTTAATAACACCCGCTGCTGTAGAAGCAGGATTTAAAGTCGAAACTGCAAGAAAGCAGGGAAGTGATCTTATTCAATCAACAATAATTAATGACTTAATTAATGCAGATCTTGTTATCTGCGACTTAACAGACCATAACCCAAATGTCCTTTTTGAATTAGGCATCAGAATATCGACTGAATTACCAGTTGCTTTAATAAAGTCGAAAAATACTAGTCCAATATTCGATGTTGATCATTTACTAAGGGTATATAGCTATAGTCCTAACCTTTGGAAATCTACTCTCGATGAAGATGTGCCAAATTTGACAGCGCATATAAAAGGCGCTTGGGAAAATAGAGATAAAGATCGGTCGTATTTGAACATTTTAAAGGCAACTAAGACAACATAACAAGGGCATCAAGCGGACGATTTTGCTTTGGTTGCCCCAATTAAAACTGGCCGCTTCGCCGCTTATGCCCTGAGCCGTTATGTTCCCCTGAAAATTCCTATACACCTGTACTATTAAAATGGAAATTGAAAGTGTTTTACTTACAGCTTTAACCATTGCATTTGGATGGTGCTTAAACGAGCTAAGTCAGTTCTTAAGATTTAAAAGAGAGGACAAGAGGTTGATTAATGAAGCTCTTTTCTTTTTGATAGATTTGAGTTTTATGTTAGATCAACTTAGAGAATTAGTTCTTGCTGCAAAAAAGCAAGAAAACCTATCATCTCTTTCAAAACGTTCATTCAATAGCTTGCTAAATGACGAGAACCTTAATTCAAAATCATTTAAATCAAATCTAAAAAAAACAGTAAAAGTTATTTCGAAATTTGATCCAGTACTTGCTCAAGAAATGAGAGTTACAGTGGATGGAGTTAATATGTTTGACAATAGTTTTTTAGGTTTAAAAGATCCAGGCAATCAAATGGATGAGCAATTTCTTTTAGATATGAATGATATGGCTTTTGAGTTATTTTCAAAAAAAATACAAGAGTTCACAAGGAAATTAGCCTTCCGAAAAAGCAAATTAACATGGCTTAAAATCCACATCTCTAATTTTCGAGAACGAAAAAATGACAATAACCTTTGGGCCAATCATTTTGAAGAATTAAATAACCTCGCTAGTAAATCTTAGATTGGATGTCTGTCCGACAAGTTTATACTATCGGACAATTTTTTAAATTTAACCATCCATATTCAAAAGAAAATGGGAGAGCCTTTTTGTATTTTCTGACATGCAACTACAGCAAATCTATAATAAAGACAATTTTTTAGAACAAGTTGACCAGTTCCGGTTAATCACAAGTCAAAAAATTGACGAAGATCGAAAATCGGAGTACAGCCAATACTTTACACCTTCTGAAATAGCAAGGTTCATGGCTTCGCTGTTCAAAAATTTTGGAAAAGACATTTCTTTATTAGACCCAGGTGCGGGTATAGGCAGTTTATCAGCAGCTTTTGTAGAACGAATAGTTAATGAGCATAATGATTATAATTCACTCAGTTTAACTTGCTTTGAAAAGGACAAAAACCTTCTGAGTGCTCTTGAAAAAACACTTGAAGTTTGCCAAAGCCATGGTTTGAGTAAAAACAACTCTTTAACTTATTCGATTAAGAATCAAGATTTTATAAACGAGGCTGCAAAACTAATTAAGAAAGAGAATGGACTCTTTCCTTCAGAGGGTCATAAATACAGCCACTGTATAATGAATCCTCCTTACCAAAAAATAAATTCCAACTCTAAATACAGGAAAGATTTAAGAAGCATTGGCATAGAAACTTCAAATCTTTATACAGGTTTTTTTGCATTAGGGATATTGCTTTTACAGGATAAAGGTGAAATCGTAGCAATCATTCCAAGAAGCTTTTGTAACGGTGTTTATTTTAAACCATTTCGAAAGTTTTTACTCAATGAAATCAACATAAAACAAGTTCACGTTTTCAACGCAAGAAATAAGGCATTCAAGGATGATGAAGTTTTGCAAGAAAATATCATCATCTATGGTGTGAAAGAAAAAGAACAGGGTAAAATCAAAATCACTACCAGTGAAGACAGCTCTTTCTCATTTCTTACCGAACGGATTGTAATGCCTGAGAAAGTCGTAAAACCTGACGACAAAGATCAAGTGATTCATATCACAACAAATGATTTTGATCAAATGGTTGTGGATAATATGAATGTTTTTCAAAACTCATTAGGTGATTTGGGTTTAAAAGTCAGTACGGGTCCCGTAGTCGACTTTAGACTTAAAGACTCAATTCAAAAAGAGCCATCTGACAATACATACCCACTTATATATCCCTCGCATATTGATAATGGCACAGTTCAATGGCCAAAACCAAATGGGAAAAAGGCGAATGCTATTAAATTAACTGAGAAAAGCAGAAAGTACCTGATGAAAAGCGGATGGTATGTACTCACCAGAAGATTCAGTTCAAAAGAAGAAAAAAGAAGAATTTATGCTTCTGAATTTAATCCAAATCAGGTTGATAAAGAATTTGTTGGTTTTGAGAATCATTTAAATGTTATTCATCAAAACAAAAATGGTTTGGATGAATATCTGGCGAGAGGTTTAAAAACTTTTTTAAACTCAACAATTGTAGATCAATACTTCAGGCAATTTTCGGGTCATACGCAAGTAAATGCATCTGATTTAAAACAGTTAAAATATCCACCCCTTGATGTATTAAGGGAAATAGGTGAAAAATCAACCAATAGATACCAATCTCAAAACGATATAGACCAATTAATTGAAACAATAATCGACAGAATGGCACCCAAAAAAAAGAAATCAGCTTCCAGTTTGAAACAAAAAATTGATGAAGCCTTAGAGATCATTAAAACTCTTGACTTACCAAAAGCTCAGCAAAATGAACGATCTGCTTTAACTTTACTTGCTTTGGTTGATATCAAGCCCACCGATGATTGGAAGAATGCGTCTGATCCTCTAATGGGTATTACACCTATCATGGAATTCATTGCTGAACATTATGGTAGAAAATATGCCCCGAATACTCGAGAGACTATCCGTAGACAAACCATGCACCAATTTGTTGATGCGGGCATTTCAATTCAAAATCCCGATGACCCGCTTCGGCCAATTAACAGTCCAAATTGGGTATATCAAATTGAAAACCAGACATTGGATTTGATCAAGTCATACGGGTCAAAGGACTGGAATAACAAAGTCTCGGATTTCATGCAGGATTACAATTCATTAGCCGAGCGATATGCTAAAAGAAGAAAGATGAATAAAATTCCTCTGAAAATAGATGGCGAGGAACTATCACTATCCCCTGGCACTCATAGTCAATTAATAAAAGATATTGTAGAAAAGTTTGGCCCACGGTATGCTCCTGGTGGCAAAGTTTTATACGTTGGAGACACCGGTTCAAAATTAGGTTACTATGATGAAAAGTCTTTTGAAGAGCTCGGTTTAAAGTTTGACAACCATGGGAAGTTTCCGGACGTGGTATTGTATTTTAAAAAGAAGAATTGGCTCTTACTAATTGAAGCTGTTACAAGTCATGGTCCTGTAAATCCCAAAAGATTATCAGAACTGAAAAAGTTATTTGCTGATTCAAAAGCTGGTTTGGTTTACGTAACTGCCTTTCCAGATAAACAGACGATGGCAAGATATGTATCTGACATTAGTTGGGAAACCGAGGTTTGGGTAGCTGATGCTCCAAGCCATCTGATTCACTTTGATGGAGATAAATTTTTGGGGCCATATTAAAACTCCGTAAGGGGAAACATAACCAGCATTTCGTGCGGACGTGTAAGCGTTTGTTGCACATAGATTTATTGGTCGCCACGCCGCACAAATGCCGTACCGTTAACCACCTGAAACACGATTCATGAATACTTATGAATTTTCCACATCGTTAAGTAAATTGCTGATG
>TARA_R100001143_G_scaffold63541_2_pt1 | contig 12499 bp, 9 predicted proteins | sample TARA_R100001143 | Tara Oceans TARA_R100001143 (sample SAMEA2621300) | marine metagenome | biome: marine biome (ENVO:00000447); feature: mesopelagic zone (ENVO:00000213); material: "saline water (ENVO:00002010), including plankton (ENVO:xxxxxxxx)" | depth 800 m | reverse complement strand
ATTCTGGCAATAGCGTTGATACATGCGCAAAAGATCGCCTGCGAACAGGCCTGCCTCGTCCCCGCCGGTACCTGCACGGATTTCCATGATACAGGCGCGGCGGTCGGCCTCGTCCTTTGGCAGTAGCAACAGTTTCAGGTTCTGTTCAAGTTCCGGCAGGCGCTCGTCCAGGCTTTCCAATTCCTCGCGGGCCAGGCTGCGCATCTCCTTGTCGCTGCTGTGATCTTCCATCATGGCAACCAGGTCATTGCGTTCGGCCGATGCCGCACGAAATGTCTGGGCGGCCTCTACGATAGGCGTCAGTTCGGCATATTCCACTGAAACAGCCTGGAAATCTTCCGCTGGCAATGTGCCAGTCGACATCCGATCAGACAGTTCCATATGCCGTCTGATGACGCGGTCAATATTATCGGTCCAACTCATTCTGTATCGCTTCTTTCATCCTGAATGCGCAGCGCGAACAGGCGCTCCAGCACGCGGTTTACTGTAATTGTGTCACGCAGGTCCGCCGCGCCGCCTTCGCTGGCGATGGCGCGCAGGGTTTCACTGGGTTCGTGCAAAATGCGGTTGACCAGAAGGCGGGTCGCTTCTGCTGCATCGGCACTGGGATGGCGGTTTAGCACATCTTCACGCAGTCGGTCGAATTGTTCTCTCAAGGCGATCAGGCCGGGGACACCTTCCCGTTCTGCCTGGCTGCGCCGCCAATCGATCAGGGCGCTGTCGACCATGGCGGCGGCTTCTGCAGCCTCTGCCTTGCGGTCCAATTGACCTTTTTCCGCCAGCCGCTCAATATCTTCCATCGTATACAGGAAGGCATCGGACAGGGTGTCCACGGCTGGGTCAATATCCAGTGGAATTCCCGCATCAATCAGCAGGATCGGTTTTGATCGGCGGGCCTCCAATGCTTTGGTAACGCTGTCACTGTCCAACAGATACCGACCCCGACCGGCAGCAGTGATCACCATGTCAGAATGCGCCAGGGCGCGGTCCAGTTTTTCGTAATCCTGATAGGTCAGCCCGCGCCGCGCGGCTTCCCGCTCTGTGCGGCGCGATGGGCCTGTTAAATCCAGAACGCCGATTCCGGCCCGCTGAAACTGTTCTGCGATCAGGCCGCCCGTCTCTCCCAACCCGATCAGCAGGGCGCGGCATCGGGCCATTGTGCCATGCAGGTCCTGGGCGACCTTTACCGCGGCGGCGGCGGCGGAAACCGCCCCCTCGCCAATGCGGGTGGTGCTGCGCACACGCTTTGCCAGGGCAAAGCTGGTTTGCATCAACCGGTCCAGTTCCCCCTGGATCATTCCGGCATCGCTTGCGACCTGCACGGCGTCCTTCAATTGTCCAAGGATTTGCGATTCCCCGATCATCTGGCTGTCCAGGGCGCTGGCGATGCGAAAGACATGGGCGACGGCATCCACATCATACAGGCGGTAAAAGGCGGAATCTGGAACGCTCATTCCCTCCAATCGGTTGCGCAAGCGGCGTTCTGCGGTGCCACTGGCGCGTTCCGGATCGGTCGATGTGCCAATCAACTCCACCCGGTCACAGGTGGACAGTGACACCAATTGTGTCAGTCCCGCCTCGCGACAGGCTGCCAGGAATTCAGGCTGGGCGGGGGGCTCAATGAACAGGCGATCCCGAATTCGGGCGTCGGCTGTGCGAAAGCTGGCCCCCACGATGTAAGGTCTATCCATTGGGGCCGGGCCAGCGCCATCGACACTTGTCCCAGCGGTTGTCCCAGCGGATATCCCGGTCATGGCCTACCCCCGATCTTCAACCCGCATCAGGGTCAGGGTTGCGGCCAGATCAGCCATTGCGACTTCTTTCTGGTCGCCATCATCCAGGGTTTTGACCTGGGCCACGCCCTTGGACAATTCCTCATCCCCCAGAATGATCGCCGCCCAAGCATTGACCTTATTGGCATGCTTCATGCGTTTTTTCATATTGCCGGAAAAAGCAAATTCGGTGCGCAGGCTGCTGCCACGCAAGGTCTTGGCGATGGCCAGGGCCTGCGCTTCCGCTGCATCACCCATTGGGACGAGCACCAGCGGGCGGTCCGCAGTGGGGGCATCGCCCGCCAACATCGCCAGGCGTTCTATACCAGCGGCCCAGCCAACACCTGGCGTTTCCTGTCCCCCCAGCATGCCAATCAACCCGTCATAGCGGCCGCCTGCCATTACCGCACTTTGCGCGCCCAGCGCATCGGTGGTGAATTCAAAGGCCGTGTGGCAATAGTAATCCAGACCCCGCACCAAACGGGGATTCAGCGTGTATTTGATGCCCAGCGCATCCAGGCCAGCCTTGACTGCGGCGAAAAACTCGACGCTTTCCGGGTTCAGATAGTCTGAGAATACCGGGGCATCGGCGACGATCTTTCGGTCGCCCTCATCCTTGCTGTCCAGGATACGCATTGGGTTGCGGGTCAGGCGGTCTTTTGATTCAACGGACAGCTTGTCCAGATGACCCTGGAAATACTCAACCAATGCCTCGCGATAGGCGGCGCGGCTTTCCGTGTCGCCCAATGTGTTCAACTCCAGCACGGTCTTATCAACAATGCCCAGATCCGTCAGGATGGCGTGGCCGCAGGCAATCGCCTCCACATCGGCCAGGGGCTGTGCGGCCCCGATCAGTTCGATGCCGATCTGGTGGAACTGGCGCAGGCGGCCCTTTTGCGGGCGTTCATGGCGGAACATGGGGCCGGAATAGAAGTATTTCACTGGGGCATGCTGCGCCAAGCCATTGGAGATGAATGCCCGACACACGCCCGCCGTATTTTCCGGGCGCAGGGTCAGCATATCGCCGCCCTTGTCTTCAAAGGTGTACATTTCCTTGGTCACGACATCAGACGTATCACCCAGAGTGCGCGCGAAGACGTTGGTGAATTCAAAGATCGGTGTGGCGATCTCGTCAAAGCCATGCAAGGCGGCTGTCCCCCGCGCGGTATCGCTGACATGGCGATGGGCGCGCATGTCATCGGGCAGGAGGTCATGGGTGCCGCGTACTGGCTGTAAATCTGCCATGGGTCAGAATCCTTAACGTCTACAAATTTTGGAGAATGGGTCGCTATTCCGCCGCGATGGTGGCGGCTTTAGCTGTCTCAGCCTCAATTTCCGCCGCCTTCTGTTCCACCAGTTCAACCAGATGGTCAACGATGGATTGATCTTTCAGGCGATGATGGGGCTGTCCGGCAATATAAACCTGATGGGTGCCCTTGCCGCCACCGGTAAAGCCGATATCGGTTTCGCGCGCTTCGCCAGGGCCGTTTACGACACAGCCGATCACACTGACAGTCATCGGCGTGGTGATATGGGCCAGCCGCTCTTCCAGCACTTTTACGGTTTCGATCACATTGAATTGTTGCCGGGCACAAGAAGGGCAGGAAATCACATTCACGCCGCGATGCCGCAGATTCAGGGCTTTCAGCATGTCGAAACCGACTTTTACTTCTTCTTCCGGTTCTGCAGACAGGCTGACGCGGATCGTATCGCCAATGCCGGCCCACAGCAGGGCGCCCATGCCGATGGACGATTTGATCGTGCCGGATCGCAGCCCTCCCGCCTCAGTAATTCCCAGATGCAGCGGGTAATCGCAGGCTTCTGCCAATCCGTGATAGGCGGCGACCGCCAGGAAAACATCGGATGCCTTCACACTGATCTTAAATTCGGTGAAATCGGCATCTTCCAGAATGCGGGCGTGTTCCAGGCCGCTTTCCACCATCGCCTCGGGGCAGGGTTCGCCATATTTTTCCAGCAGATGCTTTTCCAGTGACCCGGCATTCACCCCAATGCGCATGGAACAGCCGTGATCCTTTGCGGCCTGAACCACGTCTTTCACACGCTGGGCCGACCCGATATTGCCCGGATTGATGCGCAGGCAGGCAGCCCCCGCTTTGGCGGCTTCTATCGCGCGTTTGTAATGGAAATGAATGTCGGCAACGACCGGCACCGTGACTTCGGGAATAATTTTGGCCAGGGCGGCGGTGGAGTCTTCGTCAGGGCAGGACACCCGAATGATATCCACCCCGGCAATTTCACAGCGACGGATCTGATCAATTGTTGCCTGAACATCCGATGTCAGGGTGTTTGTCATCGTCTGCACCGTGATTGGCGCATCGCCCCCCACGGCGACCGGGCCAACCATGATCTTGCGCGACGGTCGGCGGTGTATTTCGCGATAGGGTCTAACGCTCATAATCATTCTCTTTCAGGGTCGGCGGTGACCTCCAGAAAATGCGCGCTTTCGCCCCGAAGATCAAGGTTGCCCTGAATTTTTAATACAAGCTTGATAAAGCAAGTATGGTTAGGGCAGCAAATTTTCCGGCGTCAGTGGAATGTCCCGACGGACTTCGCCCAATGTCCCAAGCGTTGGGGCCATGGTGCCATTCACAATCAGTTTCAGCGCACCGATATTGCCGGAACTGAGTGTCAGGCCGGGCCGGTCCGGCACGCGGTAGATTTCCCCCATCAGCATCAGCTTTTCAATCAGCACCTGACCTTGCGCATTCTTCACCTGGATCCAGGATTCCTCGGTCGCCTGGATGATGATGCGGGAGTCGGATGACGATGCGGTCGCCTGGGAATTGGTCGTGTTTTGTGTGACCGTCGGCGGTGTTGGCGTTGTAGGTGCCAGGTCTGTCACCGCCCCTTGCACGGTTTCTGGCTGCGCCGCTTCCGTTGAATTTTCGGGCGGTGCAGGCTGTGGCGGGGGTGCCAGGTTCTGTGTCGTGATCGCCGAACCCTCAGGCTGGGGCGCACTGGAGGATGTGTCCGTCTCTGCCGCTGGTGCCTCCTGAGATGTGCTGGCTTCCGGCAGCACTGGCTGAGCCTGGGTTGGTTGAGGGGGCGGCGCAGGTACTTCAGGTTCCGGCAGGGCATCCACGCGCTGTTGCTCGGTCAATGCACTCTCTGTCGTGCCGGATTCTGCTTCGCTTTGCGGGGGGGCAGTCGGTTCGGCCTGTGTCGCAGCCTCAGTTTCCGCGCCATCAGAGCTTTCTGTTGCCTGCGGTGTTTCTGTCGTGGGCGTTTCTGGAACGGGTTCCTCCGCAGGGACGGCTTCTGCTGGTGCTGTTTCGGAGGATGGGGGTGTTGATGTTGCCGCTGTTTCAGATGCGGCCGGGGCACCCGCCTCCGCACTATCCGTTTCACCCATTGACGTTTCAGGCGTTGACTGGGCAGGGGTGTCGCCGGTTTCTGAAGTATTGGTTTCGGATGGCGTCATGGACGGTTCAGCACCGGTTTCCGCGCCATCTGCTATCGGGGCATCGCTGCTTTCTGGGGCGCTGGGGGTGTTGTCCACAGTGGCTTCTGTCGGTGCGGATGCATCCGGGGTCGGTTCCTGTTCAACCAGCGCCATCAGGCGTTCCGGCACTGCTTCGACAGCTTCAACAATGGTCATATTCTGGGAGGAGCTGTAGAGCCAGACACCATAAACCCCGCCTGCCAACAGCAATACAATCAACAGCAGCGCTGCACCCGGCACACGATTGCCAGGCAGGGGTTCCGGGAACTGTAACTGGGTTCGATGGCTAATGCCGCGCGCTTCAACTTTGAACCGGTCCACGATTTCGGCGCTGTCCAGATCCAGATAGCTGGCATAGGCACGGACAAAACCGATCCCATAGGTGACGCCGGGCAGGTCTTCTATGGCCCCGGATTCCAGTGCCTGTAGGTAGGGTAGGCGAATGCGCAGCGCCGCAGCCACTTCGCGCAGGTCTTCATCGCGCGCCAGTCGTGCCCCACGTAAGATCGCCCCAACACCGGCACCCGGTTTTTCGGGATTGACGCCCTTACGCGCCTGTTCCTGATCTTCAGACGCTTTCATATACCCCAACCATAACAAAATTGCCCACGCCCATTCTGTTTTTTCAGCATGGGCAATCGACGAAAAAGGTTCCTGTCTCAATACTATGGCGCGATTGGTGCTGGATTGCAAAGACCCAAAACGTCGCTGGTAACAGGTCTTGTTCCTAAACAGTTATGCCATGGTCGCGGGCAAAGCTTGCCATAGCACCGCGCAGGGACCGATCCGGTCGATGGGTCAGGGCTTCTGTAAAGTCAGACAAGGCGGAAACCGTGCAGGCCCGGACCGTATCGCGCAGGGGGCCGATATTGGCCGGAGACATCGATAATGTGCGGATTCCAAGCCCGATCAGCGCCAGGGCTTCCAGCGGCTGTCCGGCCATTTCGCCACAGACGGACAGTTCCAGGCCATTCTGCTGGGCCCGCTGCACGACTTCTTTCACGACATTCAGGACCGGTGCGGACAATGCGTCATATCGACCGTCCATGCGGGGATTGCCGCGATCGCTGGCAAACAGAAACTGCAACAGGTCATTGCTGCCGATGGAGATGAAATCCGCCTTTTTCGCCAGGGCGTCCAATTGGAATATCAAGGACGGCACTTCCAGCATCGCGCCGACCTTCAATTCTGACGGCAGCGGCAAACCGCGCCGGGTTGCGCGCGACAATTCCTTATCCAGCATGGCGCGCGCCTGCACAAATTCATCGGCATTGGCGACCATTGGGAACATCACCCGCAAGGGGCGACCATTGCTGGCCTGGATCAGGGCACGCAATTGTCCGCGCATCAGCCCCGGTCGGTCAATCGCAATGCGAATGGCGCGCCAGCCCATCGCTGGGTTTTCTTCCTGCATCTCGTGGAAATAGGGCAGGACCTTGTCACCACCGATATCCAGGGTGCGAAATGTAACAGGTTTTCCTTCGGCCTGGTCCAGAATGGCGCTGTATAATTCTGCCTGGGTTGTTGTGTCGGGAAAGTCAGACCGCACCATAAAGGGTACTTCGGTGCGATACAGGCCGATACCCGCAGCACCGGAATCTTGCAGATGACCCATATCGATCAACAGGCCTGCATTCATCATCAGAGAGATCTCGACGCCGTCTTTCGTGATCGATGGTAAATCCTTTGCTGCCCGGTAATGGGCACGCTTTTCTTCAAACATCCGCATCGATGCTTTGAAGGCAGATCGCACTTCATCGCCAGGGCGGATGTAACACAGTCCATTCCCGCCATCGACCAGGATTGGATCCATCGGTTCGACGCGGTCCAGAATGCCTTTCACGCGCCCGATCACTGGAATTTGCAATGCCCGGGCGACAATCGCGACATGGGAGGTTGATGAGCCTTCTTCCAGGATCAGCGCTTTCAGATTGCTGCGGTTATAATCCAGCAGGTCCGCCGGGCCCATATTGCGGGCGACCAGGATGGTCTCTTCCGGCAGCATATGGGCGCGGGTTCCATCCGCATCCCCCGTCAGGTGCTGCAACAGACGAAAGGCCAGATCTTCCAGGTCCAGTAGCCGTTCCCGCAGATAGGCGTCATCGACCTTTTTCATGCGTGCGCGTGTATCATCCTGTACGCGCACGACGGCACCCTCTGCGGTCAGGCCGTTTTCGATATTCTCAACAATGCGCCGGATCCAGCCCTTGTCCTCTGCAAACATCCGATAGGTCTTCAGGATGTCGATATGATCGCCGGGCCCTTCCGCATCGGCCTGGACCAGCAGTTCATCCAGCCTTTTATGCATGCTGGCCAGGGCGTCTTTCAGCCGCAATTTTTCGGTTTCGGAATCCTCAGCGACAGTGCGACCGACAGGAATGGCGGGTCGATGCAAAACCGCATGGCCCATGGCAAGGCCACCATTCAGCTTGATCCCGTCCAGCCGCAGGGGGGCAATTCCAATACCGTCAGCGGGGCGCTGTTCTGAGGTTTCGATCAACTCACCACTGGCAACCATTTCGGCCACCACCATGGAGACGGTTTCCATCGTCTCCACTTCCTCATCGGTATAGTCGCGCTGGGTCCGGTTCTGAATGGCCAGAACCCCCAGCATCCGACCGCCGCGCAGGATTGGGACCCCCATCATGGAGGTATAGATTTCTTCCCCGGTTTCCGGGCGATAGGCGAAGCTGGGATGCTTGCGCGCCTCTGCCAGGGCCATCGGGCGGCTGTCGGCGGCAACGGCCCCGACGATCCCTTCACCGATGCGCAGGCGGGTATTGTGCACGGCTTCTGGTTTCAAGCCCTGGGTGGCGAACAGTTCCAGCACATCCCCGGCGCGCCTGACATAAATGGAGCACACTTCGGCAACCATATCTGCGGCGATCAGTTTGGCAATGCGGTCCAGGCGGTCCTGGGCATCACCAGGACCGGCCATGACATCGCGCAGCCGCCGCAGCAATTTGCGAGGACCTGCCCAAGCTGTCGGGGATGGTGCCGTTTCTCTGACCATTCGCCCAGTCGTCTCCCATCATCATGCCCGTTATGACTGTTCAGAACGGGTTCTGCCTGTTCAAACCCGACAGAGCCGGATCCCGATTGTGATCCAGCCCCGCAAATCGGGATTGTTTGTTCCTGCCCCAGAGCATCCTGCGCTCACACAGGATGCTCTTACTTTTTCGGCCTGTACGCCGTCGCAAACGAGTTTGCTTGCGAAGGCTTTGCCCTAGGCGGCGTCGAGGCCATAGGCGGTATGAAGCGCCCGGATCGCCAGTTCAGCGTATTCCTCTGCAACCAGTGTGGATATCTTTATCTCACTGGTTGAGATGACCTGGATGTTGATCCCCTTCTCAGCGAGGGTTTTAAACATCGTTTGGGCGACCCCGGCATGGCTGCGCATGCCAACCCCGATAACGGATATCTTTGCAACGGCCCCATCCGACAGCAGCGTTTCATATCCGATCTTATCGTGATTCCCCTTCAGCACGGAAATTGCGCGATCAATATCGGCGCGGGCCACTGTGAAGGTCATATCCGTGCGTTCCCCATCGGGAGAGACGGATTGCACAATCATATCAACATTGATCGATGCATCGGTCAGGGGGCCGAAGATATGGGCGGCGACACCTGGTTTATCGGCAACCTTCACCAGCGTGATCTTGGCCTCATCCCGGCTATAGGCGATGCCGCTTACGACTTGCTTTTCCACGATCTCATCCTCATCGACAACCAGTGTGCCCGGCTTATCTTCAAAGGAAGACAAGACCTGAAGGCGCACGCCATGGTTCATGGCAATTTCCACACAACGGGTTTGTAACACTTTGGCACCCAAAGACGCCATTTCCAGCATTTCTTCATGGGCGATGCGATCAATCTTTCGCGCTTTTGGCACAATCCGGGGATCGGTCGTATAGACACCGTCAACATCGGTATAAATGTCGCAGCGATCCGCCTTCAGTGCAGCAGCCAAGGCGACCGCCGTCGTATCGGACCCGCCGCGCCCCAGGGTCGCAATGCGGTTGCGGGGTGTTACCCCCTGGAATCCCGCAACGACAGCGACCTGGTTTTCAGAAAAGCGTTTAACGATTTCAGTGGTGTCAATGTCTTCAATGCGGGCCTTGCCGTGCATTTCATTGGTCGTGATCGGGATTTGCCAACCCAGCCAGGAACGGGCGGATATGCCCATTTCCTGAAGGCGCAGCGCCATCAGGCCGGCCGTGACCTGTTCGCCAGAGGCGACAATGGAATCATATTCGCGCACATCATAAATGCGCGATGTTTCCTGAACATAACCGACCAGTTGATTGGTGACCCCGGACATGGCGGAAACCACGACGGCCACTTCATTGCCTGCATCCACTTCGCGTTTCACACGTTGGGCTGCATTGGCGATGCGATTTATGTCAGCGACGGAGGTTCCGCCGAACTTCATAACAATACGCGCCATCTCTTCGGGATCGCCTTCTTCAAGAATACCAGAAAAACCTTGGCTGTTGCGGCATGCGACCGCTTGCCCCGCGCGGGCGGCGTATCCATACTCGCTACAGGTTTCGCGTGCAAGAATTACCAACTTGAATCGGAAATTCCCTATGACTGAACGTGCTGCATCAACGGTTGACCAAAAAGAGATCGAAAAATTTGCCGCCATTGCGGACCAGTGGTGGGACCCGGATGGGGAGTTCAAGCCGCTGCACATGTTAAACCCCGTGCGCATCGGCTATATCCGTGACCGCCTGTGTGCCCGGTTTGGGCGGGATCCCTTGGGGCCAAAGCCGCTGTCAGGCCTTACGATATGCGATATCGGCTGTGGCGGTGGCTTGATTTGTGAGCCCCTGAGCCGCCTTGGTGCAGCTGTGACGGGCGTGGACGCCACAGGGCAGTCTATTGATGTTGCCTATAACCATGCCCAACGCATGGGGTTGGATATCCGCTACCGCCACACAACCGCCGATGATCTGGTGGCGCAAGGCGAACAGTTTGATGCCGTCGTGAATATGGAAGTGGTCGAACATGTGTCCGATTTGCAAGCCTTCATTGAAGATGCTGCGGCATTGGTTCGACCGGGTGGCGCAATGGCACTGTCGACATTCAACCGGACGGCAAAATCCTTTGCCTTGGGCGTTGTCGGGGCCGAATACGTGCTGCGCTGGCTGCCGCGCGGCACCCATGATTGGCGGAAATTTGTAAAACCCAGCGAATTGGCGGCTGCCTTGCGCCCGACTGGGATGGTCGTCGCGGATGTCTGTGGTATGGCGTATAACCCTGTTCAGGATGATTTTTATCTGGCCCCGCGCGATATCGATGTGAATTATCTGGCCTTTGCCGTGAAAGGATAGTTGTGGGTTTTCTGATAACGCTGAAATACGCCATTGGTGAAGTTTTCAAGATCCGGGCCCTGGCGACGATTCCTGGTGTCATTGCCATTTCGATCTGGCTGTTTTCGATGCTTCTGTTGTTCCTGGATCGCAGACTGCAACCGCATTTGCCGGATTTTTTACAGGCGGGCTGGTTCTGGGTCGCAAAGGATACGGCGGAAAGTGTTCTGTCGGTTGTCTCTGGTGCGGCCATTACGACATTGGGCCTGGTTTATTCGCTGGTCCTGATTGTATTCACACTGGCGGCGGGAAATATCGGGCCGCGCCTGTTGCAGCGATTTACCGGTGATCGCGTCAATCAGATTACCGCAGGTTTATTGGGGGCCACCTTCCTGGTTTCCCTGACGGTGTTGCACCAGACATCAGAAACCAATGTTCCGGTTCTGTCGGTCAATTTTTCCTTCCTTTTGGCCGTTTTGTCGGTTTTACAGTTGATCTATTTTGTTCAATCCGTGTCGCGCAGTGTGATGATTGATGAAGAAGTCGCAGAAATTTCACGACGGTTGGAAGATAAACTGTCCCAGATCGTGAAAAGTGTCGAAAAACAGGCGGGAAAGACCAGCCGATCCCTTAAAGAGCAAGATTGTTTCCCCCTAAAGAGTGTCGAAAACGGCTATCTGACCATGGTGGAACAGGAAACCCTGTATGCCCTGGCCTGTGAACATGACCTGGAAATACAATTGCTGAAAAAGATCGGCACCTTCGTGCTAAAGGATCAGCAATTCATCACCGTCACCGCCGCCAGAAAGCTGGATGATGAGACGCGCGAGTCGATCCACGAACAGATTATCACGTGTGTGTATCTGACCAAATCGCGCAGTGCCGTTGATGATATCGAATATGCGATCAATGTTCTGATTGAAATCGCGTTGCGGGCACTGTCGCCTGGGGTGAATGACACTTTTACCGCAATCAGTTGTATTGACCGGCTGACCGGCGCGCTGAACAGCAGCGTCCAATGTGGCCTGACAGAACAAAGTATTGTCGATGAGGATGGCTGTGTGCGGGTTCTGATACCGGGTTATACTGCCAACAGCTTGATTGATGCCGTGTTTCACCCGCTGCGCCGGTCGTCATCGGACAATTTGCTGATGCTGGTGACGCTGGCGGATGCCCTGTCCCGTTTAAGCGAAATCGCCCATCCCAAGCTGGGTGACCTGCTGCGCGCCCATGGTCAGTTGGTTTATGACAGCTATGCCAGCAGCAATCCCCTGCCGGAAGACCTGGACCATCTGAAGACACGATTAGATTTTGTGGATATCAAGCAATAGCATAAAAACTGGCTTTAAATGCAAAAACGCCCTCGAACCTGGGGCTCAAGAGCGTTTCCACTGTAACAATCAACCGATCCCCGAGAGGGTCGGTGACAGGTCCGTTAATCTAGAACCCTTCACGCTCCAGGCGCTTCCGTAAGAGTTTACGGTGGCGCCGCTGCGCTTCTGCCTTTTCACGGGCTTTCTTTTCCGACGGCTTTTCAAAATGCCGACGAAGCTTCATTTCCCGGAAGACGCCTTCACGCTGCAATTTTTTCTTGAGCGCACGAAGAGCCTGATCGACGTTATTATCGCGTACGATGACCTGCACTTGCTTTCACCCGCCTTTCAAGCGATTGAAGTTTCATTCATAGACTACGAGAGCGTATCCCTCGAAGATGAGGGCGGCGTATAGCACTTCATTTAGGGTTTGTGAACCCTTAAAGACAGCCCGACACGGAAAGGGTGTGAAAATGGCAATCCTTAAGATCGCGCGCATGGGCCATCCGGTCCTGCGACAGGTCGCACAGCCAATATCTGATCCCGCTTCACCAGATATTAAACGCTTGCTGGCGGATATGATCGAGACAATGGAAGATGCCGAAGGGACAGGGCTGGCCGCCCCACAGGTTTACG
>TARA_R100001143_G_C3360463_1_pt1 | contig 12518 bp, 18 predicted proteins | sample TARA_R100001143 | Tara Oceans TARA_R100001143 (sample SAMEA2621300) | marine metagenome | biome: marine biome (ENVO:00000447); feature: mesopelagic zone (ENVO:00000213); material: "saline water (ENVO:00002010), including plankton (ENVO:xxxxxxxx)" | depth 800 m | reverse complement strand
TTTGTACTACGCATAATTGTTTATGTTTAGAGTTATATCCTATAGCTGGATTGTCAGAACTATTAGTTCTCCATGTCTTATCGTTTAATTTACCTGTTAATTCTTTTGGCATACTTTGACCGTCAAATATAAAGACTCCATCACTGTTTACCCAACATATACCAAATGGTGTCTTAGTAACCGTTTCTTGATACTGACATCCCATTCCATCATATTCTGCTTCTAAATACCAGCCAGCATCTGACGAAGATGATACATTAATAATATATAATTTATGCTGTTTAAACGCCATAAGCCTATTACCTAAGCTGTGTAATGCTGTAAAAGAATCACCGTCACTAATACCTATATCTAAGTAGTAACTATCTGGAAATGTAGCAAACCTATTTACAGGTGTGAAGTAAATTCTATCATCATAAACTACATCATCTTTTCTTACATTAGCTATCCATGCTCTTCTAGAACATACTGTCGCTGCTTTGTAACCACCTTTTGTTCCTAGTGAAATGCTTTTTTCTGTTTGAGAGTATCCACTAATACTTTCGTATGTGTCAAAAGATGGTATCTTAGATTGAAGACCTTCTACAGTAGCAAAACTATTTGTTCCTCCATCTCCGTAAGCATCATTGCCACTATCTCCTAAAACCCATACACTGTAATCATCAAATAGATTTGTTCTTACACCTCTTTCATAATCTGCGTCTAAAAATAATACCCATCTGTCATTACTGTCTTTAATTCTTGTATATACCCTAAACCCTTTTTCTCTTTTTCTAAATACATTTTCTATGTTTATTTTTACATCAATATCTGAGAAGAACTTACCAGCAGCTACTGTAGCAACTTCTAAAGGTGTAGAAAACTTGTGAGGCAATGTTTCATCTTGAGTTTGATTTATAAGCGTATATGTAAATTCATATATTCCTTCTTCCCAAGCACCACCACTAATAGGGTCATCACTTGATTTTTGTAGTTCTGTATTTAAAGAGTGAGCAGTAGCTACTGTGTCAAACGCCCCTCTTTGAACAGTAACTTTTAATATATAATTAAGACTTGCACTTGTTGTGCTTGCTCCAATAGCACTTACTACTTCCATAATTTCGTCATCTAAATAAATAAGTTTTCCTGCTGCTAAATCTCCAGACATTAAACCAGTAATATCTACCGTAGTTCCATCTGCTGAGTCTTCTACAAAAAAGAACTCATCAGAAGCTCCTATAGAGTCTGCTTCTGCAGCTATTGGACTAGCACAGGTTCTTATATTTGAACTACTAATTTGTATATTTTCTAAACTTGTTTGTGTAGGTGTTGTGTCAAATCCAATTCTAAACTCTCCAGCCGTAACTGGTGTAGTAACACTAGAGTCAGTTTCAACGGCTTCAAATATAGCATCAGTAGTTGTAGTAACAGCTGCATCTCCTGAAGCCCACTCCTCAATAACTGTTCCAAATCTTTTTGTGTTAATAAGTTGTAATGCTTTTTGTGTAAAAGAACCAGAAGTATCTACTCTTTTTCTATCTGAAATATACAGCACTCCATCAACATAATAATATACTGGTTGACAATTTCCATCAGATAAGGTAATAGCATTTGCTGTACCTCCATCAGAAAAATTACCAGTTGTAAAAGGTTCAGAATTATCAAAATTTCTATGAAAAAATTCTATAGTAGTATTGTCTGGATAAGCAATAATTTCTTTAGCTGTTTGAGCTGCTTTTGTTCCAGTACCTACTGTTTCCCCTTGGTCAAATGTATCAGTGTCGGTAATATCATATTCATGATTAAATATAAATGCACCAGTTCCTTCTCCATTTGTATTGTTTTTAGATGTAGCACCTATTCTTGCAGAGGTAGTAGCACTACTTTGAATTAATCCAGGATTAGAAATAATAGCATTGTCTGCTTGTTGAAGCTCATTAGGAGCTATATCTCTTGCAGAAGACTTAGTATTCAGCCCTCCACTAAAGTCATTAAGCTGTAGCGATTGTCTTGGCATTATGCAGACCTTTTAACTTTTTCAAAGCTACGCATTCCTCCAAGCCCTAATAATCCCATCAAAACAGTCATTAAGGTACTCATATCAAATTCAGGAAGTATTAAATTATATCCTGCTGCAGTTAATCCAAATGCTAACATTGGTTGTAATACAAAATGATAACATAAAGCAAAAGCACAAACCCATCCAACAAACGGTCTCCATCCACTTTTAAATAAACTAGAAGAGCCTGATTCTATTTTATTGACTTCTATTTGTGCTTTGTTAATTTCCATAATTAACTGAGCTTTTTCTTCTTTGTCTAAAGTAAACTTGTCTACATGACCAGCTACTTTATCAATGATATTGCCTATCATATTTAACTTAGGCATAATCCACATCCACAATCACAATTCATACTATTTCCTTTTCTTTCTTTTTTTTGGTTTCTTATACATAATATCTCCTTTAACATTTCCATCTTCTACGTGCTTGTCTAATCCTTGAATTAGGATTATTTCTAGTCTTAGCAGAGCTTTTTTTCAGTTGCCCTAAAGACCTTGCACAATAAGATTTTCTTCTTTTAGCTGCCTTGCTACCTTTTTTTACTTTACCAGTAACAGCAGTTTTTAATTTACTACCTGGGTTTGCTTTCCTATAAGCTCTAACTCCTTTAGCAGTCATTCCTGCTCCGTCTTTAGTCTTCCTGTAGTTAGCTCCTTTACCCTTAGTAGTCTTACGTATGGCTTTTTTTCTTTTTCTTGCCATTATTACTTTTTTACAATTTTTTTAGTTTTACCGTTTTCAGTTCGTGCAAATATATGTTTTTTAGTTTCTCTTATAAAAGTACCATAGTATCTTTTACCTCCCCACTTCCAACTTACTCTTTTAGCCATTAGTATATCAACCAGTTAAGTCCAACTTTAGATTCATAAGATTGTACATCGTACATTGACAAAAATCTACCTTCTAAAAATACTCCAAACTTATTTGTTAGTTTCCAGCCATAAACTAAACCTAAGTCATAGTCCATGCCAGTGTCTACTACATCATAGTTAAATGAATAGTCAGACATACCTTTAGTTACTGGGTAAGCTGTAACCCACATATGCAACCAGTTCTTTGGTGTATACTTGTAATAGTCTGCACCTACTGATAAACTTAGTTCGTTTTGATACCCTAAGTCTTTTGCATATTCTTCATTATATTGTTTAACAAGCTCTCCATATACTTGTTTATAGAATTGTTCATCAGTATTAGCAACAAGGTTTCCTTCTGCATCATACCATTTGAAATCAAAGTAACTATAACCATATTGTGTAAACTGTTCTGTAAACTCATCTGAGTAGCCGTAAAAATAAGCAAAATCCCAAAAAGGTGTAAACTCATCTGTGTTAATGCCTTGTTCAGCCCACCATAAATCAATAGGTCTAAAGTCTAAGTATGCTGGATGCATTCTACCAGCTACACCTAATGATAGTGCTAGATTACCTATGTCTTTTTTGTAACGCATATCTAATGCTGCAAACTCTACGTCTTCTAATCCCCTAGAATCGTAATTGGCTTTTACTAAAAAATTCTTTCCCATATATCGTAACATATATTGTTCGTTTACAAATTCTTCTTCAAACTCTTTGTGGTCAGAATATTGTATTACATATTCCCAACCAGTAGGTACATTACCAATAGCAACACTTTCATTTATAGGATTTTCACTTCCTGAAAACCAAACTTCTGGCTTGTTTTCATACCCAAACCTGGCGAGCTTACGAATACCAAACGTCATAATACTATGGTCGTCTAGTTCTTCTTGTAACTCTTGTAATTGTCCACCAGATACTTGATATTGTAGTTCTTTAGTTACAGGACTACTAAAACTATATGCACCATATATAGTGCTAAACTTAAAAAAGTCTTGTGCTACTAAAGTTCCTAATAACAACGAACCATAAAATAACTTTTTAAACCATCTTGCTAAATATATCATTGAAACTTCCTTAGTTGTATTTCATCAATTTCATTTTTAATTGCCTTGATGATTTTATCTTTATCTAAATTGAAACTTAATCCAGCTTCAAATCTTTTTACTTCTTTTCCATATTCAAACATAATTATTGTTGGCACAGAAGCTATCTTCCACTCATCTGTAATAATTGCACCATATTTCTTGTCGTCTATACTTGCATTAAACCATACACAATTATTTAAACCATTTAAATCTAACGATGCTTTAAAGTTCCAATCTGCATTTACTTGGACTATAACACATTCATCTTGACTCAATAATTGAATCTGTTGTAAATCTTTTAAACTACTTTGAGCATATAAAGGCGATAGCCATAAACAGATACCAACCAAATATGTAATACCAGATAACCAATTCATCTCTGTACCTCACTTTTGCATTAACATACGCTCAATGTTTTTAACATCTGTACGCATTTCTTTTTGTTCTTCTTTAATCTCTTGTACATCTTTTTCAGTTTCAATGATTGTGTTTCTAATCATCTGGTCCTTCAAGTCATACTCTGTTCTACCTATTGGTGGCTCAGGTAATTCTTTTGCTTCCTTAATATCTGCTTGTAGTGTAAACCACATACCTACTACTAAGACTAATGTAGTTGCTAATGATATTAATGTTTCTATACTAAATGTAAATTTACTGCTTTTGCTAACTTCCATTGCTGTCTCCTTATCGCATGTTAGACGGAACTATACCTCTAGTTCCCCCTACCTTATCATTTTTCTTCATTCCAAATTTTCTTAATGCTTCTCTGTAAGAAGCTAATGACTGTTGTGCTGCAGCCATTCTAATCTGTGCTATCTGTGGATTGTCTTCTCTTGAAGCTGCATCCATTAAAGCTTTTGCTTTCACATACTCAATTAATGCTGGTTGTAATACATTATCAACATCTATCGTTCCTGTAATGCTTGTAAGTTTGTCTGGCTCTGCATGGTATGAAATAATTAATCCACCAGTTACTGTGTTTCCAGAACCTAATTGAACAGGTTTTAACTTACCTTCGCTTGTTTCCGTAGTATTAACATCTCCTTCTGATGTAGCTATAGCGAGTCTATCGCCTTCTATCCACCAAACAAATGTTTTTGAAGGGTCTTTATACGGACTGTCTACTGCTGCCATTATACCTCCGTCCAAGCAGTGTTTGTTTTAGTATCAGCACTTGCTTCATTGTAAAATTGTTTTATTTGTCCAGGAGTTAATCTAGGAATCATTATATACTCTCCATCAGAGTTTTCTATAACACATCTAAATATTTTATTTATTGTTACAGACTCATCATCATCTAATGCATACCATAGTTGATTATGCTTTAAATCTGTTTTAGCATTTTCCATTTTTTGTTGATGCATTCCCATATCAATCAATGCTTCATTAATTAAATTCAATACATAGTTTTCTGATACATTAGGTACTGCTTGTAATACTCTACTGTATATTTCTTTTCCTGTAAATTCTATAGCAGCCATTATAATGCTCCTTGTAATGTTTGTAGTTGTTCTTTGTATAATCCATCTAGTACTTGATACTGAGCAGTAAGTCCTGACACTAACTCTACGTCTTCGTCAACATTTGCATCTGATATTTTTCTTTCCACTGCCTGTCTAGCAGCATATAATACGACTGCATATTCTGCCTCATCAGGAAAATCAGATATGCCACTTGCTCCATCTCCGTGAGCTACGGTTATTGCAGTATTTATAGATACAATCCTACTATCATTTGAAGCTACAGATGCAGGAAATGTGTTAAGTTCATTATTAAATATAATATATGCAGGGTCGCTAGTAGATGCAGCTTCCATATAATTTGAATCATCAACTCTTCCCATCATTGAAGGTGGTAGCTTTCTGCAAGGCATACGTAAATTACTATTACCTGCATCTTTTCTTAATACAGATATAATTTTTTTACCTTCAACATCAATAGAAGAAGTAAAATCGTCTTTAGTTGCAATTCTTTCTAATTTATTAATAGGTAATATGTTTAATACAGAACGAGCACCTGCTGTTAACCAGTCAGATAAAGCATTGTCTTCTGTGCTAGCAAACCCTGTTAACGCATCTACTTGATTTTTAAATGTTTCAGCCATTATCTTCCTTGACCTCTATATTTTTTTACATAATGTTTTTTACTCATCTTATTTCCATATTTAGTATTAGTGCTACAACCTTGTCTAGTTTTTTTAGCTCCATTACTTCTTCTTGTATTGCTCGTTACAACTCTCATTAATTTACTTCCACTTTATAAGCGAATTTATCTTTTTATCTCTTTCAACATCATTTTTTTTCTTAGTTTCTTTAATATGTTGATTCATATCTTTTGTACCAAAATCTATTTGGTCTTTTCTAATAGCTGTTGCATACCCACCTTCTCTGATAAAAGTATTAGTGGACCACTTTGTTTTATTCGCCTTATTACCACAAGAAGGGCAGTTAAAAAACCCTTCTGGATTAGGCTTACTACAATGCTGGCACTTAGCCATTAGTTTTTAACAATTATAATATATGCAATTCTACTTCTATCAAGCATTACTGCTTTGGTATCTACAAGCTTTGCATCATCAATAGTTTCTAAGTAGTCATTAATTTCTGCAGCTAAAGACCCTGCTACAGAATCTGCATTTCCACTTATATCATTAATAATAACTTTTGTAGTTGTACTAAAATTTGCCATTGTACTCTCCTATTTAATTAAATTTTATTATGGGTGTTTGGGGTTATACCTTTTTACGAATAACCCCACAGTACCCAAACTGCTAATCCTTACGGATTGTTTTATGCTATAGTGTCTGCGTTAGCAGAGAAATCAGCATCACTTAGGTCTTTAACATACCCTTGGATTATCCACTGTGTACCATCAGCGATAAGTTCAACCCTATCACCTGGAGTAGCTGCAGCAGTAAACACAAAGAAGTCGTCACCAGTAACTGCAAAGTTACCAGCTGCTCCGTCTACTTCATGTACTTGTCCAATGTTATCACCTTGACCTAAAGCAATGTTCACAATGTTGTTCATAGAACCATCAGTTGCTGCAATTCCTTCAGTTAATACAACAGTACAATTCCATCCTACTAATGAAACAGATGGTAATGTTAATGTAGTTGTAGCTGCAGGGTTAACTACGAATAGTTTTCCTGAGTCATCTCCATCTAGTGTCTTATCAGCAGTTACTGCTTCTACGACCCATTGTTTATACTGTTTACCGTAATCACCACTATTACTATTTAATACGCTTGTTTTCATCTCAATCTCCCTTATACGTTTTCTAGGTTAATTAGATAATGTGACTCTGGTAAGCATACTTCTAGTCCAGCTTCAGTAAGAATCATGTCTTTTCTCAAGTCTTCATCTGCACTTTGTACATTTGTCATAACTTGGGTATCACGATTGATTCCGTTACCTACTAATGGTCTGTAGTATACTTTACTCATGTCAGCCATAGCCATCATACCTGATGAATGTCCTCTAAATAATGGTTCTTTAACCATATACACTGTACCGTGTATTGTGTCAAGTTGCATTAATTTGTGACCAAACTGACCACTTAGTTCATCCATGTTGATACGATATTGAGTACCGTTTGTTGAGTTTTCTGAGAAACTCACAGCACCCATCTTATTGAAATAAGACATTACTGGTAATGAAGCCAACGCTAGTCGTTCGTTAGAACCACCACGAGCTGGGTCAAATACCACTTCAAAGTCGCTTAATAGTCTATCATAAGTAAGTTCAGCTTCAGCCATAGTTCTAAAGTATGCTTTGCCTGAGTTGTATGATAACGCTGAGTCATCAGATACTACTGTACTGTTTTTAATGATGTGACCAATAAGACCTTCTGAGTATTGAACGCCATCTACTCTTGCTTTTTGATTAAAAAGCATAGCTCTTTCAATATCTATCTTATGTTCTCTTAGTTTTTGAGCTAAGACTCTATCAAACTCATTACTTACTCCACGTAATTGTGTAGCGTGAGCTGTGTTTGAGATTTCAGCAGCTGTCTTAAAGATTTGAGTATATCCAAATCCATCGTCTAAGCTGTCTGAGAATACGTCTGGTGAACCAGAACCTTCAGCGAAAGCTGAACCGATTACCTGACATCTTTGTGCATCTAGTATTTTGTTCATGTTTGAAGCTGTGCTTGAAACAGAAATACATTTAGCTACGAATGTAGTATCAGCAGTATTTTGAACTGGAGCAGATTCTACTCTTACAATTACGTTTCCGTAACCTGCAGCACCTGTTGAATCTCCTAATGTTCTAATTGCTATTACCATTCCTTTTACTAACCAGTCTACATTACCATCAGAGTCTGATGACCCTTCAGCTGTTTCAACAGTAAGTGAATAGTCAGTACCAGCTGTTACAGCAGCACTTCCGTTCATATTACCGTCAATAAAAAACTCTCTACTTGTGTAATTAATTTTTGTTCTGTCTTCTAAGTAACGGAACAAAGAATCATCAGTAGGAAGTTTAGCAGTTTTGCTCAGATAGACGAAAAACGGACTTTCTTCAGGTGCTAATTCAGCAATCCTGTCAGAAAAGTTATATAATCGTCTTTGGTCTGGAGCAACACCGTAATCAGCAGCTGTTGTAGCAGCTGTTAGGTTAGTAGATTTTAATTGTCCACTTGTTATTGCCATTTTTTAATCCTCCCAGATTATTTTTTAATGACACCTTTACCACCTATGGAAACAGGATTACCAGCTTTTAAAATATTACTCCACATATTATCATTATCTGATAACTGAGGTGGTTCTCCACCTTGAACTAAACCAGCAGACTTTGGTCTTTGCTGAGTTTTTTTCACGCTTTCAATATTTTTATTTGCTCTAGGCATTCCATTTTTGTTTGTATTCCATACGTTAAAAAGTGTCTCAAGAGGAAGTTGTTCTTTAGGCTTTGTCACAAATTCTACAAATTCATTCGCATCATCATTAGATAACTTATAATCAGTTTGAGCTCTAAGTTTTAAAGTATCAATAGAACGTTGGGCTTCTATTCTTCCCATATAGTCCTGCATTTTACTACTTACAGCTTTCTCAATTTCTTGCTCTCTAAGTTGATACGACTTACTACTTGGATTAGTATGTGCATCCCAAGGATTAAATTCCTCTTCGTTTATCTTTATATTTTCTTTGTCCTGTCCTTTACCCCCTGATAAGTGGTTTCTAACAACGTCTACCAATTCAGGATTTTCCTGAAATAGCTGTGCTACTGGTTTAACCTTGTCTAACTCAGCCTGAGCTTTATCGTACATAGACTGGAATTTACGTGCATCATCTTCTTGTGGCACGTCAGAACTCAAATCTATTTCTTGATTATCAGACTCACTTATATCATTATTTTCAGAAGTTTCAGAACCTTCTAAAGCTTGTTCATTTATGTATTCGTCACTCATGTTACTCTCCTTTTGATGTGCTGTTTATTACTCACCAATATCTTCTGACATTAATGAAGTTAATTCAGCCTGCACCTGTTGTTCTTGTTGACGTTTTGTTCGCTCTGTATTTACTTTTTGTTGAGCCTGTGCTCCAGTAACCACTTTATTGAGTTCAGATTTAAACTTCTGTACCTCAACACGTTTTCTGTCAGACATAGACTCTCTTTGGGCAGTTTGTAAATCACCAGAAAGAATTTTATTTTGGTCTTGTAATTGACTAAGCATCTGTTGCAATTTCTGTACTTCTCCAGTACGTTGTAACACACCTTCTTTATCAAAGATTTCTGTTTTCTTTAATGCTTCTACTTTGTCAATTAACCCTAATTGATATGCTTCTAAGTACATTTGGTATTCAGCATGTTTATTATTAGGCATTGTTGAGCCTGAAATAATACGAACATCAAATTGACCTGAAGTAATATCATTTTCAATTTTTAATAATTCTTTTGTTTTATCATCATATAATCTATTATTAATAGCAAACTCTGTAATATCATTATTAGGCTGTACTATTCTAAATTTCTTTTCAAAATCATAGTGCCCTTTAGATAGTTGATATATAACCTTACCAAGTTGCTGTAAAGACATTTCAATATCTCTTAACTTGCTTGCCCCTCTACCTTCTCCCATTTGTGCTAATAACATAGTACCTCTAACACTACTGTGAGCACCTTCTTTAAATCCCTGTAATAATTCAGGAATACCAAAGTTTAAATCAATATATCTCTCTACTTGATTAATTAGTGCATAAAACTGACTTGTTAATGGTTGTGGAGATGGAAAGTGTGGTTCTCCATAACTTGGGTCATATTCAATTACAGCATTAGGATTAGCCCAATCTTTTTCAAGTTGAGATATACTTTCTACACTTCCTTGTGGAACTAATAGTTTTAGCCCAGCAGAAGTTTGTGCATGAGATAATGCAAGAGAAAACAGTTTATTTAACAGTCTTTGCATATCTTTTACTTTATTTACATCTGATTTAGGATATGGAGTATTTGTCCATATATTTGGTATAGGAACGATAGGGTAGATGTCTGTATCTAATATTGTCTCATATAAAAGGACTTGTCCTAATGATGCTGTAACTTTAATTCTTGTTTGTGGTATTTCTACAAAATCGTATGTTTTATTATCAAACTTTGCTTCGTTTTCAGCCATAAAGACTTGAAATCCATCTGCACTCATAATTGTTTCTGAGTTGTTTTGTTGGTCGGCTACTCTATAGAAAGGAACTCTTACTTTAGTAAAACGTTCAATAATACGATAACGAGATGATGCTGTGTTTGCATAATCCTTATCCTGTACTTCTGCAGGAGTAAAGATTTGTTGTGAATTTTTTTGTTGAGAGCTAGGATAGTCATCATGGTCGTCAGAGCTATATGATTCAATATTAGGTAAATGTTCTTCTACATCTGGATATAAGTCTAGTAATTGTTCTTCAGTTAGTATTGTAGAAAGTAAAATGTTTGCAGCATCTTTAAAATACCTGTCTCTAGAAGCAGGGTCAACGTACACTCTAAATGGATTGATATGCGTAAACATAACTTCTCCTCTACCAAAATCTGCTTCTGGTTCTATGTATGAATAGAAGTAACCAATTCCAGCAGTTGCATAGTCGTGCACAGCTTGCTTAAAATGATGCTGCCCATCTGATATATCATAAACATATTCTAATAATGTTTTCCATACATTTGCCATTTTTGTATCTGAATCTTCTCTTGCAACCACTCCAAACTTTACAGGTCTTGAAGTCATTAAAGATTTTAACTTATCTATAGCTGCATAAATTCTATCTATAGTAAAGTCAGCTTGACCAATAGATTGTAATATTTCTGACTCTTCTTTTGAATAATGGTTTCCTAATGTAAAATCTATTCCATCTCTTGCTTCTACATCCCAATCTTTACGTGCATCAGCATAACGTCTAAATATTTCTCTATTATCTTTTGCTTTTTGGTCTTCTTTAATTTGAGACATACTTGCTACCTTGCTTTGTTATTTTTTTTGTTTGCAGCCTTTGCTTTTAAATCATACTCAGTTTTACCACCAAAAGGTTTTGGTATATTTGTTTGATTTTTCACATTGTGCATATCTACATCAAAGTTAACTTTTTCTAAAGAAAACTTTTTATTGAATTGAGTTCTTTTTTTATCTACTACTTTGTAAAGCTTTTTTAATAATCCTATATTATCTATCTTTGCCACTATTCTTCCTCGCTTAAATATGGTTCTAAAAACTCTTTATAAAATTCTTTATTACGACCTAAAGGCTTTCTATTACCTTTTGGGTCTTTATATACTCTCTCATAATGCTTAAACCCTTTTCTTGTTGGGTCATTTTCTATAGCACCATTAACATCGTTATTCATTAAACACTTAGATGTTGTTGGAAACCCTCTTAAGTTTCCTATATTAAAACAATAATCAGCTAAAGCGTGCTTTAGTCTTTCATCTACATTTTTCCACTTTACACCTTTTGCAACGCAATAGTTTTTTGCGTGCATCAAAGAAATAACTGCTTCATTCTCTAATGTTTGTTCTACTTCTAAAATAGACATTCCAGCTTTTTCAAGAGCATTTTGCTCTGAAAGTGTCCTTATTTTATATCCATACCCAATAGTTTTTAAACCACCTTCTGGAGAATCATAAGGATAAAATATTTCCCCTACTTTATTCTTAAACCCTTCTACCCTTTTTAAGTAGCCGAGGTATTCTTCTATTGTATAGTCAGATACCATATCCCTAAAGAATTTAATACCAGTTAATACACGAAATCTCATACTTTTAATCCTGTCATCCAATTTATTTTTGTTCGTGTTTTTGTTTGAAAGTCATCTGGTCTTTCATACTCATCATTTTTCATTGCATGACTGCGTGGTGGTTTAGCAAAAAAGTCAGCATAATACAGTCCATCTAGCAAGTCATCATGTCTTCCTTTTGGAAATTCAAAGATTTCATCTACAAGCTCACTATGTTCTTTTCTTATATATAGTTTTTTTGAATTAACAATACTACCTATAGACATTTCTAACCTATCTTCTTTTTTAATTCCATGTGGAGGTCTTACGCCTTTGTTTAT
>TARA_R100001143_G_C3360467_1_pt1 | contig 12537 bp, 8 predicted proteins | sample TARA_R100001143 | Tara Oceans TARA_R100001143 (sample SAMEA2621300) | marine metagenome | biome: marine biome (ENVO:00000447); feature: mesopelagic zone (ENVO:00000213); material: "saline water (ENVO:00002010), including plankton (ENVO:xxxxxxxx)" | depth 800 m | reverse complement strand
CACGAATCGAAATCCATTTCGGATTTTACTCAATGTTCGAGAGGATCAATATCCAAGTATTGTGATCCAAGAACCTGCAGCGACAGTCATGATGAATAACCCTCAGGACATTGATGTTTTTTATCGTGCTACAGACGATTTCGGCCTCACCCGAGCTCAGCTTCAATGGGAGTATCAGCGCGCTTTTGTAGATGAATCCCAACGTGGTTCCATTCCTTTAGAACGTCCCGTAAACGGAAGAAATGAACGATATCTATTGGAACTAAGTGAATTTGACCTGAAGCCAAGAGATCAGATTATTTTTAACATACGTGTTTGGGATAATGATGAAATTACCGGATATAAAATGAGCGAATCGCAGTCGGTGATTATTCAGATCCCATCCCTTACTGAATATTTTGATGAACTCGACAGTCAGGAAAGAGATGTACAGAGTGAGATGGATCAGGTCTCTGATCGCTTTCAACAGATGGAAGAGGAGTATCAGGAATTTCTCGACCAATTAAAGGAGAATCCGGAAGGTGGCTTTGAAGAAGAGCAGTTATTAGAAAATATCAGGGATCGTCAGGAGCTTATTAATGAATCTGTCCGGGAGATGAATGAAAAGTTCAATGAATTAAGATCTGAGATGGAGCAGAGTAGCCGGATATCAGAAGAGACACAACGCGCATACAGGGAACTCCAACAATTGATGAGTGAACTGGATGATCCCGCACTGCTTGAGGCAATGGAACAACTGCAACAGGCACTGGAGAATATGTCTCAAGAAGAACTTGAAAATGCTTTAGAAAATTTATCCTTCAATGAAAATCTCTATCGGGAACGGCTCGAAAGAACTGCAGAACTATTCAAGCAACTAAAAATGAATAGTGATCTGGATAAATTAGCCTCACAATATGAGGATATGGCTGAGAGGATTCAAAATAATCCGGAAGGATCTATCGATCAACTTGCAAACGAACTGCAGAATCTGGATGATGACCTGGATTCTATTTCGGACCAATTGAATCGCCTGGACAGTAACCCTCCCACCCGGGCTGAAGAGCGACTTCGACAGATCAAAGAAGAGGGCCAAAAAGAATTGGAATCGATTCGTGGTCAATTGGAACAATTATCAGAGAAGGTAGGCCAGGAACAAGAAGGTGGCGAATCATCACCATCCGAAGATGTGCAGGATCAACAAGAGCAGATTGGAGAGCAGATGATGACCGAGTCCAAGCGGTTTCGAACTTCCATTGAACAGATGAGTGGCCAACAGATTCAAGTCAATATAATAGCTTTGCAAAGAGCTCTCTACACGCTATTGGAGATCTCAGATATGCAAGAGTATCTAACTCAGACAGCTGCGGAGACCCGCACCCGAAGTCTTGGTTTTGTCGATTTGGCAAGACAACAGAAAAACGTAAATGATCAGTTTACCATAGTTGCAGATACTCTTTTTCAGGTCTCCGCTGAGTTGCCCGGTATCCCCAATCAGGTAAATCGTAAAAAAGCTGAAGTAGAAAGATTGCTGAATAGATCGATGGATCAGATGATTGATCGTAATCAGCGCGGATCCGGTATAGCTACCCGTGAGTCACTGGCCGGGATCAATGATCTATCTTCTATGATTGCAACACTCATTGATCAGATTATGAATCAACAGAATGGAGGGGCCGGTGGCGGCATGACCATGCAGCAGATGATTGAGCAGATGCAAAATATGTCCCAGGATCAACAGATGTTGAATCAGCAGTTGCAGAATTTAATTAATGATGCACAGGGTGAACGCCTCACCCGTGAGCAATCGGACCGTTTGGATCAGATCGCACAACAACAGAACGAAATTCGTAAGCAGATGCAGGAGTTACAACAACGGGGTGCCCTGAATGAAGGAGATCGTGCACTGAGTGAACTTCAACGTATGTTAGAAGAGATGGAAGACTCGATCAACGACATGCGTGGGGGTATTACGGACCCTATCATGATACAGAGACAGCAAAATATCCTCTCCAGAATGCTATCTGCTGAGCAGTCGTTGCAACAACGCGGAGAAGAAGATGAGCGGGAAGGGACTGCAGCTACTGAATATAATCGTGTATTACCACCAAATATGACCCTTGAAGAACTGGAACAGGAGATCAGGGCCAGAATGCAAGATCCTAATTACACCCGCTTCAATGAAGAGTATCAGCGTCTGATTGAGCGATATTTTGAAAGACTAAGGCAGATAGACAATCTGCAACGATAGGATACACAAACATACTTTTACACTGAATTGGAAATCAACCGAATCAGAATGATAGCTTGTTATATTTCAAATTAATAAGTTGTTGATTCTTTTATAAATTCAATGGCTTTCTATCCTAACTGATAATAAATAAAATCCACATATGAAACGATTTTCACTGCTTATTTCACTGATCCTGACTCTTTTTATCAGCTCATCTACACTTTTCGCTCAGGACATAGTACCGGAGAATTTTGAATCATGGATAGAAGAGGGAATGGAGAAATGGGGGATTCCCGGTATGGCCATTGCAATCGTAAAAGATGGGGAAATAGCGTATTCAAAGGGCTTTGGTGTAAAGAAATTGGGCGAAGATGGATTGATTAATGAGCATACACAATTCGGCATTGCTTCTGTGAGTAAACATATCACGGCAATGTCGGTCGGCCTAATGGTGGAACAGGGATTAATTAATTGGAATGATCCTGTCCGTGACATATTGCCCTGGTTTGAACTGAGTGATCCATTCGCAACGGCAAATGTAACCATTCATGATCTGTTAACTCATCAAGTGGGAGTTGGACGGATTTTAGGAAACCGATTACAGTTTATGACTGATCGAAGTCGATATGAACTCATTCATCGTATGAGACATCATACATTTGAAGAGCCATTCCGATCTCAATATGTCTACAGCAATGTTATGTATACTCTGGCCGGGGAAATCGCAGCTGCAGTTTCCGGGCGCGATTGGGATGATCTGGTAGCCAACCGCTTTTTTGAGAGAATGGAAATGACCCGCACCAACACCTCCATAAATGATCTGGATGAGACTAATGCTGCCTGGCCTCATCAATACATTAATGGTGAAGTTGTTCCAATTCAGAGACGTAACTGGGACATAGCAGCACCGGCAGGCGGCGTCAATTCTACAGTATCAGACATGGCTAAATGGATGTTAATGCAGCTCAATGAAGGATTATATGAGGGGAATCGCATTCTTTCCGAAGAAGTAATGAGAGATATACAGACTCCCAAAGTGTCCCTGAACTCTACAAATGCCAATGCTCCTCAAAACTCTTACGGATACGGTTATCGTATTACCGATTTTCGAGGATTTCGGATATTGTCGCACGGCGGTGCCACGGACGGTATGAACACAAACTATATGCTGATGCCTCAACACAACTTTGGAATCATCATCATGACTAATACTTTTAATAATTTTTTGGATGCTGTCGGATACCAGGTGATCGACCATATGCTTGGAGCCACAGATCGGGATTGGGCAGAACTGTATTATGAATCATACTCTAATCAATTTGAAACGACAACAGAGCTCCGTGAACAATTTGAATCTACCCGTATTTCCGGCACTGTCCCCACTCATCACTTGCAAGATTATGTGGGTCGTTATATCAATGACCTCTATGACACGGCAAGGATCGGACTGGAAGATGATAAACTTATTCTGACTATTTTTGATGATGAAGACCTTACAGCAGAGCTGGAACATTGGCATCACAACACTTTTCGAATGATTTGGAATAATCCAGCTCAACGAGAAGAGTTTTTGCAGTTTCATATGGATTACGAAGGTAAAATCAATCGACTCGAGATTCGGTTCACCCTTCGACCCATGATGCTTCAGGTAGGCGCTTATCCCTCCAATTCCTATCGGGATGTAGTATATGAGAAGTTGAAATATTAGCGGTTTTTATTCCATTACTCCTACCACGGTTTACGGTTCACGGTTCACGGTTCACGGTTCACGGTTCACGATTCACGATTCACGATTCACGATTCACGGTAAAGTACTGCATTTTCCAGAGGTTAACCGATTAGAAGTTAGTAATTCTACGAGTCGTGTTTACAATTTCTTGATTTTGGAAACTGATATTGAAAGAGTATTATAGAAATAATGGATATAGTAAACGCTTCTTTTGAACAATTACCAAATTTATGGATTTCAAATACTACTATTTAAAGGCACTGATACTAATACTTTTTGTACCCTCTAACCAATCCGTTGAAGGGGATTATTTTCTGAATCCGTATGAAGATATTGATTGGCAAACCGTTCAATATTTTGATGCCAATTTGCATACTCACACCACACTTTCCGATGGCTCCTTTGATCCTCATCAGGCCATTGATAAATACCATGAACTGGATTATCACATTCTCGCATTAACGGATCATGACACCCATCATCATGACGCTCATCCTCAAACGCTCTATCCCTGGACGGAGTTGAACGATATCTATTTTATGATTAAAGATAAAATCAATCCACGTTACAATGAGACCTACGAGTCACGAGCTAATGAAGAGTGGCAAAATCGAGATCCCGATGAACTCGGTATGCTCGCTGTGGAAGGTAGTGAATTATCGGCCGGACATCACATTGGCAGTTATATGAGTGATTACGCCGGTGCCGAATCTGATGAACATACTTCGTTTAATGAAGTAGGAAATCGCGACGGTTTAGCGATGTTTTTCCATCCCGGCAGATATGATCGAGACACAGACTGGTATGTGGATTTTTATCAAACCTATCCACATGTCATTGGACAGGAAATCTACAATCAAACAGACCGTTATCCGATGGATCGCCCAAAATGGGATGCCATTCTGCATAAACTGATGCCGGACCGTACAGTATGGGGGTTTGCAAATGATGACACTCACGGAACGAATCATTTCGGGCGGAATCGAAATATTTTTCTAATTTCTGACCTTACTATCGAAAATGTAAGATCAGCAATGGAACAGGGTCATCTCTATCTCTACGTTCCTGTTGAAATAGGGGATCGCCCGGATATTACAATTAGAAACATTGAAGCCGAGGAGGGTCGCATTGAGCTCACATTTTTTGGTGACTACAATGAAATTGAATGGATGACCCACGACCCCGAATCCGTTGACAGCAAGGTGATTCACACCGGCCATACAATCCATGTAAGCGATGTCCCCTCTTCGGCTACTTTTGTTCGTGCAGTAATCCTAAGCGACCGTGGGAGAACATATACTCAGCCATTTGGTATTGTGCGTTCATAAAAACCAAACATCCAATTGATATCTATTGCATCTTTTCTAAGGACACGGCAGGGTTCCTTATGATGCCAATCTTTCAGTTTTTTTTGAACCGTGTCACTCCATTTTTGACACTTAATTCTGAATTTCTCCTCATTCACTCTGCATCCGGCTTTAAAAACTATTACATTCATTCTGTTCCAAACCATGTGATTGATACTGCACAAAATGAGTAGCCCGAATAAAGAAGACCTATTATCAGAAATTGCTCAATTCCTTGCAGATGAACAGGAAATGTATGGACCTTTTACGTTCACTGCGGAAGAGGAGGATAAAATCATGTCTCAAGAGAAGCATGATATTGAGAATGAACTTTTGCATAATTCTATATCTGATTCCGTAAATAAATCTACCTCAATTGAGAACCCGGAAAGTCAAAAACCAGTCACTTTAAAGGAGAAGCTTGAGTCGTGTCAAAATTTAGATCAATTGCATCAATTATGTGAAGAGTCTGAAGATCTCCGTACAGACCTTCAAGGCACCCGCCTTGTTTTTGGAGTCGGGAATCCAAATGCAAACTTAATGCTGATTGGTGAAGCACCGGGTGAACAAGAAGACTTAGAGGGGGAACCTTTTGTAGGAGCGGCCGGGCAATTACTCAATAAAATATTGGCTGCCATCGATTTTAAGCGAGAAGAAGTCTATATCGCCAACATTCTGAAACATCGTCCACCCGGCAATCGGAATCCGAGTGATGAAGAAAGGAAACGAAGCCTCCCTTACCTGTTACGCCAGATTGATCTGATCCAACCGAAGATCATTCTCTGTCTGGGTAAAGTGTCTGGAACAACACTTTTGGACAGAGATGATTCACTCAAAAACTTGCGCGAAGAATTTTATCCATTTCGGAATACTCTCCTTACAGTGACATATCATCCGGCGGCGTTACTGAGAAATCCACAATGGAAACGGCCTGTTTGGGAGGATGTCCAAAGAGTAAAGAAAAGAGTTGCAGAGCTGAGCGAAGAGCATTAGTACTATAAAGTACTTATACAAATCACCGGGGCCTTCCATTATTTCCCCCAACCTTTACTGGCCTTGCGTTATCAAGCACGACCTTCACTGGACCACATCTTCACTGAATCATACCTTCACTGGATCACACTTTCACTGGACCACACCTTCACTGGATCTGCCTTTATTATTAGAAATTTCTAATAAACGATCCGGATCCAATCCGAACTAAAGCCTCATTCGTATTAATTAATAAGGAAGTTATGAAAGCACGATTACCTTTAACATTTGATCCATTTAGTCATGATAGATTCTGCTTCGATTCAAAAAGAGAATATAAAAGAGATCAGCAACATCGAAAAAGAGCGTCTGGATGAGCTTTATGAATATAAAATCCTGAATTCGAGTAAAGATGCTGATTTTGATTCCCTTGCAAAACTTGCTGCAAAAATACTAAAAGCACCGGTCGCTCAGATTAATTTTATTGATAGGGAACAGCAATGGAGTAAGTCAAACGTCGGTATCGAAATGGAGTATCTGCCCAGATCAATCTCATTTTGCAGCCATACCATTCAACATGAAACCCATTTGGTTGTACCCGATACACAAAATGATGAACGGTTTAAAGATTTCCCATTCGTAAAACAAGATCCCGGTGCCAGATTCTATGCAGGTGTGCCAATTAAGGGAAGTAGGGGAAATAATATTGGTTCTGTTTGTGTTGTAGACACCACTCCTCGGGATCTTGATCCTGAAGAGTTGGAAGCGCTGAAAATATTGGCTCGTGAAGTAGAAGCGAGATTAAATCTGTTAAAGAGAAACAGGGAACTGAATGAAAGTAACAAGGAACTTCAAAAAACAACTCGATTCCTGGACAATTCAGCCGACCTCATGTTTTTAATTGATCCGAAACGGTACAATATTCTAAGTATCAATCCGGAAGTAAAAAAGATATTGGGTTTTGATCAAGATCAAATCGAAGGGAAACCATTATCCGTACTCTCTCCGGGAAATGAATTCCTGGAAAAATTAAATGACTGGGCTGAAAACAGAAAAGAAAATATTTTTCAGGTGGAGGTTCAGCTACTAAACAAAAAAGAAGAACCGATATGGTTTTTACTTCAGATATCCCTAAAAGATGATCTATGGTATGCTACAGCCAGAAATGTCAGCGATCGTAAAAAAATTGAAAAAAAACACGATGAGACCCTCAAAATCTTAAAAAATGCACAACGAATAGCTAATGTTGGTCATTGGGAGTGGTATCCGGATCTGGATATGCTTACCTGGTCACAAGAGCTTCACGCAATTTTAGGAACAACACCGGATACATTCACTCCAAGTATGGATCAATTTTATAAGATCATTCATCCTGAAGACCTCCATATTGTACAAGACGCTTTTGACCGTATAATTGGGGGCGGTTCACTTGTACCTTTTGAGCATCGCTGCACACTTCCAGATGGCGAAGTAAAATATGTGATGGAACGAGGTGAAATTACGCGCGACGAACAAGGGAAAACGATTCGGGTATCCGGAATTTTGCAGGATATCACTCAAATTAAAAAGAGTGAAATTAAACTTTCGAATTCTTTAAAAGAGAAAGAATTAATGCTCTCAGAAATTCATCACCGTGTTAAAAATAACATCGCGCTGATTTCCGGTATTCTGCAATTGGAACTTAGTGACGGTGATTCAGGAGGTCTGTCTTCAATCCATTCTCAAATTAAATCGATTGCCCTGATTCATGATAATCTCTATCAAAGTGACTCCTTTACCTGTGCACCTCTTGGTGAGTTATTGAAAGATCTTGTTTCTATTGTATTAAAAAGTCAGGCCAATGAAAATACGCCTCATGTAAAGGTACACTCGGGCGGGGTGGAATTGAATATCAACCAGGCGATTCCTCTCTCTTTAGCAATCAACCATTTATTGTTTAACTGTTTCGAAGATCTTTCAACCCCTTTAGAAATTCGGTTAACTGAGGAAACTGAAACAGTTCATTTAGTCATTAAACGTGAAGGAACGAACAGTTTTGAAGGATTTAAAGCGGGTGGGAATAATGATTCGAAATTGAACATCATACTGTTTGATAATCTTTTGCAACAGCTTAAAGGATCCCGAAAAGTAGAACCAGATGCGACCGGCAACAGCCTCATCATCACCTTTCAAAAAAATAACAACAGCGGCTCAAGTGCCGGGCCGTTCTTGAATAAAATACTGAATTAAATTTTCGATCACTTTGCGAACAGCTCTCAGCTCTCAGCTCTCAGCTCTCAGTCTTCAGCATTCAGGTTACTGAATTCATATTCTGTATTCAGTTTTCTGTATTCAGCACTATATTCTCTGCACTAAATAATCAATACTGAAAACTTTGAGCCCTGTGCCCTGAACCATACACTCCCGAGGTGTCGGGACTTCCGCTACGCCCCAGCCTGAGCCCTGAGCCTTAAGCATTGAAGAAAAACAGTATTCCTGATCGAACTATTCAGGCTTCTGATAGACTCTCACATAGTCTACGACATATTGATGAGGAAATAGCGAATCATCAATTCCTTCTGTACCACCCCAGTTTCCACCGATGGCCAGATTGAGCAATAGATAATGTGGTTTATCAAAAGGCCAAACATCGTCATTATCCGACTCCTTTTCAAATGTGAAGTAATTCACATCATCCACAAAAAAATCAATTCGGTCTTCATACCACTCAACAGCAAAAATATGAAAATCCTCCCAGGCCCTATCTACCTCAATTGAGTTTCCTTTGTTGGTTCCAATCGTATGGTTGTAAGCTTCGGTGTGCACATACCCATGAAAACGATTCGGATCATAACCTACATACTCCATGATATCAATTTCGCCACTGGCCGGCCAGCCCACTTCACTGATGTTATCCCCCAGCATCCAAAATGCAGGCCACGTACCGCGTCCAGTTGGAACTTTAGCCCGCATCTCAAAACGTCCATACGTCCAGGTTTCCCTGTCACGTGTCACGAGTCGGGCCGAAGTATAATCGAAATCTTCCCACTCTTCAAGTCTTGCTTCAATAATCAAGTGTCCATCCTCAACCCTTGCATTCTCAAGACGTTCTTCCGTGTAATACTGTTTTTCATTATTGGCAATATAACCAATATCATACGCCCACTTCTCCGAATCCGGCAATCCATCATAGTCAAATTCATCACTCCATACCAGTTGCCAGTTATTCTCATTATTCGTATCTGTTTCTGACTCTGATTCACTGCAAGACATCATAAAAGCTGCTATAAGAAATAAATAAATAAATAAAGATTCGCATATCAATTGTATTAAAAGTTGATCATGTTCACTGAATGTAATTCATCCAAAACACCTAAACACCTAAACACCTAAACACCTAAACACCTAAACACTAACTATTCAGCACTTATTTATCAAGACATAAATCCCAAATAACCCCAGCTAACTCCCTAACACTCTCCATCTCAACCCACTCTACATCCTCATGGATACCACCGCCTTTTGGTCCCAAAATAACGGTTTCAATCCCCGAATCCCCAAAAATTGCCGAGTCTTCCCACCAGGTGTGGCCAATGAATTCCGGTATTTCATCTGTCACTTTTTCGAGTGAATCTGCCACTCTCTTCACAATAGAACAATTTTCTTCGATTTCATAAGGACTCCGCCAAATCACCAACTCCATCGATGCCTCAAATCCCGGGTAATCCCTTGCTATCTCATTCAACAGTTTTTTTATATCCTGCTCAATCTCCTCTCTGCTTTCACCGGGTATTGTTCTTCGTTCGACATGAATTTCACATTCGTGTGAGTAGACAAAAAGACTCCTCCCTCCGTTTACCAGTGGCAGATGCATAGAGGCTGCACCACAGAGCGGATGTATTTTTTCTTTTTGCAACCGATCCGACCACCGGTAGAGCTCAGCCATCAACAATCCCATATTTGCATTGGCATCGACTCCCAGATGATGATTCCCGCCATGTGCCGTTTTTCCTTTTGTATGGATCTTCCAGATACCAAACCCGCGGTGAGCCGTACAGAGCTTCAGATCTGTCGGCTCCGTCACAATACAATCATCTGTCCGGATTTTCTTCACCAACGACTCTGCCCCAATACTTTCATACTCCTCATCCGCCACAAATGAGAGTATCAGATCCCCTTTAAGCGACTTCCCACTCTCGCAAATTGCTTTCGCCACTCCCAATATCGCCGCGATACTCCCTTTCATATCATATGAACCACGTCCATACAATTTTCCATCCTGAATCCTGCCCGAGAATGGCTCCGTCATTCCCTTCACCCCGACCGTATCCATATGAGCATTCAGCATCAGAGAACGCCCAGTCCCATCCCCTTTGATCACACCGGTCACATTTAATCTTCCGGGCGCCAGTTCATCCACCATCGGCTCAATTCCCATCTCCTGAAGCCGTTCTGCAATATAAGTGCCTATTTCCACCTCTCCAGGACCATTTTCATCCAAGCCCGGATTCACTGAGTTGATCTGTACCAGCTTTTGAAGGGTTTCAGTAATATAATTGATGTTGATCATACTCATTTCTACTAAATCAGCCCCAACCCTTGTTCCAGGTCTGCAATCAGATCCTCAGCATTTTCAATTCCGGCGGAGTAGCGTATTAAACTTTCAGAAATTCCGAGTTGCCGGCGTTGCTCTTCGGATAGTTCAACATGACTGGTAGTCCTGGGCGGACCCGCAAGCGTGCTCACGGATCCCAAACTTGCCGCAAGGTGTACATATTTCAGATTGTGAAGCAATGTTTTTACACTTTCATACCCCCCTTTCAGCTCAAAACTAAGTATGCCTCCAAAACCGTGCATCTGCCTCTTGGCAATGTCATGACCCGGATGTTTTTCTAATCCCGGGTAGTAGACCTGTTCCACTTTTGGATGATCACTCAGAAAACGGGCAATAGCCATTGCGTTATTATTCTGACGATTCACCCGTAATTCGAGTGTTTTCATCCCTCGGATCACGTTATACGCGGTCTCCGGATGAAGACTTGCGCCATTGATTTCCCGATATAGAAAAATTTTATGAATCAGTGACTTGCTTCCACATACCAGCCCACAAAGTGTGTCGGAGTGTCCGCCCAAATATTTTGTGGCACTGTGAATGACCAGATCTGCACCCAATTCGATTGGGTTTTGGTTTATCGGTGAGGCAAATGTATTATCTACAACAGTCACAGCCCCTGCTTTTTTTGCCGCTTTCGCAATTCTTTCCAGATCGATCACTTTGAGAGTTGGATTCGTGGGTGACTCCAAATAGACCAGATCACAACCCTCTGCTATCTCCCGTTCCATCTGCTCATGATCATCCGTTTCACAGAGGATTACCTTGATATTGTAGGCGGGCAAGAATTCCAGGAAAAGTCGGCTTGTACCCCCATAAGAATCTTTAATCGATACGACACGGCTACCCGGTTTAAGCAAGGCAAAAAGGGTGTTACTGATTCCTGCCATCCCCGATGAAAAAGAAGTAGCTGCTTCAGCACCTTCCAAAATGCGGATTTTTTCCTCCAGAACCTGTACGGTTGGATTGGTATTTCGGCTGTAAATATGTCCTTCCCGTTCCCCTTTGGCAACTTCATACCACTCATCCAGGTCATTATATGCAAAAGTTACACTGTTTACGATTGGAACGGTATGACTCCCATCATGAAATGCTTTCAGTTCCCCCGCCCATACCGATTCTGTTCCTTTTCCCGATTTTGACTGATTCGACATAACGACTCTGAATTTTTGGATTGTGTATATCTGTAGAATATAACTTTTTTTCATCGTAAGACATCTCATCTCACACGTTAAATCCAAATCCCAACTCGATAATCTGAATAATTATAAAACTGAACTTATTTCGGAAACTCACAGACACACTGATTAGCGCCCAATCAATCAGACAACAACACAATTCCTGCTCTGTACTCTACTGACTTCAAGAATACTCGTGATTTTTACAACGCTACGCTTGGAGCGCTTCATGGAATCAAAATGGAGCATTTCGTGAAAATCGATGCAATTCGTGTTACAAACTCTTCTGCCTTCTGCTTTCTACCTTCTTCCTCACTGCCGGTGCCACTTCCTTGGCAAATAGTTCAATCGATCGAAGCATTTTATCATGCGGCACACTCCCAACACTCATTTGAAGAAGAAAACGGTCATGACTAAAAATTTGATGCTGATACAAAATCTTATCAATCACCTGTTGTGGATCCCCCACTACATTGGCCCCTTTTAGAGAGCAGGACGCTTCAAACTGC
>TARA_R100001143_G_scaffold61852_1_pt1 | contig 12738 bp, 9 predicted proteins | sample TARA_R100001143 | Tara Oceans TARA_R100001143 (sample SAMEA2621300) | marine metagenome | biome: marine biome (ENVO:00000447); feature: mesopelagic zone (ENVO:00000213); material: "saline water (ENVO:00002010), including plankton (ENVO:xxxxxxxx)" | depth 800 m | reverse complement strand
GCGGGTTTTGGTGGTCGGGGATGTAATGCTCGATGAATACATATGGGGAAAAGTGCGCAGAATATCCCCGGAAGCACCCGTTCCGGTTGTGGAAGTAAAAGAAAAGACATTCATGGCCGGGGGCGCAGGAAATAGTGCGTCAAATATAGCCAGCCTGGGTGGAGAGGTGAAAATAGCCGGGGTAATCGGGGAGGACTCACAGGCAGCACTTTTCTGTGGAAAACTGAATGCACTGGGTGTGGATACATCCGGCCTGACCAAAGATCCGGTCCACCCTACTATTACTAAAACACGTGTAATTGCGAATAAACAGCATGTCGTGAGAGTGGATGTTGAGAAAAGGGAACCCCTCAGTAAAAACGTAGAAGAGAATTTGCTGAATGCCCTTGAAAATCAAATTCAGTGGGCACAGATTGTGGTTATCTCAGACTACGGTAAGCATGTAGTCTCAAATAAAATTGCACAAAAAGTAATCCAAACGGCAATTACTGAAGGAAAGGCGGTTATCATCGATCCGAAAGGAAATAATTATGAAAAATATAAAGGAGCCACCATCATCACTCCCAATGTCATGGAAGCTGAAATGGTTCTGAATCGGGAGATAAGTAGTGAGTCTGACATTCAGGAGGCAGGGAAATCGCTGAATCAATTAATAAACGGCAAAGCAATACTTCTCACACGAGGATCAGAAGGGATGACTCTCTTTTATAATCAAGGCGATACCATCACAATTCCTGCTGTTGCCAGAAACTTGTATGATGTAACCGGAGCCGGAGATACTGTAGTCGCTACACTTGCGATGGCTCTTGCATCAGATTCGACTTTGGAAGATGGTGTTTATCTGGCCAATCTGGCAGCCGGACTGGTTGTTGAAAAACTTGGTACAGCAACGGTTACATGTGATGAGCTGAGGAATAGCATTCTTGAAGATGATAGATTTTGAGAAGTGTTAAAGTGTTTACGTTTTTACGTGTTAAGTGTTTAAGTGCTGAATGTTGATAGCTGAATGCAAAGTGTTTATATGTTATTACGTTTATAGAGGATTTGGATCGGCAGGTGTGATCGTAATGAGTGCCGGTTTTTAAGGTGGTACTATTGACTATTTTAAAATATGCTATTTAACTCGATCGATTTTGCGATTTTTCTGCCTGTCGTTTTTCTGCTCTACTGGTTTGTAGCCAATAGAAGTCTGAAGTGGCAGAATATTCTGATTATCGCAGCAAGTTACCTCTTCTACGGATGGTGGGACTGGCGTTTTCTCTCGCTGATCCTCTTTAGTACGGTTGTGGATTATCTGGTCGGAATCGGATTATCCAAAACGGATGAACTTCGTAAACGGCGTATCCTGCTCTGGACCAGCATTTCGGTGAATCTCGGATTTTTGGGTTTCTTTAAATACTATAATTTTTTCCTGGAGAATTTCATTACTGCCTTCAGTTTTTTCGGATCTGATATCAGTGCAAGCTCACTCAACATCATCCTGCCGGTTGGAATCAGTTTTTACACCTTTCAAACACTCAGTTATACGATTGATGTCTACAAAAGAAAATTAGAACCGACCCGGGATTTCATCTCATTGGCAGCATTTGTGAGCTTTTTCCCACAGCTCGTTGCAGGACCCATCGAAAGAGCCACTAATCTGTTACCTCAGTTTGATTCACCCCGCACATTCAGTTATAGTAAATCGGTTGATGGGATGCGGCAAATTCTGTGGGGTCTCTTCAAAAAGATTGTCATAGCAGATAACTGTGCAGTTCATGCAAACTATATTTTTGCCAATTCTGCCGACATGGATGGCAGTATGTTACTGCTGGGGGCCCTCTTTTTTACCTTTCAGATCTACGGAGATTTCTCCGGATACTCTGATATAGCCATCGGTACGGCCCGGCTGTTTGGATTTGATCTGATGAGAAATTTCGCTTTCCCTTACTTCTCACGGGATATTGCAGAGTTCTGGAGACGCTGGCACATCTCCCTCTCGACCTGGTTCAGGGATTATCTATACATTCCTATCGGTGGCAGTCGCGGCGGAACCTGGATGAAAGTTAGAAATACGTTCATCATCTTTGTTGTGAGTGGTTTTTGGCACGGTGCAAACTGGACATTTATCGTTTGGGGTGCGCTGAACGCCCTCTACTTCCTGCCACTGCTGCTGGCGAAGAAAAACAGACAGAATATTGAAATCGTGGCCCAGGGGAAGCATCTGCCAACGATTCGGGAGTTTGGAGGAATGATGATTACGTTCTGGCTTACCGTTCTGGCGTGGATCTTTTTCAGGGCGGAAAGCCTGACACATGCGTTCAGTTATATTGAAGGAATACTTTCTCCCACCCTCTTTATGATGCCTGATCTGGCAGGAATGAAAGCATTACTGCTCATTGTGCCTCTTTTTATGATCTTTGAATGGTTTGGAAGGGAGAAAGAATTTGCGCTTGCACAGGTTGAAGGATGGAATGTGTACACACGATATATCCTATACTATATTATCATATTGGCGATCTTTCTCTTTACAGGAGAACAACAGCAATTTATCTATTTCCAGTTTTAAGCGATGAAAAAATTTCTAATCAAAACCGGGCTTTTTATCACATCAGTGGCAGTACTGTTTGCCGCAGCATATGTATTTACCGGCAGCCATATTGAAGAGCTTGAAAATGATTTTATGGCGGCTATGATCGATAAACATCAGAGAGCGGATGAGATCGGCTCTCCTAAAATTATCATAGCGGGCGGATCGAATGTTGCTTTTAATATAGACAGCCGGCGCATTGAGGAAGAGATGAATTTACCGGTTGTAAATTTAGGCTTAAGTGTTGGCCTGGGCATGAATTTTATTGTCAATGAAATCATTGATGTCGCAGAAGAAGGGGATATCATCATATTCTCCATCACTTTTTTTGAAAATATTGATGGGGTTTACTCACTAAAACGGCATACTGCACAACATTTCCCTAAAGCTAAAACCTACTACAACTTCAATTTATCCGAAGAGTTCACGATTCACAGCCGAAGGCTCCGGGACAATATCATCGCCATTGTGTACATGATGATGGGCAGATCTACGCCGCCTAACAAATCAGATGATATTTTTGAGAGTGAATCGATCTATACGAGATCCGGTTTTAATGAGTATGGTGATTTTACAGGTCATTACGGCCTGCCACAGGTTGAAGAACTTGGTCAGCGAATTACGTTTGAATATAGCGAATGGAAAGGAATTGAAGAGCTTAATCGATTAAACAGGGAAGTTAAAGGAAAAGGAGCTAAGCTCTATTACGTCTACCCAGCGTATCCAATTGCCGACTTTGAAAGAAACCGGGAGGTATTAACTCGGTTTGATGAGGATATGCGAAGAGATCTTACATTCCCGATTTTGGGGGATTTTCAAGGCTCTCTTTACCCCGAAACACTGTTCTTTGATACGGCCTATCACCTGCAACGCGAAGGGGTTATCGACCGGACGGAGTATTTTATTGGATTAATTGAGCAAACCGTAAGTTCGAGCGCAGTAAAGGAGCGCTAGCGACTGAACGATGTCGAGAACTCCTATCCCTACCCGATAGACTCCGTAATCAAATACTCTCCCTTCACCTTAAACGTATAGGTGGGCACAATGTCTTTGAGAATCATTCGGGCCTGTTTAGCTGAGCCATTTTGAACCTTGTAGAGAAGATTATCTGTGAGCCGTTCGATCTCTTCGCGATTGTACTCTTTCGTACAAATCGCCTTATGAATCAACTTATGTGATGTTGACACCAAATTTTCTTCATGTTTAAGAAGTTCTTCATACATCTTCTCTCCCGGCCGCAGACCGGTGTATTCGATAGCTATATCTCTTTCAGGTTCCAATCCGTGCAGGCGAATCAACTGACGAGCCATATCTGAAATCTTTATCGGCTCACCCATATCCAACACAAAAACCTCACCGCCCTCGCCGATCATACCGGCTTGCATTACCAGCAGCACTGCTTCCGGAATGGTCATAAAGTAGCGTACAATATCTTTGTGAGTAATCGTGACCGGTCCACCATTTCGGATTTGTTCCATAAAGAGAGGTACAACGGAGCCTCTGGAGCCGAGTACATTACCAAAACGAACGGCCATAAACTTCGTGCCGCACAAGTCATTGTAAGAAAGACAGACTTCCTCGGCAACTCGTTTCGTGGCACCCATCACATTGGTGGGATTTACAGCTTTATCTGTAGAGATCAAGACAAATTTATCAACTCCGTAATCGCAGCTCATTTTTGACAGAAGCCGGGTTCCACCAATATTGATTTTGACAGCTTCTTCCGGGAAACGTTCCATCATCGGCACATGTTTATATGCTGCCGCGTGGAAAATGATATCCGGGACATCCTTCTCAAAAATCTGTCTCATTTTATGTTCATCCGTCACATTTGCGACACACGGTTGCAGTATGTCTCCTACGTGACTGTATTCATTCATCAGATGAAATAGGGACGTTTCGTCAATATCCAAAGCGGTAATTTTATCCGGCATCAAGTGCAGACACTGCCGCACAATTTCACTTCCTATAGATCCACCTGCGCCGGTAATCATGATCTTTTTACCGGTTAAAGCTTTCTCCAAAGAGTTCATATCGGCCCGAGCCGGCTCGCGTCCCAAAATATCTTCAATACTGATCTGCCGTATATTTCTTGCAGCGACCGGGTCATCAGTCAGAAGATGATAAGACGGTAACAGTTTTACTTTTAGATTTGCAATCACAGAGTGAACTTCATCCGTAATTTTTTTCAATTCACTCTTTGGCAGTGACGGTATGGCCACAATGAGCTCATCGATATCCGTATAACGAAGGAAAGAGAGCATTTTCTTTCGATCCCCAAGAATGGCAACTCCGTGAAGTGTGAGTCCGTGCAGTTTTTCATCGTCATCAAATATGGCAACGATGTTTGGACTCCAGGTATAATTTCTGGTAAGGTCTCTTAACAGCTGATCGGCTGCATTACCGGCTCCAAATAAAATGGCTCTCTTTTTCAGAACCGGTGATTTAAAGACTTCGGTGATCATCCGGCGGCTAATTCTGAAGCTTCCTACAAAAAGAATACTCAGGAAGTAAACCAAAAACAGGTAGGAAAATGATAATGCTGTGAATTGTCCAATAATAAGAAGTACCGCTGTAGATAAAACCAATCCGCAAACCAAACCCAGTGCAATAAAAAGTAATTCCCTGAGACTGGTAAAGCGCCAATTGACCTGATACATTTTAAATGTACCCAATGACAATATAGAAAAGGTGAGCATCAGCAAGATCTGTGTCTGAGGGAAAACGATCCCAATGACCGCAAGCGAATCAAGGAGCAGATAAGTAAAGAGTGAAGCGAGTATGATCGCAACAGAATCTCCTACTATAAAGAACAGAGCATGCTGCAGATAATTTTTACGCTTATTCATTTATATATTGTTCGTAAAAAAATGTATAAAACATTTTGTAGCGCTAAACTACGATATATCAATTGAAAGTACTCAAATCTAAAGAGAAGTTAAAGCACTATTTAATTTAATACTTTATACTGAATAATTGCTTAATTGATCCGTCTAATATAAAATGACCCAGGTTCCCTCTCCTTTGACAGGTATGGCGCTACACTTTTAAGATCTTCAAAGTAGTTATGATGAAGATAATTTAAAGCTCCAATGATCTCCCAGCGGTCATTTTCTGATAAAAATGCTTCAAAAAGGTACTGTTCATTCCAGAATAAAACATGATCATTCAGCCATGATTTCAGATAGTTTTTAGGAGAAAAAATGTCATGAATATGTACAATTACACCTTTTTGGAGAGTTGGAAGAATTTGCAAATATTCATACAGAACATCTCCATCAGGGCGAATAATGTGGGTTGAATCGATAAAAAGGATGTCCCCACTACTTAACTTTGAGAAAAAAGATAGGTCTAAGTCCTCCACTTTACTGCGTATAACCTCCACATCCAGTTCCTCCAGCCAATCAAATTCGTACGGCTCAATACAGATGAGCTCGCATTGATAGTCCGGATCTTCACTTTTATTCTTTTCAATCGCCTTGAGCGCCATCATGGTCGAATATCCGGAACCGATCTCAATAATTTTCTTTGGTTTCTCTTTACGCAATAACTGATACCAAAATTCTGCATCTCCTGATTCAAAAGCTCCATTATTAAAATGAAACTCGCTCTTTAATTCTGTTTTATGGGCAGGGATATCTTTCAATTCAGATGCATAGATCAGCTCCTTCAAATATTTGATCTGATTGGAGGTATTCCAATCTATTCCGGTTAGCTGTCGATCCTCTGAATACTCTATTTGTGGATTCCGGTGATCAAACTGTGGCTCGTAATAGTGATCATAGATTGGGAAAACCCCTCTTTTAAGAAGAATTTTTTTCGTAACGGGCATCGCATGAATTCCCCAAATTCGTATTTTTTTCATCAGCCAAGCCGACATATAAACAAAAGGGATAAGCAGATAATCGATAACAGGGAGTAATTTATGAACTACGACATACGATATGTTTGTGATCTTTGTTCTTATTTTATTCATATCTGACTTTTGAGGATAGCTACTTTTTTAAAGATATTTTCTGATCGACACTGCCATTTTTTGATTGATGGTACTTCTTTTATGCTTGCTGATAAATTCATTTCTGTTGATGTTTTTTTCAGATCCTGCATTTTGAAGTATTTCTATCAGTTCAGTCGGGTTGCACGGTTCAAACAGATAACTATCTGGTACTTCACGACGCAGAAATTCTGCTGCATAACCGGATACTCCGGCTAATATCGGTTTATTCAGAGCTGCCATCTCAAATATTTTAGAGGGTAATACCTTTCTGAATGCCGGATAGTCATTTAAATGTAAAAAAAGATAATCTGCAGATTTATAAGCCTTAATCAATTTATCCCTTGGCATTGGATCCTGAAGCTCAACATTTTTAGCTCCAAAAATCTCGATACTTTTCTGAAGGCGGGCTTTCATGCCCCCATCCCCTATCACAATAAATTTAAATCCGTCACCTACAGCTTTTGCCGTTTGGGGTATAATTCGATGTAGACCTTGCCCCTCGCCAATATTTCCTGCATAAAGAATTGTTTTTACATCGCTTGTTTCACTATTCTCATAGGAATCAATTGGGTTTTTTATTATAAATTCTTCATCGATACCATTGGAAAAATTTGAATAAACAGGATCCGGAAATCCAATAAAATAACTTTTAAAACCTCCGCTGATCACATTTATGTGATTTGCTGTTTCAAATGTTTTACTCTCAATCCATTTAAGGATTGGAAGTAATAAAAATCGAGCCAATTTAGATTTTAACACATCCGATATCGTATCCACAAACAGATCACGTATATCCAGATAGAGCGGGGAATTAAATTTTTTAGACAAAACAGAACCAAGATAGGCCGTAAACAATCGACTTGATGATGCAAAAACAAGATCTGCATCTTTGTGGCGATTAAGTTTGCGAACAGCAAAAAAATATCTTGAAAATGACCGGATCTGATCCATCATTCCACTTTTATGCCTTGGCAGTGCGATTCGATGAATTATAAGGTTCCCTCTCTCTTCATATTCGGGGGCTTCCGGAGAGAATGAGTTATATCGATTTGGCAGTGTTGTATAGACCTCTACGATGGCTTCCCCTTCAACTTGAGACGCAAGTTCTACAGCCAGCGGAGAATTTCGGAATGATCCGGCACATAAATCCGGCTCAAAATAAAAGGATAAATAGACTATTCGTTTCAATGGTATGTCCAATTCAATTCTATGGATATCTCTTGCTTATCTGTCAGTGAGATTTCGGCACAACTGTTTATCCGGCTTACACCAAATGCAGGGTGATACGTTGACTCCAAAATCGCAATTGGCAGCACTTTATCACCGGATCTGGCAGTCAGTATAACCTTGCCCAATTTTTCATGGCTTAATATAGCCCCATTTTCATTTGTTTGGCAGTCAAAATCGGGATGAAAATAGAGCCGGGAAACAGCCGTGTCAAAAGGGCCCGAAATCTTATCATGAATAGTGAGTGTTTTCTCACCCAATTCCCATCTCCGGTGGTGAATATTTTTCCCGGAAAGATGCCGATAACCGTCATGAGATGCTGAAATGGTAATCGGGGATTTAATATTCGGATGTTCAGTTTGAATATTGTGAACTGTTGCTCTTCTACCTACCCTAAACCCAGACCAAACATCTGATGAATTCATCCCATTAACCTCTACCGTTGAGTGAGCAGCTGTGGAACGTTGCCTTAACCGTTCAGGTCCCAGGCCATATTGAGAGGTTCCTGAATTCACTATGACCCGTTGCGCGCCCAGTGAAAATTCAAAAGAGAGCGTTTCTGCATGAGCATGACCCGGCTGATAATCAGGGCCGATATCACCGGTATCGGCAATCAGTTTACCCGGATCACTCATCACCACAACAAACCCGCTATCTCGTAAATGACAGATACCCATTTTATTTTTCTGCCTTGGAATATCGATTCCTGCATGATTGGCAACGGTTAGAAGTTGATCTAATGTTGGGGAAGCTCCTTGTGCACAATCATTGAAATGAGGAAATTCACCGGTTTGATAACTCATATGAGAGAGCCATAAAATGCCATTTTTAATTTTTTCTTTGATTTTTTCAGACGGAAATTCCATGCTGAATTGCTCCCTCAAAATATACAGATCCAGCAGGTCTTCGATGGCTATCGCATGGTACATTGGGCTGCGTTCAAAATGTCCGCCATCATTCAAAAATTGCTCATCCAATTGCTCGTTCAGGATTTGCAATCCTTTTTTCTGAATATGCATTGATTCCTCACCATCAAAAATAATGGAACCGATTATCATCGCTTTTGCATTAACAAACAGGTGGTTCCCCAAAAGGTGAATTTCGGGTCGGTCAGCAAGCCAGCGCAATTGATTCCAAAGGCTCAGGCAGATTTCCCCCGAGAAAGGTTCTATAGTGAGGTGCCATTTGACCCAATTAATAATGCGAAGGGATGTCGGGTAAGGCTCCCAGCCGGTCCCCTTTCCAAACGGATTTTGATCGATCCACCGGAGCATCAGATATTGAATTTTTCGCTTCTCATCATCACTCCAGTCTGATCGATCGTGCATGAAATCAAAATAGTGCAGATGATAGCTCCACAGCCTTGAGACATTATCCGGTTCCCAGCCGATTTCTGATAGGCGGTGAGTTTCCGCTAAAAAAGTAAAGTGATCAAAGTCTGTTGTTGTATGAGGTTTGTTGCAGAATTCAAACGTACCGGAAATGGATCGCAACTCAGGAGATCTCTTTTGCTCGGAAATCCATCTCGGAATAAAAAGCTGAAGCCGACCCATAATTTGGATCGGCTTCAGATATTTTACCGTGTGATATAACCTGGAAAGCTTTTTTAGCATTGTGTGTTCGTGTTTGGTATAAAAATCTTAAAAGTCATCCTGATCTAAAAAAAGTCATCCTGAATTTATTTCAGGATCTCAAGGACTTTAACCGTTGAAATGGCATTAGCCTTGTTCGAGTAAAGTTCCTCCAAGGAGATTCTGAAACAAGTTCAGAATGACGAAATTAAGAACATTTCGACTTCACTCCGCTCCGCTTCGTGGGATAAAAGAGGAGCGCTCCTCATCTGCGCTCAATGTGACGGTGTTCAGTCATTGATTTAATCAATACATTTTTACAACTCCACCTTCACCCATTCATTTCTCTTTAAACTCTCAATAGCAGCAAATGACGCGGATGTAGTGTTCACCAGGCTATCAAAAGGAATCAAAGGATCACCCCCTTTTTTCACACGCCGAATCAGCTCATGAAACTGTGTTTTATGGCCTTTATCCAGCCTTGTTTTAACTTTTCGAAAGCCACTAAAACCAAATGCTGTAGTTCGCCTGAAATTATCCAATACAATGGTTCGCTCCCTACTATAAATTTCTACTCTCTCCTTGGCGTAAGACTTATGTCCGTTCGCGAAATAATGGATGGTTGCATTGCTTCCATCAGCATATTTTAGAAGGATGGTCGCGTTATCTGTGGATTCATCCGGATTTGTACCCATTGAATTCATACAGACAGATTGAACCTTTGATCCGGTAAAATAGGAACAGAGATCGATAAAATGGCACGCTTCACCGATGATGCGTCCGCCGCCCACATTCAGGTCATGAACCCATACATCTTTCGGAATGAAACCTGCATTCATCGTTGCTACAATATTCATCGGGCCGGGGCCCAGGGCTTTTTTAATGGCTACAGAATGAGGGGAAAAGCGCCGGTTAAAACCGACCGAAAGCGTTGATGAGCCGTTTTGATAGGCATCGATGATTCTATCCAGTTCTCCCTGGTTCAATGCCAGCGGTTTTTCAACAAACAGATGTTTACCGGTTTGTAGTGCTTTTATGGCCATGGAAGCGTGCTGATTGTGTCGGGTAGTAATCAGTACCAGATCAATATCGGGATCATTCCAGATTTCATCATTATCGGTGGCCGATTGAGAAAATCCATACTTTTTAGCCAATTCTGACCCGCTGACACCCCCCGCACTAGAAATTGTCTTCAGCACAGCTCCTGATCCTTTCAAGGCTGGAAGGATCACTCTTTTGGTAAAATTCCCCGCCCCGATGATGCCCAATACCCCTTTTGTACCTGCAAAAGATCTGGAATCGTATTTCACCAGATTTGGATGGCCATCACTGTTTTCCTCTTCTTCTGGATATTTCAGAATGGATGCAATAGAGTTATTGTCGCTGATATTGCCATAAATTTTTTCAAAGTCTGCCAGATCTACGACTTCCGTAATCAGATCTTTTACGTTGAGCTGCCCATCTGCGATAGCATTCAGGATCGCTTCAAAGTTCCGTTTTTCGGTCCATCTGACAAATGGCAGTGGGTAGTCCATTCCTTTTTGTTCATAGTCGTGATCATAACGTCCGGGACCATACGAGCACGACACCTGGAAGGTGAGTTCTTTTTCGTAGAAATCGGCCCGGCTGATATCGAGTCCCACAACTCCAACTAATATGATCCGTCCCCGCTTACGGCTCATTTTTGCGGACTGAGCGATCACTTCATTGCTTTTTGTAGATGCAGTGATGATGACACCGTCAGCACCGGCCCCGGATGTAAGTCCAATAATTCTTTTGACAGGATCTTCACCTTTTTGAATTTGAACCACTTCAATTCCCAACTTCTCGGCCAATCTGCATTTATTTTCATCCAGGTCAATACCAATCACACGACAGCCGTTTGCCCTGAGCAGTTGTGCGGTGATCAGTCCGATCAGCCCTAAACCTATCACTACTATCGTTTCCCCGAAAGTGGGGTTACAGAGCCTTATTCCTTGCAATGCGATGGCTCCAATTACGGTAAAGGATGCGTCTTCATCAGTGACACCATCCGGGATAGCGGCAGTTAGATTTTTCGGGACGGATACAATCTCGGCATGGGGACCGTTGGAAGCGACCCGATCTCCAACAGCATATTCAGAAACGCCATCGCCGACGGCTATCACCCGGCCAACATTACAGTATCCAAGTGGCAGGGGCTCTTCCAGTTTACTGAATACGGCTTCCAGTGTTGGAATAAGTCCATCCGATTTCATCTTATTTAGCACTTCCTTCACTTTGTCGGGTTGTTGCCGTGCCTTATCGATTAAATTGGCCCTGCTGAATTCAACAAGAGACCGTTCAGTGCCAAGAGAGACCAGGCTCCTTGAGGTTCGGATCAACACATTTCCAGGCCTAACCATCGGCGCAGGCAGTTCTTCCAATGAGGTATTACCGGATTTAAGATGTTGGAGGATTTGTTTCACTGGTTTTTATACTGATTTTTTGAATAGTTCTTTTTGAAAAAAAATATAGATATAGTAATTAAGTATAATATAATTGCACATATTAAGATTCGTATACTCCACAACCAGCTATAAGCCAAAATTAATACCACTCTTTTATCACTAAATAATTGGTTGTAGTCAGATTCAGTTACTTTTAAAGAAGGATAATATCCAAGTATAATTGCAATAGAGTCATATAAAAATTTTTCTAATTTTTTATTGCCAAGTGAGAAATAGATATTATTCAAAAAATTAAAATACTTTTGGATGCTTACAGAATCCATTGTACCGATGATAATGTCATTTAATACAACCTGATCATAATAATTCGCTAACTCCCTATTCAAAGAATTGATATTGTACATTTCAATGATAGAACTAGGATCTAAAATCCCATTTATATCAACTGGCACATCTTTAATAGTTGGGATACTTGCCTCTTTAATATCAATTATCCCATAATTCAGGCCTAAATTTTTAAATTTAAATTTCATATATATAACTGTGTGCCCGTAACCTTCTAAAAAATTATTAACATTGAGTAAATACATGTTTTGAAATTCTAATTGATTTTCAAGAAGATAGTACGCCGCTCCAAATACTAAATTAGAGCAATTTCCATTTCCATTTATATTCCATTTCCATTTATAATTGACTCATTAAATCTATCTTTTGGCAAGACTGAATAAATCGTTTCATCACTATTATAAGGGATCGATCTTATAAAATTCTCGACATCAAATTCATTTTGATTTTGTATATATTTATCATCTTGAATTTCAAAATCTTGCATACTTGTTGATTTTATAGTCAAAGCTTTTTGCAAAGAAATTGGAGCAAATACAGTTAAAAATATTATTGGGGGACTACTAAAAACTACCCGTTTCCGTTTTTGTTAACATTTTG
>TARA_R100001143_G_scaffold63514_2_pt1 | contig 12959 bp, 12 predicted proteins | sample TARA_R100001143 | Tara Oceans TARA_R100001143 (sample SAMEA2621300) | marine metagenome | biome: marine biome (ENVO:00000447); feature: mesopelagic zone (ENVO:00000213); material: "saline water (ENVO:00002010), including plankton (ENVO:xxxxxxxx)" | depth 800 m | reverse complement strand
CGAGCCTGGTCGTTTCGACCATTGGGGGGGTGGTCACATCCACACCTTCCCGGATGAAGGGTCCGCCAATGGTACTGTTGTCTTTGCGCCGGGCGATATCATCATCCTTCCCTTCTGCCGCTATGTCGTGGACGAAGTTCGCCTGGAAATCAAAGATGGCTTTATTCGCAAGATCGAAGGCGGCCTGGACGCAAAGCTGATGCAGGACTGGCTGGACGACAACAAGGACAGCCCAGACGACATGGACCCGTTTGCTGTATCGCATCTGGGCTGGGGCTTGAACCCACAGGCGCTTTGGTATGGACTGGCCCTGAATGGTGACCAGCCGGAGCGCAGCCGGGCAGCCGCGCGCACCTTCCCCGGCAACTTCCTGTTTTCGACCGGACCGAATACCCAGGGCGGTGGCAATCGCAGAACGCGCGGACATTATGATGTCCCAATGCGGGATTGCACGATCTCCTTGGACAACAAGGTCATCATTGAAAATGGTAAGATTGTTGACCCGAAGATGATTGTGGAACGCGTCAAGATCGTGTGATGTCTATGCGGTTCCCAAAAGGATCAGGTTATGCAGATTGAACAATCTTTCACCGTCAATGCGCCGCGATCCAGGGTCTGGACCCTGATCCGCGATCCAGAGCAGATGATCACCTGTGTACCGGGCTGTGACTCCATTGAGGAGACCGGCCCGGACACCTACAAGGCGGCGGTTGTTGTTTCTGTCGGTCCGATCAAGGCGCGGTTCAGCATGACCATAAAGGTTATTGAAGAAACCGTAATGGAATATGTTCGAACCGAATCCAAAGGGGAGGAAGGGTCCCGCGCCAGCGTCGTTCAGGCCATCAGTGATATGCGCCTGACCGACACGCCGGAGGGGGGCACAGAAATCCACTATTCCTCAACCGTTGAGATCAGTGGCAGACTGGGTCGATACGGGTCTGGAATGATGAAAAAAATCGCCACAAAATTGGCCGCGAAATTCGAAGACTCCTTCCGTACGATGGCCGAAACACAGGAAGAAGTGTGCTGACATTTATGACGAAACAAGATTTTCATAAACCAACCACCGTCGAAGACGCTGTAACCTTATTAAAGGAAGCAGGCGAAGATGCCCGACCGATTTCCGGGGGCGCAACATTGGTCGCACTGATGAATGCAAGGCTGGTCCAACCATCACGGTTGGTCAGCCTTTCTGCTATTGAAGAACTGACACAATGCACACATCAACCCGATGGTTCGGTTCGCATTGGTGCCATGCGCCGCCACCGCCAGACCGCCTTCGAAAGTGACCTTAAGGCCGCCCATCAGGTGGTTTCTGGTGCCGCATCGCAAATTGCCAACCCGCCTGTGCGCAATATGGGCACGATTGGTGGATCCATTTCCTTTGCCGACCCGGCGGCGGACTACCCGCCTTCCCTGGTCGCCGCAAATGCGGAAATTGAAATTGCAGGGCCGGAGGGTCGCCGCTGTATTCCGGCAGAAGACTTCTTCCTGGGCTGGTATGAAACCGCCCTGGAACCTGGCGAAATCGTTACCGCCGTCATTCTGCCGCCTGTGCCCGCAAGCTCCATCGGGCAATATGAAAAGCTGTGCCGCATCGCTGGTGACTTTGCCCTGGCATCCATCGCGATGACGATTGATTTCGATGCCAGCAACACCGTTTCCACGCTGCGCCTTGCGGTTGGCGGATGTGGCGGCGGCCCGGTTCGGGTTGAAGCCGCAGAAGACGCCCTGATCGGAACCAAGCTGGAAACGGACGCAATCGCCGCCGCTGCGGAATTGCTGGTCGCGGAATTGGACCCGGTTGATGATGTTCGCGGCAGCGCTGAATACCGGTTGAAAGTTGTACCGCGCCTGTTACAGCGCGCCTTTAATAATCTTATTAATATCCGGGAGCCCGCCCAATGAGCCAACCCGTCACCCTGACCGTGAATGGAAAAGCCAACGAAGTGTCCTGCGGGGCAACAACAACCCTGTTGACCGTGCTGCGCGACACCCTGGCGCTGACGGGCAGCAAACGGGGTTGTAACCAGGGCGTCTGTGGCGCGTGTACCGTTCTGGTGGATGGTGCCCCAATGCGGGCCTGTCTGACCCTTGCGGTCAATACCGAAGGCCAATCAATCACCACCATCGAGGGATTGCCTGAAGGCGGTGACTTAAAGCCAATCCAACAGGCCATTATCGATTCTGATGCGGTTCAATGTGGCTTCTGTACATCGGGTATGATCCTGACCGCCCATGAATTCCTGCAGCGCAACAGCAATCCATCGATTGATGATATCCGCACAGCACTGTCTGGTAATATCTGTCGATGCTCTGGATATCGTAAAATTGTCGATGCTGTCGCCCTGGCGGCATCTCGGGGAGGTGCATGATGGACGGTCTGGAATTTAACGGCGTCGGCAGCAGCCCCCACCGCCTGGAAATCATGGAAAAGGTAACCGGTGCGGCGGAGTATATTGCGGACCTGTCACGCCCCAACATGCTGCATGCGGCGATCACGCAAAGCACCGTCGCCCATGCAAAAATTCTGGGCTATGACCTGTCCGATGCGCTGTCAGTGCCAGGCGTTGTCTGCATTCTGACCGGGGAGGATTTCCCCGATGGACGCATGGGGGCCTTCATCAAGGATGAGCACGCCATCGCCAAAGATAAAATCCGCTATTTTGGGGAGCCTGTCGCCGTCGTTGCCGCCGAAACAGAAGGCATCGCCCGCGAAGCCGCCAAGCGCGTCATCGTGAAATACGAAGAACTGCCCGCCATCCTGTCGCCGGAAGAAGGCCTGGCAGAGGGTGCGGCGATCATTCATGAAGAGCTGGACGATTATATCAAGGTCTTTCCGGCGATCAGCTCCGGCAACATGGCGTCTTATACAGAGTTAAACGAAGGCGATCTGGAGGCAGGCTTTGCGCAAGCGGACCTGATCGTTGAAGGCACCTATGAAACTGCCCCGCAGGCGCATCTGGCAATAGAACCCTGCGGCGCGCTGGCGGATATCGACAAACAGGGACGTGTGACCCTGTGGTCCGCCAATCAATCCGTCTTCCGGGTACAGGCGAATGTCTGTGAAAGCCTGAAAATGCCCATGGGCAAGCTGCGCTGTTTGACCCCGCGTGTTGGCGGTGGCTTTGGCAACAAGATGGAGCCCCACATCCAGCCGCTGGTCGTACAAATGTGCCAGGCGACGAAACGCCCCGTGAAAATGATCCTGAACCGGGAGGAAGATTTTGAATGCGTGCGCGCCCGCCATCCCTTCAAGGTGCGCTGTAAGACCGGCGTGAAAAAGGACGGCACCATTGTCGCGCGCGAAGTTGAAGTGTTGCTGGATTGTGGTGCCTTTGGGGACGATAGCCCCGGCGTGCTGGGCTACAGCCTATTGATGTGCCTTGGCCCCTATCGCATTCCCAATTCTAAAGCACATGGCAAGCTGGTCTATACCAACAAGCTGCGCTTTGGCGCTTTCCGGGGATTTGGCAATCCACAAGTCGCCTTTGCAGGGGAAACCCAGTTGGATCAGATCGCAGAAAAGCTGGGTATGGACCCGCTGGATCTGCGCCAGAAGAACCTGATTCAACCAGGCGACCCTTGGTTTGGTGGCGGTAAAGTAGCCTCTAACGGGCTGCAGGAATGCGTGGATAAAGCCCGCGCGGCCTCTGATTGGGACAACCGAAAATCCCGCACTGCGCCCAAGGGCAAGCGTCGTGGCACCGGTGTTGCCCTGGCCGCCCATATCTCCGGCCTGCTGGGCACGGGGGCGATCATCCGCGTGTTTGAAGACGGCAGTGTCGCGCTGAACACCGGGGCTGTGGACATCGGTCAAGGGTCCGATACCGTGCTGAGCCAGATGTGCGCCGAAGCCCTGAAAATCCCGCTGGAAAAGGTTAGCCTGGCCAGCCCGGATACGGATGGTTCCCCCTATAACTGGGGCACCACGGCCAGCCGTGTCACCTATACCACCGGTCGCGCGGTCGTTGGGGCGGCGGCTGAGGTTGAAAAGCAATTGAAAGAACATGCCGCCCAGATGCTGGAATGTTCAGAAATGGACCTGGAACTGCGCCCCGGCGGCATTGTCGGAGTGTCCGGGTCAGACAAGGAAGTCTCCTTCCACCAGATATCCCTGCGCGCCCATTGGGCGGCGGGGGGACCAATTGTCGGTCATCACACCTGGGTCTTTAACCAGCCAACCGTCGATCCCAAGCGGGCTGTGTGCAGCGGTATCCCCTTCCCTCAGGTTGGTGTTTTCAGCTTTGGCTGTCTGATCGTTGATACCCTGACCGACGAGGCCAGCGGCAAGACAGAAGTGGTGGAAGCCTGGTCTGCGGTCGATGTCGGACGGGCGATCAATCCGTCATCTGTCGAAGGCCAGATCGTGGGCGGTTTTGTCCAGGGCATGGGTTTCGCGCTGACCGAAGAAATGGTCTGGGATGGCCCCAAATTGGCCAATCCGACATTGCTGGACTACAAGGTGCCGACCACCCTGGATACGCCCTATAACATCCATTCGATCATTGTAGAGGCTGCCGAACCCGACGGGCCTTTCGGTGCAAAAGGGGCGGGCGAAATCGGCCTTGTCCCTGTCCCCGCCGCCATTGCCAATGCCATTGCCGATGCGATTGGCGGCCATGTGCACAGCCTGCCCATGAAACCGGAAAAAGTTCTGAACAAGATGTTGGAAATCGAAGATGCGACCTGAAGACTATCCACCGCAGGAGCCGTTCAGCGAACTGGGCGCGCGCCACCAAAAGGAAATCGCATCCCGCATCGCCGGCATTGAGGGCGAAAACGTCATCATCGGCGAAAACCCCTATCAATCCGTCGTCGTCTATCCGGCGGACCAGCCCACAGGCGCGGTCATCGGCCTGATGCATGGCGGCGGCTGGACCAATGGCTATAAGGAATGGATGGCCATAATGGCACCGGGGCTAAACGCGCGTGGTGTTACGGTGGTGTCTATTGGCTATCGCCTGGCCCCGCAGCATGTCTATCCCGCCTGTTTTGACGATTGTGCGGATGCTGTCGCCTGGATGTACAAATCCATTGCAAAATGGGGCGGTGATCCGGACCGGATTTATGTCTGTGGACATTCCGCCGGGGGCCATCTGGCCGCCCTCCTGGCGCTGAAGACCGACTGGCAAAGCAAGCGCAACCTGCCCGCCACAGTCATCAAAGGGGCCTTACCAATTTCCGGCACATTCCAGTTCGGTCCGGAATCGGGCCTGTCGATGCGCCCTAGATTTCTGGGCGATCCAGCGAATAATGCAGAGGTGGATGCCTCCCCGCAAACGCATTTGCGCGCGGATGCCCCCCCTTTTCATGTGTCTTATGGCACGAAGGATTTTCCACATCTGATCAAACAATCTGAAAAGTTTGCAGCAGATTTGGAAAAAATCGGCGTTATGGTGGAAACACTGGCGCTGAATGAATGCGATCATCTGGGCGCAAGTTACGCGGCCGGAGAACAAGACGGACACTGGGTCAAGTCCGCGGTGAAATTTATGAATTCGGGGACGTAACAGGTGCATCGCGGATTTTCCGCAGGCCTGCAAATCTAAGCCAAACGGCTTAAACTGGGAGAAGAAGGAATGTTAAAAAAGATTGCACAGGGACTGGCATTGGCAGCCGCGCTGTCGCTGCCAACCGCAGCACAGGCTGCTGAAACACTGAAAATTGGCTATTCCATCGCCAAAACCGGACTGTTCTCGCAAGCAGCACCGTCACAGGTCAATGCCTATGACCTGTGGGCGGAACAGGTGAATGCCGCCGGTGGGCTGGATGTCGCCGGGGTGAAGCATCCGATTGAACTGGTCTGGTATGATGACGAATCCGACCCGGTCAAATCCGCACAGATTTATGAGCGCCTGATCAGCGACGACAAGGTTGATCTGCTTCTGGCACCCTGGGGCACGCCGCATCACCTGAACATTGCTGGTGTTATGGAACAGCACGGCTTCCCCTTGGTTGGGAACACCGCAGGCTCCGTCGCCATTCGGGAAGTTGAGCCCGGCAACATCTGGTTCCCGACCGCTGTTTTGCCCGATCGGATCGGCCCTGCGCTGGTTGATATGCTGGCGGCAAATGGCGTGAAATCCGTTTCGATCATCGCCAACGTCCTGCCCTTCAGCCAGGAAAACCTGCAATTCCTGGTCCCGGCCCTGGAAGCGGCGAATATTGAAATCAAAATGAATGAAAGCTATCCGCCGGATATCAAGGACATGACACCCCTGCTGACGCAGATGAAATCTGCCAATGCTGATGCGGTGATCGCCCTGACCTATCCGTCCGATGCCTTCCTGTATACCGGCCAGGCAAAGGAATTGGGGATTACCACCCCCTATCAGTTCCTGCTAATCGGCCCGACGATTGCGGCCTATAAGGATGCATTTGGTCCGGTTGCAGACGGGATCATCACCCTGGGCCATTGGTCGCCAAAGCAGACGGACTGGCCACGGGCACAGCCTTTCTTCGACGCTTATGTCGCAAAATATAACAGCGCACCCGATTACCTGGACTCCGCGCTGGCCTATATGTCCTGCGAAATTCTGCAACAGGCCGTGGCGAAGGCCGGGCTGGACCACGACAAATTGCGTGAAGTCATTTCCAATGACACATTCGATACCATCAACGGTCCGGTGAAGTTCAAAGGCGTGGAAAACATCATCACGCCCAGCGCCTTCCTTCAGCTCCAGAAGGGCGACATGGAACTTGTCTGGCCGAAATCGATTGCTACAGCCGATCTGATCAAACGCTAAGACCAGCGCGTAAAAGCCCCAACGACACGTATCGTGTCGTTGGGGTCGTGCTTTGTATCATAGGAAAGCCCCGCAATGGAGAGTCTCCTTTCAGGACAATTATTGTTCGCCGCGCTTGTTCTGGGCGGGCTTTATGCGTTGATCGCCCTGGGTCTGAATCTGGTCTATGGGACGATGCGGCTTTTGAACATTGCCCATGGCGATTTGCTGATGATTGGCGGCTATGGCGCATTCTGGTGTTTCACGCTGACGGGCATGTCCCCTCTGTTGGGCCTGCCTGTCATTGCGGCGATCACTGCCGGTCTGGGCATTGCCCTGTATTACCTGCTGTTTCGCGGCCAATTATCCTCAGGCAAGCCGATCCCACAAATTGAAGCAAACTCTCTGCTGTTGTTTTTTGGCGTTTCGGTCGTCACCCAGAATGTGATCGCGCTGGCCTTCAGCGCGACGCCCCGCGCCTATCGCTATCTGGACGATGTCTATCACTTTGGACAGGTTGCCATGACCGGCAATCGTATCGCGGCCCTGGCGATTGCCCTGACCTGCCTGGTTGCCATTATTCTGGTTCTGAACCGCACCATGTTTGGCATGTCGATCAAGGCCCTGATCCAGAACCGGGACGCCGCCCGCATTGTCGGCATTAATGTGGAGCGTGTGCAACTGACCAGCATCGCGCTGGGCTTTGGCGTGGCTGGCATCGCCGGTGGCCTGGTCAGCATGGCCGAACAGATCTCCCCCTTCATGGGGTTCCCCTTCACCATTGCCAGTTTCGTGGTGATCATTATGGGGGGGCTGGGCAATGTGTTTGGCGGCATTATTGCAGGATTCCTGCTGGCCTTTATTGAGATTTATGCCGTTGCCCTGACCTCTGCCAATATGCGGTCGATCCTGCTATATGGGATCTTCGTGGCTGTCTTGATCCTGCGCCCCCAAGGCCTGTTGGGGAAAGCGCGCCAGTCATGACCATTCCCTTTATCAGCACCAACAGCTCGCTTCCTGCTGTAAGCGCCACCGTGATCGGCGCAGTCCTGATCGTCGGCCTGGGCGTCACGATGGGGTCCTATTGGACGGTCGTTGCCCTGAACCTGTTCATGTGGATCGCGTTGACGCAAAGCTGGAGCCTGTTCAGCGGCATGACGGGTTATATTTCCCTGGGGCATGTGGTCGCCTATGGGATCGGGGCCTATCTGGTGGCCGTCACCTTCAAGATGATCCCCCTGTGGCTTTCCATCCCCCTGGGCGGATTAGCCGCCGGGCTGTTTGCCCTGATTGTCGCCATCCCTGTCCTGCGGGTGCGCGGCCCCTATTTCGTGATCCTGACATTCGGCCTAGCGGAGCTTGTAAAATATATCCTGCTCTACACAGAAACAACCTTCGGCAAATCCAGCCGCCTGCTGTTCGGGGCCCCGAAGACCGAAGTCCTGTTATACTGGGTCGCAGCCCTGGCCGTCATCGCCACATTGATCACCTATTTCGTCGGTCGCTCCCGCTTCGGGAAGGGACTAGCAGCGGTGCGTGAAGATGAGACGGCGGCAGAAACCATTGGCGTCCCCGTCACCCGGTTGAAAGTGCTGGCCTTTGCGGCATCGGCCGTCATTCCCGGCATGATCGGTGGATTGATGGCGATGCGATCCACCTATTTCGATGTGCTGCAGGTCTTCAATCCGACCATCTCCTTCTCCATTGTGACCATGGCGATCATCGGCGGGGCGGGTGATGCGCGCGGCCCCATCCTGGGGGCGCTGTTCATGCTGGGCCTGGCGGAACTTCTATGGAGCACCGCACCACAGCTATATTTCATCCTGCTGGGCCTGTTCCTGATCGGCTTTGTCCTGTTCGCGCCCAACGGTCTGATCGGCTTGATCAAACGACGCAAACAGCCGAAGGGCAGTGTGTCATGAGCCTGCTGTCCATTAAATCACTCAGCAAGAATTTCGGCGGGTTGCAGGCCCTGAACCAAATCACCCTGGATGTGACGGAAGGCAGCGTGCATGGCCTGATGGGCGCGAATGGGGCGGGCAAGACGACCCTGTTCAGCATCATTGCGGGCAATCAGCGGGCCACGACGGGCACCATTCTGTTTGCCGGACAGCCCATCAACGGCCTGCGCCCGGATCAGGTCTGTAAGCGGGGGATTTCCCGAACCTTTCAGATCGTGCGCCCCTTTGCCGGTCTGACCGTGCGCGAAAATGTCGAAATCGCCATTCTATATGGCAGACAGACCCCGCCAAAAGTGTCTGAAGCTGCGGCCCTGGCCCAGGACATTCTGGCGGATATCGGCCTGGATGCCCTATCGGACCAACCGGCCGGATCTCTGACTCTGTCCGGGCGTAAACGGTTGGAGGTCGCCCGCGCCCTGGGCACAGAACCGCGCCTGTTGATGCTGGACGAGGTCATGGCGGGACTGACGCCGGTGGAAGTCACCGACATGATCGCCAGCCTGCGCCGGGTCAAGGACAGCCATGGCCTGACCATCCTGATCATCGAACATGTGATGAGCGCCCTGACCGACATGTCAGATACCATTACGGTGCTGCATCATGGGGAAAAGATCGCCCAGGGCACACCAAAGCAGATTGCGGATAATGCCGCTGTGCAGGAAGCCTATTTCGGCATTGCAGAACCCCTGGAGGCACCGGCATGACCCCATCCCTTCTGGTCACCGATCTGACGGCCTGCTATGGCGAGGTCCAGGTCCTGAAGGGTGTCTCCCTGACGGCCAGGTCTCAAGGGGTCACAGCGGTCATCGGCTCCAATGGGGCGGGCAAGAGCACCCTGATGCGCCGTCTGGCCGGTCTGCTGCCCCCCACAGGCGGACAGATCACCTTTGAAGGTCAGGATATCAGCACCCTGGCCAGCCACGATCTGGTAGGCCGTGGCGTCGTCCTGGTGCCGGAAGGCCGATTGATCTTCTCTGACATGACGGTTCTGGAGAATCTGACCATCGGCGCGGTCAATCCTCGCGCCAGGGCGGACCGGGACATCAAATTGGAAACCGTCTTCGACTTCTTCCCCCGCCTGAAAGAACGCCGCAGCCAGTTGGGCGGCACCCTGTCGGGCGGCGAGCAGCAGATGCTGGCCCTGGGCCGGGGCCTGATGGCCAACCCGAAACTGCTGCTGCTGGACGAGCCCACATTGGGCCTGGCCCCTGGCATCGCCAAACAGATCTTCCAGATCATCCCCGGCCTGGTCAAACTGGGCCTCAGCGTCATCCTGGCCGAACAGGACGTCCACAAGACACTGGCCATCGCCGATTATGTCTATGTCCTGGAAAACGGCACCATCGGCGCAGAAGGCCTAAGCGCCGACCTGCAAAACGACCAACGCATCAAGGATGCGTATCTGGGCGCATAGGGCGTAAACAGCCTTTACGGCCTGCAAATCATTACATTCTGGGGAAAAAATTGGAGCGGGCGAAGCGCTTGCGAAAGACGCGCTTTCGACAACTGAATCAACGACAGTATGTCCCACAACAGTGCAATTAGGGGCGTAATAGAATCAATAGGTTAGCTTTGCGATGTCCCACGTTATAGCCGTGTTTGCCGCACTGTAATCCATAAAAACTTGCGAGCTTCTGTAGGCGTGCCAACTTGGGATGGGCAGCGCATTGAATTGGTTGTCGTTGCCACGTTTGGCCTCATGTTTAGGGCTTGATGTGGGCGGATATGATTGTACTGTTTGATGCATCGATCGATTTCGAATTGCGCCTGTCTATGGATGAGAAAAAGTCGGCAATTCAACCAAATTAATCCCTGCAAGCGTTTTGATGCGGCTTTCAGAGCATTAAAAGCGATCCGACAATCCTCGCGATTGGGGTTAGGTCAGATGTGTTCCGGACATCATCAACTCGTGTTGGGTCGGTGGCTGACATAATTGCCAGTCGGTCTTCAGGTAGAGCTTGGATGTGATATGGATTCAGTGTTTTGTCTGCTACGAAGATGTACTGACCACTCTGTAGCACTGCATCGAATCGCGCATCACCAATAAGCAACCGATTGTCACCTTCTGCTATGGTAAACAGGCGGAAGGCATCCGGTAGTCCAAGGTCATCAGTTCCACATAATATGGCTGACATTTCATGGGTCATCGAAATCCGTGATAGGTCACGGCGCTCTTCAGCGCTGACGAGGTAAGATGATCTTATATCATTTCGATGAAAGTGAGCGAGGGCAATATGACCGCCATCTGCGGCTTCGATCAAATTACGAATATTCCTTGGGGCGTCCTCCCTAAATGGCTTTCCATAACCAGTTAGAAGCCAGTCCACCGATATGCCGAGTTCTGCATAGGCTGTTAGGACCTTCCCACCAGATATCGAGATTCCGCGCTCATTATCCGATAACGTTCGGATCGGAATACCAAGTTGATCCGCCATGTCCGCTTGTGTGAGCCCAAGTTGTTTTCGTACCTCGACCTGTCGGTGCCCAATTTCTGTGTGTTCAGATTTCATAATCATCAGCTTCCTAAGAACAGCGTATATTGACAAAAAACACAAAATATCGTATACGATACCTTATGAAGGATCGGATTTCAAATAACATAACACGAAACTCCGTTCTTGATCCCGAAAAAAAATTCTCGTTCACTAATTCCACGGCAACTGAACCACAGGACATGCATCCAGCCGACTTAAAGGCATTGCTGGAAAAGCGTGGTCTGTCGCTGGCTCAAATATCACGCGACGCTGGCTATTCCCAAACAGCGGCGGGTCGGGCGTTAAGGACGCCCTGGCCTGCAGTGGAACAGATCCTCGCTGCGGCTGTCGACCTTAAGCCAATGGAGATTTGGCCGAGCCGCTATGACGTCAACGGAATCCCCATGAAGTATCTTCCTCGCCGAATGCGAACCGTCGGACGCAATGACCCCACAAAAAATAAGACAAAGGAGCCTTAAATCATGAAATTTAAGATTGCTGCAGTTCTCACCTTCAGCGTTGCCCTAAGTGGCGGTGCTTATGCGAATGACTTGTCCAACGGGCCTGAGGGTAACGTCGTAATCCAATCACGTGAAGTGGATGGACTAACCGAATTCGTTAGCGGGGCTGGCAGACCAATCGAGCTTGAAATCAAGATCAAACTACCGCGCGAGGCCGGACCCGATAGTCGGGTGCCAGCGTTTGTAATTCTTCATGGTGGTGGAGGAACCGACGATGCCCGGGAGGAGACCTTGGCAGACTTTCTTCAAGAAAACGGGGTGGCTGGGGTGGTTGTCGACACGTTTGGTAGTCGGGGCATTCGAGGACGCGATTTTTATGATATGTGGTCCCGCGCTTTCGTGGCTGACCAATCTGCCGATGCAATCGCTGCACTTGAAGCACTACAGACCCACCCCTCCATCGACCCAAGTCGGATCTTCGTAGTGGGAGCGTCGATGGGGGCCTGGACTGCAATGGTCCTCCATAGCACTGGCACACAAGGTTTCGCTGGCTATGTGGGCCTTTATGGACCGTGTACTTGGGCTGCACCTGTGGCTGCCAGCGATACCCCGATACTGTTGCTGCAGGGTGGAAGTGATTCAAGCATTAGCGTTAATCAATGCTCATCCTACATAGATGCGATCAAGTCTGCCGGCGGGTCTGCCGAGTTGGTGGTCTACCCGAATGCTGCGCACACTTTCATCCATAAAGGCCTCCCGAGCGGTACCCTTGAGGGTTTTGATTTAACGGGGGGTAACTGTGAATGGTCCATCTCGGCAGATGGCACTGTCACTGGAAATCGGTCAGGCAATAGGGCCACAACCGACAGGGCGTTTATCAATGATATTTTTCAGGCCTGTGCGAAGAAAGGTGGTCTCACCTACAATTACGATCGTGAGGCACAACAAGACGCGTTCCAACGAATTTTGAACATGGCCAAAAAATAGCTTGATTGCCCCTCGTAGCTATACGTTGACTGTATGTTTAAGCAGACACGACTTGGTGTTTTCTTTGACACTGGCAAGCTATTCGTGGATGCGCCCGCCCCATTACCACCGTTAATCAACCAGTTTGGAGCAACGTGAAACAAGCCCAGGCCGCCATTTTGCCATGCTCGCAACGGGTCACATTGGAACGCTGTTTCAAAGTGGTAGCCAACAATGTCAACAATGAAGGGTGGCGCACCGTTATCCTTGTTATTCAATCGTCGGCACTTTTAGTTGAGTGGTTCAACTGATGGCAACTTTTACCGCTGCCATTCACATTGGGATCGGTCACCCCAACGACGGCGGGCT
>TARA_R100001143_G_scaffold63557_2_pt1 | contig 13184 bp, 14 predicted proteins | sample TARA_R100001143 | Tara Oceans TARA_R100001143 (sample SAMEA2621300) | marine metagenome | biome: marine biome (ENVO:00000447); feature: mesopelagic zone (ENVO:00000213); material: "saline water (ENVO:00002010), including plankton (ENVO:xxxxxxxx)" | depth 800 m | reverse complement strand
CGACCCAAACGTTTTTACATGGTCATAACTCTTCGACCGGCTCAACACAACATTTTCACGTCCAGGCAGCGGTTTCTCATTCAACTCTTCAAATACAACCCGGCCCATTAACAGCGGGGCACCCATCGTCGTACGTTTAAAAAATTTGAGATCTTCACTATAGTGCCAGGGAAGGGAGCCGTCTTTCCCGATTACCAGATTTGGGTCGTGGGCAACAATTATAATCAGCTTCATACGGCAACCGGGAATCGGATCACAGGATGGGGATCATAATTGGAGAGTTCAAAATCCTCATAGGTCAGGTCATCCACCGGCTTTTTGGCGATTTTTAGCTCAGGTAATTTTTTCGGCTCTCTTTTCAACTGCTCCTTCAATCCATCGATATGATTTTCATAGATATGTGCATCTACAATCGTATGTGCAAAAACCCCGGGCTCCAGATCTACTTCCTGAGCCACTGCCATGGTAAGGGCAGAATAACAGGCCAGATTAAAAGGAATCCCCAACGCAATATCGCCGGATCTCTGTGTCAGATGACAGTTTAACTTTCCATCTGCTACATTAAATATATACATCAAATGACAAGGCGGAAGGCCCATCTCACCCAACAGTCCCGGATGCCACGCCGATACCACAATCCTGCGGCTGTTCGGATTCGTTTTTAGCATATGAATCGCATTTTGTACCTGATCAAACTCATCATAACCCCAACTCTTCTCTTCTTTTCCCTCCAGCGGCCGGTATGCTGACCCGTCTGATGCTTTTGCCATCGGAAAACGACGCCACAATACCGGATAGATCGGCCCTACATATCCATCCTCATCTGCCCATGCATCCCAGATATGAATATTATTTTCATCACGAAGCCATTTGATATGATCTTCACCTCTCAAATACCACAGTAGCTCCATAATCACCGATCGAAAGAATACTTTTTTTGTTGTCAGCAGCGGAAACCCTTCCGAAAGATCCACCCGATAATATTCCGCAAAATTTGAAAGTGTTCTTACTCCGGTTCGGTTCTCTTTCCAAACCCCGTTATCAAGTACATTCTGAACCAGATCTAAATAAGCTTTCATAAAAACCAACAGATTTATTGAGTTAAAGGACAACACCGCTCAACAATGCAACGGCAATTGAAAAATAGATAATTATACCCGTTACATCCACCAGGGTTGCGACAAAAGGTGCCGATGTAACCGCTGGATCTAAACCCAGTTTTGACAAGAAAAATGGAAGCATCGAACCACTCATATTCCCAAACATTACCACAAAAAGCAGACTAAGCCCGACTGTCAGTGCCTGAAGGCCAACTGCCAACGTAAACGGTTCGCCTCGAAGGACCATCCAAAATGCGATAACAATCGTCCCTAAAACACCGATTATTGCCCCCAATAGCAATCCGGACATAAACTCCCTTTTGAACACTTTAAACCAGTCTGAGAGGCTGATATCTTCTGTAGAAATCGCACGAATAATCAGTGTGGCGGCCTGCGAACCTGAATTCCCTCCACTGGAAATAATCATCGGGATAAAAAGTGCCAAGACAGCTGCCGATGCCAGTGCCCCTTCAAAGCCGGCCATTGCTGTCACGGTTAGCATCTGACCCAGAAAAAGTATCACCAGCCAACCGATACGCTTGCCAACCATATCGCCCATCGTTGTCTCTGAGTAGGTTTTACTGAGTGCAGACATACCCGCCATTAAATGCATATCCTCGGTCGTCTCTTCTTCAGCAACATCCAGAACGTCATCAACGGTTACAATTCCCACTAAAATTCCTCCCGAATCAACAACCGGTAAGGCAATCCGGTCATACTTACTCAACATTCGAACTGCTTCCTCTTGATCATCAAAGGCACTTAACGCTTCAAATTTGCTGTCCATTATGTCAGAAATTTTTGCATCAGCGTTGGCCACGATAATCTGAGTAATTCTCAAATCATCAATCAGCTTTTCTTCCTCATCCACCACATAGATCACATTAACGGTCTCGGCTGTTCGCCCATATTTACGAATATGCTCAAAACTCTTCTCGACCGTCCAGTCTTTCTTAATTTTAACATAGTTGGTGGTCATTAACCGGCCAACACTTTCAGCGGGATAACCGAGCAACATTCGAACTTGCGCAATGTTTTTCGGATCCATTGAATTGAAAAGCTTCTGTGTGAGATCACCGGGCAACTCCTCCATCAAGGCGACCCTCTCATCAGGCTCCAGATTATTCATCACATCACTCAGCTGCTCCCGGCTGAATACCTCCAGCAGTTCAATCCCTTTTGCTGTACTCAAATAGGAAAATACATCAGCTGCTTTCACTTTTTTGAGCAGCCTGAAGATCACGATGGCAACTTCCGGTTCAAGCTCCTCCAGAAGTTCTGCTACATCAACAGCAGGCACCTCTTCCAGTACCTCTTTGATTGCAACCCAGGCCTTTTTCTCGATCAGCTCATCCAATTCCGGTTTTAGCAATGCAGCGATCATTCTTCTTGAAAGATTGGAGATTAAAAATTGAGAAATGATGGAATTTGACCTGTCTGTCAATCAGGCCAATAAATCATTGGTTCAAAGATATTAAAAAATGCCTTTAGTATGGAATAACTATTTTTTAATTGAAAGAAGTGCTTTTTTTGCTGCCTTCTGTTCAGCATTTTTTTTGCTCTTTCCCTCACCTTCACCATATTTATCATCACCGATAAATACAGCTACATGAAAAGTCTTATTATGACCCGGACCTTTTTCAGACAGTATTTCATATCGGGGCAATTCCAGCTTTTCAGACTGGGCATACTCCATCAATAAACTTTTATGATTATCGATATGAGTGACTAAATCGTCAAAGTCGATAAATTCTTCAAGGCTGCGGCTCACAAAATCAAACGCCTGCTCATATCCGTAGGATACATATACAGCTGCCGTTAATGCTTCATAAACATCAGATAAAACACTTTTTGATTTTTCTATTCCCTGGCCTACAGCCCGGTCACCGATCACTAAAAATTTACTCAAACCCAATTTTATAGCTAAATCAAATAGAGTATCGGCACGAACAATCTTGGCACGCATCTTGGTTAGAAAACCTTCATTCTCCTGAGGATATTTATCAAACAAAATCTCAGTAACAATCAGATCCAGGACCGCATCCCCCAAAAATTCCAGCCTTTCGTATGTCGCTATTGAATCGTATTTATCATTGTCTACAATCGAACGGTGGCTGAGTGCGCGATAAAAAAGTGTTTCATGCTCCGAAGAGATGGGTAGTCCCAATACTTTTTCAAGATCCTTCAGTTGATGATTCGGCCCATGGTCCTCTGAGTCCGATTTCCCACGGAACCATTTTCTGAAGGAATTTATCATCTTCTATTTTTTGAATTTCTTGAAAACAAGCGTCGTATTATGGCCACCGAATCCAAATGCATTATTAAGCGCATAAGTGATGTCCCGTTTTACGGCTTTATTGGGAGTATAATTCAGATCGCATTCAGGGTCGGGAGTGTCCTGGTTTATCGTTGGCGGTATCACACCGTGATAGATCGCCAATAAAGCAGCAAGAGATTCCGCAGCACCCGCGGCGCCCAACATGTGGCCTGTCATCGATTTGGTCGAATTGAGATTGATCTTGTAAGCGTGATCACCAAATACTTTTTTAATAGAATTGGTCTCTGCAATATCCCCTAATGGCGTGGATGTTCCGTGCATGTTTATATGCTCTACATCTTCCGGTTTTATACCGGCCATATCAAGAGCATTATTCATTGCAAGTTGAACCCCGTTTCCTTCCGGGTCCGGTGCAGTAATATGATGAGCATCTGCAGAAAATCCATATCCCACTATCTCACCGTAGATTTTAGCTCCTCTATCCAGTGCAGAATCGAGAGATTCCAGCATAAACAAAGTAGCACCTTCACCTAAAACAAATCCATCTCTGTCTTTGTCGAATGGACGTGAAGCTCTTTCAGGCTCATCATTTCTTCTGGATAATGCCTTCATCGATGAAAAACCCGCTACACCGATCCGCCATACCGGAGCTTCTGTACCACCGCAAAGAACCATATCTGACTGGCCAAAACGAATCGAGTCGAATGCGAGTCCGATATTATGAGATCCGGTTGCACATGCTGAAACGGCACAGAAGTTAGGGCCTCTGAAGCCATATTTAATGGATACTTGTCCGGCAGGCATATCCGGAATAAGCATCGGAATAAAGAAGGGATTCACCCCTCTTGCACCGTGCTCGTGAAGAGAAATGGATTGTTCGTAAAAAGTGGTCATGCCACCGATACCGGTTCCTATCATCACTCCAATACGATCTTTATTTACTGTATCAAGATCAATGCCACTGTCTTTCACTGCTTCATCTGAAGTGATAACAGCATATTGTGTGACCGGATCGAGCCTTCGCGCCTCTTTTCGATCGAAGTAATCCTCTGGATTATAATTTTCGATCTGTCCTGCAAATTTGGTCGGCAGATCGCTTGTATCGAAATGTGTAATTTGACGCACTCCACTCTTGCCGGCAACCAACCCATCCCAAAAATCTGATGTGTTTTTACCAACAGGTGTAAATGCACCTACTCCCGTGACGACAACTCTTCTTCCGGTCATATAATATTTACTGGTTTTGGACTACGATTTGCCCTGAACATATCTAACAGCATCGCCAACAGTTGCGATGTTTTCTGCATCTTCATCAGGAATACTCATATCGAACTCTTTTTCAAATTCCATGATCAATTCAACAGTATCGAGTGAGTCAGCACCCAAATCATTTGTGAAGTTCGCATCAGTTACTACTTCTGCTTCATCTACACCTAGTTTATCTACAATAATGGATTTGATTTTTGCTTCTACGTCTTGTGACATATTTTGGACCTTATTTTTAATTATGGGTTTGTATAGTGTTATAAAAAATTTCTTTGGTGAAAATACAACATCTCAGTAAATATTACACGATAAAGGCAATGTTTTAAAAGTTTCTGCTCTACATGGCCATTCCGCCATCCACTCTTATCACTTCACCGGTAATATATGAACTCCATTCAGATGCCAAAAAAGCGACACTATTGGCCACTTCTTCAGGTTCACCGGGTCTGCCCAGCGGTGTTTCTGATTTAATCGCTTCCAATAATTTTTCATCCAAACTTCCGGTCATTTCTGTTGTAATATATCCGGGCGCTACAACATTTGCCCGAATGTTACGGCTTGCCAGCTCTTTGGCAAATGATTTTGTAAATCCAACAATTCCGGCTTTGGATGCAGCATAATTACTCTGTCCCGCATTTCCGCTTATACCGACTACAGAACTGATATTAATGATTGAACCGCCCCGCGCCCGCATCATCGGTTTTGCCGCCGCTTTACTGTAATTAAATACACTTTTTAAATTTGTATTGATCACATCATCCCACGCCTTCTCATCCATTCTCAGTATCAGATTGTCTTTTGTGATACCTGCATTATTGACAAGTATATCCAAACTTCCCCACTCCTCCACAATCTCATTTATCACTTCATCAGCCCTGGCAAAATCTACAGCATCGGCTTGAATTGCAATTGCTTTCACGCCCAATGCTTTCATCTCTTTTACAACTTCTTCTGCAGCATCCGCTGATCTGGAGTAGGTAATTGCCACATTAGCACCTAATTCCGCCAATTTCATGGCAATTGATTTCCCAATGCCCCGGCTACCCCCTGTTACTAAGCTATTTTTATCTTTTAAATTCATGATCTTTATTCGTGTCCGCCTATCGTTACATTATTGAGTGTTCGTTTAACCAGGCCTTGAAGAACAGCTCCCGGGCCAACCTCAATAAAACTATTTGCACCCACTTTTTCCATATGAATTACAGTTTGTGTCCATTTTACCGGACTTACAAGTTGATTCAGCAGATTTTCTTTGAGCACATCCGGACTTTCAGACGGTTCTGCTGTATAATTACTGTAAACAAGAAATTTTGGGTCTTTAAATTCGATCTCATCTAATTTCTTTTTGAGGGCATCAAAAGCAGGCTTCATTAATGGCGAGTGGAATGCGCCACTTACCGGCAACATTTTTGCAAGCCGGCATCCATTCTCTTTTGCCAGCTCCACAGCTTTTTTCACAGCATCAATGTCACCGGAAATAACTAATTGTCCCGGGCAGTTATAATTGGCCGGAACTACCGGTTTCTGTATGATTTGTGTTGCTTCCAGGCAGATATTGTCAACAATTTTATCATCCAGTCCAATCAGTGCGGCCATACTGCCGGGATTCACATCTCCGGCATTCTGCATAAGTTTACCGCGAAGTGCAACTACAGATAGTGCAGTTTCAAAATCCATCACACCGGCCGCTGTTAATGCGGAAAATTCTCCCAGGCTATGTCCGGCTGTCATATCCGGATTCAGCTGAAGCTGATGGAAAAGTGCAACCGAGTGCACAAATATAGCCGGTTGAGTAAATTCAGTTCGAGTTAAGGTCTCTGCAGGGCCCTCAAACATAATATCGCTTAACGAATAACCCAGAAGACGGTCTGCCTCATCCACATAATCACGAAATCCATCGGATGATTCATAGTGATTCAGCCCCATTCCCACTTTTTGAGAACCTTGTCCCGGAAATAGTATTGCTTCCATTATTTACTCCACTCCAAATAAGTTGCTCCCCATGTGATCCCACCGCCAAAAGCAGCCAGGATAATTTTATCCCCCTCATTCAATTTATCCTTCCAATCGTAAAGACATAGTGGAATCGTAGCTGCCGTCGTATTCCCAAATTTCTCAATATTGATCATCACTTTATCCGTGCTCAATCCCATCCTTCTGGCTGTAGCATTGATAATTCGTAAATTTGCCTGATGCGGCACTAACCATGCCACATCATCGCCGGTCAATTGGTTCCGTTCCATAATCTCCAGCGATACATCCGCCATGCCTTGAGTTGCTTTCTTAAAAACAACCGGCCCATCCTGCGTTAAAAAATGTTTGCCGTTCTTTACGGTTTCCAGTGATGCAGGGTTCAGGCTGCCGCCTGCATGCTGGTAGAGGCTGCACTCTTCATCTCCATCCGTATGATGTACAAAATCGATGATTCCTCCTTTATCTGCCTCTTCCAGTACAACGGCACCGGCAGCATCTCCAAAAAGTATACAGGTTGTCCGATCTGTAAAATCTACAATCGAGCTCATCTTATCTGCACCGATCACGAGTACTTTTTTTGCCCGGCCTGACTCAATCATCATCGTTCCGGTTGAAAGGGCAAAAAGAAAACCGGAGCAAGCGGCAGACAGATCAAAGCCCCACGCATTTACGGCACCTATTCTCTTTTGAACCAACGCCGCTGTGGATGGAAACATGTAATCCGGTGTCACTGTGCCCAATACGATCATATCGATTTCTGATGCATCCACATTTGCATCAGCGAGCGCTTCTTTTGCAGCTTCAGTAGCCATAAATGCAGTCGCTTTATCCGGATCTTTAAGAATACGGCGTTCTGATATTCCGGTTCTGGAGCGGATCCACTCGTCGTTTGTCTCGACCATGGTTTCCAGCTCTTTATTTGTGAGGATATACTCTGGCAGATATCGGCCAATACCGGAAATCTTAGCTCGTTTTAAACTCATTTAAAATGGGTTATTTAGTTTAGAGAGGATACTATTTTATGATTAACCTCATTTTTCACACATTTCGAGGCATTCAATATCATGTTTTTTATGGCTGTCACTGAACTACCGCCATGGCCAACCAAACTGGTTCCATTTACTCCTAAAAAAGGAACCCCGCCTACATGCTCATAATTGAAGGAATTTAATGCTTGAGCAACTACCTTAAAAACTAATTTTTGAGAATCTTCATCAATACGACTCTCTTTCATTGTACTCTTTAACAGATGAATCAGTACTTCAGGAATCGATTCCCCATATTTTAATATGATATTACCTGTAAATCCATCTGTCAAATAGATATCGGCCTTACCAAAAAGAATATCTTTCCCCTCAATGTTACCAACAAAATTTTTGAGCTGCGAAAGCTGATTATAAACCTCTTTGTGCAGGTCGGTTCCTTTTTCAGGCTCTTCACCAATATTGAGCAGCCCAATCGTCGGATTTTGAATTCGCATGACATCACGGGCAAAAATCTCACTCATTTTTGCAAACTGATAATACATCTCAGGCTTCAATTCCAGATTAGCACCGGCATCAACCAGCAGACTTGTGCCATTGATTGTTGGGTAAGCTGTAGCTATTGTAGGCCTGATTACGCCTTCTAATTTCCCGAGAAGGAACATCGATGCAGCCAATAAGGCTCCAGTATTTCCTGCACTTACGAATGCGGCACAATCTCCCTGTTTGTGAGCAGAGATTCCCACTGTAATGGATGAATTTCTTTTGGTTTTAACTGCTGATGCCGGCGATTCATCCATTCCGATTATCTCGGGCGCATGCAATAGATGCACTCTCCCTGAATCGAATTCAAGAGCATCGAGCTCTTTTTGAATCAACTCTTTTGGGCCAACAAGAAGAACTTCAATATCCTGAGACTCCCTGGTAGCTTCAATAGCTCCTTGAACCGGTGTACCGGGGAAATAATCCCCACCCACTGTATCAACAGCAATTAACATATCTGTTTTTTAGTTATTTAGAGACGTTTATTACCTGTCTCCCTCTATAATGCCCACACTCCATACATACATGGTGGTAACGATGCATTGCACCACAATTTGAACACTCAGCAAGCGGAGTATCAGATAATGCATGATGTGAACGCCTCTTGTTTTTGCGGGCTTTCGAGGTTTTTCGTTTTGGATGTGCCATTTATTTGTCTATTTATGAATTTTACTTCAGTTTTTTTAATTCTGACCATCTGGGGTCAATCTTTTCTTCATCATCACCGCTCGATCCAAATGTTTGTGTTTCAAACTCTTTCGGATTCCCATCCTCATCAAAAAAATCGGGATGGATTTTCTTAATTGGAATCTCAAGCATAATGGTATCAACTACTTCTTTGGATATATCAATCCGTAAATCATTTGCTGAAAGCAGACGGTTTGCGCCATCTTCTGTTTCAGATTCTTCCTCTATATTGGGATCAAATACAACCTGATATTTTCCTTCTAACTCTTTTTCAAACGGTTTTAATGAACGATCACATATCAATGATACTTTTGCATTCACCTGAAATTTTACTTCAACAAAGTGATTTGTCTTATAAAAATCCACGTTTAAACCGGCTCCCAAAAAACTGATTTCAGCTTCAAGGTCTAATTCTTCAGCCAAGAGTTCAATCTTTCTTTCACTCCTGCCTTCCGGTAATTCCTGTAAATTGAATGTCAGTTTATTTTTTTCCACAATAGCTCCCAAAAATAACAAGAAACCTTTTTTTATGCAATTTAATTAAACAATCCGTACAACCTTTGTTCCACTAAGTTCAGAATCTTCCCCAGATCCTCCGGATTGTTCACAAAATCGATATCATCTGTGTCTATAACCAATTTTTCATGTTTATATGAATCAATCCAATCTTCATAAAGTCGATTCAATCGTTCAAGATATTCAATTCGAATCGTATTTTCATACTCCCTTCCTCTCTGTTGGATCTGTTTCACGAGAGTTGGAACATCAGCCCGCAAATAAATTAACAGATCCGGTGCCTTCAGATAGGATGCCATCTCATCAAAAAGTGAACAATAATTTTGATAGTCACGGTCACTCATCAACCCCATTTCGTGCAAGTTTTTAGCAAAAATCTCCACATCCTCATATATCGTTCGGTCTTGTATGAGTGAGCTTTCCATATCCATCAATATTTTCTGATGTTTAAAACGGCTCGACAAAAAATAGATCTGCAAATTAAAACTCCACCTTCTCATATCTTCATAAAAATCTGATAAATATGGGTTATCATCTACAGACTCATAATAGGTTTCCCACCCAAAGTTCTTCCCCAGGAGGGCTGTAAGGGATGATTTTCCCGCACCTATATTTCCCGCAACAGCAATATATTTTTTTTGACCCACTATCTTTCCTTCCGGCTCCGAACCCATTTCTGTTTCCATCCTGTTAATTATCTTTTCCCAATAAACGATACATCGCTTTTTTATAATCTTCTACTCCGGGCTGATTAAACGGATTTACCTCAAGCATATAAACATAGACAGCCGTAAACAGCTCATAGAAATATATTAACTCTCCCAAGTTCTGTTCATTCAGTATATTAATAACCACTTTACACACTGGAATACCCCCCTCACTATGCGCTTGTACTGTACCTTCCAGCGCACTTCTGTTAATTTCATGAAATGATTTACCCGTCAGGTAACTCAGTTGATCAATATCCTCACCATCACTGCGATTAACGACTAAATTTGAAATGGGCTTCTCTACCACGATCAAAGTCTCAAAAATATTACGCCTGCCTTCTTGTATCAGTTGTCCGACGCTATGAAGATCCGTTGAAAAACCGGCCAATGCAGGATATAACCCTTTCCCCTCTTTCCCTTCACTTTCACCGATAAGTTGTTGAATCCATGCAGTAAAACCATTCAATTCCGGTTCAAAACTGCCAATCACATCCACGGCATACCCCTTTTCATGCATCAAATAACGAATTGAGGCGTAATCAATTAATGCTTTTCTATTCTTCTTTTCTTGCTCTAATACCGATACCGCTCCATAAAAAAGCCGTTGTATATCAATTCCGGCCACCGCAATGGGCAATAATCCTACCGGAGTCAGTACAGAATAACGTCCCCCCACATCTTCCGGAATAATATATTTTTTATACCCTTCCTCTTCTATAATTTTATTGAGAACTCCGCCGCTCGGGCCGGTAGTTGCAATGATTCGTCGGTCGGCATCCTCATAACTTTTATGAATCCAACTCCTGAGCATTCTGAAAGCGAGTGCTGTTTCAAGTGTAGAACCCGATTTTGAAATCACATTCAGATACACACTTTTCAACTCTCCATCAGCTTTTGGCTCTTCCAGATATTCAATCAACTCTTTTAAATATTTTCCGCTCATATGATGGCCGGCAAATAATACTTCCGGCCCATTATTTCTGAACACCGGATTTAAAGCTTTTATTACAGCCATCGCGCCCGTGTAGGAACCGCCAATGCCGCAGACAATAAACAGATCTGCATCTTCACGAATTCGGGTTGCATGATCCGTTATCTCTTCCAGCTCAGCATCGTTAGGCTCCGAAAGTATGCGCCTCCACCCAAGCCAATCACTCCCCTGTCCGCTACCCTCAACGACTTGCCGGTAAGCAGTTTCTGCTTTTTGATTTGCATCAGCAAACTCATCTGTGGTAATAAATCTCTTCGCACTTTCTATGTCTATATGTACCATTATCCTGTTTTATTTCTATTCTTCTTCTATCGTAAAATCCTGGCCATCGATAAAAGATCCAAATTTACTTGTTTTGTCTTTCCAAATGTCTCCTTCAATGGGGTGATTTTACATTTATTGTTAATCACTCCAACCATTACCTCACTCTTGCCTTCATGAATTGCTTTTACGGCTTCGTATCCCAGCCGACTCGCAAGTACCCGATCGTGTGCTGTGGGTGAACCGCCTCTCTGAACATGGCCCAAAATACAAACCCTCATATCATAATTACTGAAATCATTTTCCAACTGACTGCAAATCTTGGTTGCCCCTCCTTCCTCATCACCTTCAGCAACAACAATTAATGTACTTCGCTCATGAACTTTCAGAGTCTCCGTTAGCGACTCTTTAATCTCATCAATATTTTGTATTTCCTCAGGCAGGATAATCATCTCTGCACCTGAGGCAATACCGGTTTCAAGGGCTATAAATCCGGTATGACGCCCCATCACCTCTATGAAAAAAAGTCGCTCATGAGCATCCGCGGTATCCCTGATTTTATCGATCGCCTCCATGGCTGTATTCAATGCGGTATCGTAACCTATCGTCTCATCACTGCCGATCAGATCATTGTCAATGGTTGCCGGTATCCCTACAACCCTGATCCCGTGCTCAGCCGCAATAACAGTAGCCCCCCTGAATGTTCCATCCCCTCCAATCACAATAAGCGTATCAACACCCTTTTTCTTCAGGTTATTCGCTGCAATGGCACGCCCCTCAGGTGTCATAAATCTTTCAGAACGAGCTGTTTTTAATATAGTACCGCCTCTCTGAATGATCCCGGAGACATCAGATGATTTAATTTCTACAAAATTATCCTCAATTAATCCTCTATACCCAGATCGAATACCAACTATTTCATACCCAAAATTTATACCGGCCCGAGTAACTGCCCGAACAGCTGCGTTCATACCCGGTGAGTCCCCTCCGCTGGTCAGAATTGCAATTTTATTCATTTAACATATGATTAGATTTCTTGAATCTGATTAATAATCATCCCTTCACGATATAAAATAAAACACTGAAAAAAACATAATTTAAACCCAAAATCTTAATTTTCACGCGCTCACATAGATGTTGATTTCTTCTTTTTGTTGCCTATTTTTGGCTCAATGATAAACTAATCACCCGCCTTGCATTGCGCAAATAATTAATCAGCATTATTCGTATTTTCTTGAAAAATAAAATTTGATTCAGTTACAATGAGCCAAGAGGTTCTCACAGAAAAAAAACCGGCAGTTAATCAGGATAGGAATTTGAAAGAGATTACCGGCCCTGTACAAAATGACCTGCAGGTATTCCGGAAATTTTTCAAAGAAGAGATCAGCAGTGATGTCTTTTTGCTCGATCAGATCATCAACTATCTGCTGCGCCAAAAAGGGAAAGAGATACGGCCTACTCTCGTTTTCATGACTGCCCGAATGTTTGGAGAGATTGATAAACGCAGCTTTGTTGCGGCTACGATGATAGAATTGTTACACACTGCTACCCTGATACATGATGACGTAGTTGATGAGTCTGACAAACGAAGAGCTTTCCTTAGTATAAATAAAATATGGAGAAATAAGGCAGGGGTACTTCTGGGTGATTTTCTGCTCTCAAAAGGCCTGCTGATCGCACTCGATTATAAAGAGTATCAACTACTGCATGTACTATCCGATGCTGTCAAAAAAATGAGTGAGGGGGAATTAAGACAGATGAAAACCTCCAACCTATTTAATATGACCGAAGATCGGTATTTTCAGATTATTTCTGAGAAAACAGCCAGTCTCATTTCAGCTTGCTGCCAATGCGGCGCCATTGCCACCACGAATG
>TARA_R100001143_G_scaffold58221_1_pt1 | contig 13336 bp, 10 predicted proteins | sample TARA_R100001143 | Tara Oceans TARA_R100001143 (sample SAMEA2621300) | marine metagenome | biome: marine biome (ENVO:00000447); feature: mesopelagic zone (ENVO:00000213); material: "saline water (ENVO:00002010), including plankton (ENVO:xxxxxxxx)" | depth 800 m | reverse complement strand
AACGCAATGTGGCCAGCGTACTTTGCAACTCCTGCAACGCGGGGCCCAGTTGGGCAAATCCCTCTATACCATCGTTTAGCGGCCGCTGATTGGTTTTAATGAGGGTGTCCAGACGGACAGCTGTGCGTTCAAGGGTCGACATCACTTGCGAAGCATTCTGCATCATTTGCCGACCTTCTTTTGAAACCAGCGTATCAATATTTTCAAGCGTTGTTGCTGCCGATTGGGCGGCGTTGGTTAATTGACCAATCAGCACACCGATGTCTTGCTCAGCCAGGCTGGCGGACGCAGCCTCGAGGTGTATCAACGTATTTGAAAACGCTTGCACATTCTGCGCTGACAATAAAGTGTTGGCGTTCTGAATGAGCTCGGTGAGGCCGCTGAGTGCGGCATCACCGTTACGAAATATTTGAGCAATTGGGGAGGGGCGGGCCACAATAACCGGATAGGGTTCGCCCTGTGGCGCAGTCAGTAGCGGCGCGTCGCCCGAATCCGATGTCAAAGCAATCACGGCCATGCCCGTAATACCCACAATGGATAATTGCGCCTGCGTATTTTCGCGCACGGGTATATCTGAGCGAATTGAAATCGTGGCTTTGACGTTTGCGACGTCGCGGGGGTCCAAATACAAATCGGTGATTTCGCCGACCCGAATTCCGTTGAACTGAACCGAGCTGCCTGTCGACAAACCTCGAACCGGATCCTTGAACACAACGGTGTAAAGTGCCGCTTCAGAGCGGCGGTCATACTTTCCGAACCAAAGCGCGGTCAGTAATCCCAGCGCAATCACAACAACCGTAAAAATACCAATCAGCACGTGGTGTGCGCGGGGTTCCATGTTTATGCGTGTCCTTTTGTTTGCTCTGTGGCAGCGAGGGCCGCACGGCCACGTGGGCCGTGAAAATATTCCTGAATCCAAGCGTCATCGACCTCGGCGACAACGCCCAATGTATCAGCTACCAGCACTTTTTTTTGAGAAATAACCGCCACTCGATCGCATAGGGTGTAAAGCGTATCAAGATCATGCGTGACTAAAAAAACCGTTAAATCCAGCGCATCGCGCAGGGTGCGAATAAGTTGGTCAAACGCACCCGCGCCGATGGGGTCCAGGCCTGCTGTGGGCTCATCAAGAAACAAAATGTCTGGATCAAGCGCCAGAGCACGCGCCAAAGCGGCCCGCTTGATCATCCCACCCGACAACGAGGCGGGATATAACTGACCCGCATGCCCAGGTAAGCCCACCAGCCCCAGCTTCATTTGGGCAATATGCTCGGCGAGGTCCCGGCTAAGCTTTGCGTGCTCAATTAACGGCAAGGCAATATTTTCAAGCACGGTAAGCGAAGAAAACAAAGCTCCCCGTTGAAATAACACACCAAAACGACGGCGCGTTTCGATATCCATTGCGGAGTTATTTTGCGTTTGAGCTTTCAAGTTGGCGTGGTTGTATACGTCATTACCACGCAACAACACTTGCCCGGCCCTGGGTTTTTGCAGGCCGACAATGGTTCTTAGTAAAACCGATTTGCCTGAGCCTGAGCCCCCAACTACGCCCAGAATTTCCCCTTGATACACATCCAGACTCAAATGGTCGTGCACAATGTGCGACCCAAATTGGTTGCGAACATCGCGCACTTGTACAACGGTGTCAGCGTTTGAAAACCGGGCGTTTACCATCCCATTTCCATAAAGAAAATTGCCGCTAACGCATCAACCAGAATCACCACAAAAATAGACTGCACCACAGCGGAGGTGGTGTGTTGCCCAATGGATTGGGCGCTGCCTTTCACCTTTAAGCCTTCCAGACAGCCGATAATGGCAATCAGGTAGGCAAAAAACGGCGCTTTCGCCATACCTAACAGGAAATGGCGCAAATCAATATCCCGATTCATGATCGTTAGAAACATCGACGGCGAAATATCCATCGACAAAGCGCACACCATCATTCCGCCGGCAATACCCGACACCATGCCAACAAAGGTCAGCAAGGGCAGGGCGACCAACAAGGCCAGGATGCGGGGCAATACGAGTAATTCAATTGGGTTCAGCCCGGTCATGCGAAGGGCATCCAATTCTTCGTTGGACTTCATCGAGCCGATTTGCGCGGTAAAGGCGCTGGCGGTTCGACCGGCCATGAGGATGGCCGTAAGAAGGACGGCAAACTCTCGCAGAAAAGAAAACGCCACGAGATTAATGGTGTAAATCGACGCACCGAACCCTTTCAAAATGGTCGCGCCCAAAAACGCCACTACCGCGCCCACCATGAATGTCAGTAACGCAATAATTGGAACGGCGTTAAAACCTGTTTGTTCGATGTGCCAAATCACGGAGGTAAGACGCCAGCGCCGCGGACGGAATGCGTTGTAAGCCAGCGCCTGTAATGTCAGACCGATAAAGCCCAGAAGCAGCCATGCTTGTTTACCCGCTTCGGCAACAGCCTGGCCCATCCGTCCAAGGATTTCCAGTAAGGGAGATGGCGGCTTCATTGCGCGCTCTGGCGCGGGCGCTTGTTTTATTGCGTTAATAACTGTGCGGATCAGCGCAATACGTTCCGAAGGAAGGGTGGTGTGTGACTCTAACGATGTTTCCAGCGCCGGGCCCAACAATTCGTATAAACGTTGCGCGCCTGCCGTATCCAAAGCCTTGAGGTCGCTTAGATCAACTTCTATCGGCCCGGCAAATACCGGCACCGGCGAGCCGCCCGTATTTTCCTGCTGCAAATTACGTATTTGGGCTAGCGTTCCGTAATGCTCAAGCGTCCAGGAACCGGCAACCTGCACAAACAGTGTTTGCCCATCGGAACGCCAATGCAGAAATTCGTTAAAGGCCGTCAAGGTTAAGTATGCTGCGCCATGTCACCCCTCCGGCCACGACGTTTTACGCCGGAGAAACGGGGTTTTCACCAATAATTTTCAGCTCGCGATGGATTGCTGCTTTTTCAAGCTTTTCGAGAGGCATGTTAGCAAAAATCGAGATACGCGTGGAAATCTGTCGAAATATTTTGTCAAAAGCAGCACGTTTAACGTCATCACTTCCAACAACAGACGCGGGGTCTGCAAACCCCCAATGCGCGGAAATGGGTTGGCCCGGCCAAATAGGACAAACCTCGCCGGCGGCGTTATCGCAGACGGTAATAATAAAATCCATTTGCGGGGCATTCGGCAGCGCGAACTCATCCCAGCTTTTACTGCGCAAATTCTCAATTGGGTAACCGATGGCCGATGCTTTTTCAACGGCAAATGGATTGACTTTGCCGCCTGGCTGACTACCCGCGCTGTAGGCGCTGAAACGACCACGCCCAATCGTATTTAACAACGCTTCTGCCATAATGCTTCTAGCGGAATTATGGGTGCATAGAAACAGCACGTTGTAGACTTTATTACTCATATACTGACCTTTTAGCAGAATATCGTTAAGAAACAAGGAATGTCGTCATGCATAACGTCACGATTTATCACAATCCCAAATGCGGGACTTCTCGCAATACGCTGGCGCTTATTCGCCATGCCGGCATTGAACCGGAAATTATTGAGTACCTGAAAACACCACCTAAACGCGAAACAATTATTAATATGGTCAAACAGGCTGGCCTTTCCCTGCGCGAAGCGCTGCGTGAAAAAGGCACACCTTTTCTGGAACTGGGACTCGACCAACCCAACGTTACCGATGCGCAGATTCTCGACGCGCTCGAGGCCCATCCCATTCTGTTGAATCGACCGTTCGTGATTACTGAAAAAGGCGCGAATTTATGCCGGCCTTGTGAAAAGGTTCTGGATCTTTTACCGCCTATGCCGCCCAAAGCTTTCGCCAAGGAAGACGGCACGCCGGTTCTGGATGAACAAGGCAGGCGAATCATTTAACCAGTCATGAAAAGCTGGGCGGGCGGGGCTTATCCCGCCTGCAAGGCTTGTTCATACCAATGACGCGTGCGATTCACGGTTCGTACCAGCCACAACATCACCGGTACCTCAATCAGCACGCCTACAACGGTGGCCAGCGCGGCGCCCGAATCAAATCCGTAGAGCACGATGGCGACGGCTACAGCCAATTCGAAGAAATTCGATGCGCCGATCATCGTCGAGGGCCCGGCCACATCGTGCCGAACTTTCAGTTGGCGGTTCAAGACATAGCCCAATGCAGCAATAAACAGGGTTTGAACCAGAATGGGTACGGCCAATATGGCGATGATGACAGGTTGCTCGACAATGGCTTTACCCTGAAATGAGAACAGCAAAACCAAGGTGGCCAGCAAGGCAACGATTGACCAAGGGCCAATACGGGATAAAACCTTCTCGAAAAATGGCAGCCCGCCTTTTTTGATTAGCCAAGAGCGCAGTGCCTGCGCAATACTCAGCGGAATCACGATGTACATGATCACCGATAGAATTAACGTATCCCACGGCACGGGAATGGACGAGACGCCAAGCAGCAAGGCCACAATAGGGGCAAAGGCAAACACCATAATCAGGTCATTCAGCGCGACTTGTGTGAGCGTGAAATTGGCGTGACCCTTACACAAATTGCTCCATACAAACACCATGGCGGTGCAGGGCGCGGCACCCAACAGAATGAGACCAGCCATATAACTGTCGAGTGATGCGGCCGGTAACCAGGGCGCAAACACCACTTTAATGAAAAACCAACCAAATAGCGCCATGCTGAACGGTTTAATCAGCCAGTTCACTGCGAGCGTGATGCCCATGCCTGCGCGTTGTTCGTACACTTCGCTGAGCGCAGAAAAGTCGATTTTCATGAGCATGGGAATAATCATGCACCAAATCAAAATGCCAACCGGAATATTGACATGGGCAATCTCCATGGCTCCCAGCGTTTGGGCTGCGCCCGGCCAATACAAACCCAGAAGCGTTCCGGTAATAATACATAGCGCGACCCAAACCGTTAGATAGCGTTCAAAAAAACTGATTGGGGGCGTATCGGCGTGTTTTTGCGACGTTGCAGTGGTTTCTGACATATCTGATTTTTGAAGGTTGGATGACGAATAGAATTGGGCGAGTCGTGACTCATAACGTATAAGAACATTATATCTGTTTATCCGTATATGTGGAATAACAAATATAATGGCGGGTAAATATCAAATCGGGTGACGATCTGATTACGTGCAACTGGCATAATTTAAGGAATCCAACTTGATTCCTGAGGAATGACGGACGAAACCATGAGCGCAATAGATGAACTGGCCATACTGAAGTGCCTGGCGGACGAAACACGCCTGCGGATGCTTCTGCTCATTTCGCAAGAAGGCGAGCTTTGCGTTTGTGAACTGACAAGCGCTTTGAACGAAGGCCAGTCAAAGGTTTCCAGGCATTTGGCGCAATTAAGGCGTTGCGGGTTGCTGTCAGATCGGCGTCAAGGTCAGTGGGTGTTCTATGATCTTGCCCCAAGTGCGCCACAATGGCTTATTCAGTTACTAAAGGGCCTCGCTATGGATCAACCGCAACTTGAGAACGATCGCTTACGTTTAGTCAGGGCTTCATGCGCATAATGTATATTATGTAAAGTCGAGTATTTATGAATCCATACCGTTCTTAAAGGCTTTATCCCTTTAGCCTGCATCGCTACAATACCCTCCACAAAATAAGTACAACTCGTGGGCATCAGCACCATCGAAATCAATACGGAGACAAATCCCATCATGTATTTAAAAAACACCTGGTACGTTGCCTGTACACCCGACGAAATTAACGACAAGCCGTTGGGCCGCCAAATATGCGGGGAACGTATTGCGTTTTATCGCGGTGAGAACAACCAGGTGGCGGCCGTGGAAGACTTTTGCCCTCACCGTGGTGCTGCTTTATCGCTGGGTTTTGTCGAGAACGGCAATCTCGTATGCGGCTACCACGGCCTTGCGATGGGTTGCGATGGCAAAACCGTATCGATGCCGATGCAGCGCGTGGGTGGTTTCCCGTGCATCAAAAGTTTCCCGGTGATTGAAAGATACGGCTTTATCTGGGTTTGGCCAGGCGACGCCTCCTTAGCCGACCCCGCCCTTATCCCGCATCTCGAATGGGCGGTTAGCAATGAATGGGCCTACGGCGGCGGCATGTATCACTTGAATTGCGATTACCGTTTAATGATCGACAATTTAATGGATCTCACGCACGAAACCTACGTGCATCCCGAAAGTATTGGGCAAGACGAGATCGACGAAGCGCCGGTTAATACGCGGGTCGAAGGAGACACGGTCATTACCAGCCGTTTCATGCATAACATTCAGGCACCGCCCTTTCTAGCCAACGCCATGCGCGCAAATGGGCTGAATCCGGACAAACCAGTCGACCGTTGGCAAATTTCGCGTTTTACACCCCCCAGCCATATCCTGATCAATGTTGGTGTGGCTTATGCCGGCCAAGGTGGCTTCGATGCCGACCCGTCGGTGAAGGTTTCAGCCGTTGTGGTTGATTTCATCACCCCCGAAACGGAAAACTCACATTGGTATTTCTGGGGCATGGCGCGTCATTTCAAGGCCGACGACGCAGAATTAACCGAACGTATTCGCAAAAACCAGGGCGAAATTTTTGCTCAGGATTTAGGGGTGCTGGAAGCGCAGCAAAAAAATCTGGCCGGTCATCCCGAGCGCCGTTTGCTGATGCTCAATATTGATTCAGGCGGCGTACAAGCACGGCGTATGATCGACCGGTTGGTTCAGGCAGAACAGCGCGAATTAGTTTGAGAATGTACCACGCAGCTCAACTTCCTTGAACGCCTGCAACAGCGTCTGACGTAGCTCTTCGTCGTCCCACGGTTTGGCCATGAACTTGTATACGGCGCCATGGTTAATCGCCTCGGTCAGTGATTTCAAGTCGGCATAGCCCGACAAAATAATACGAATGGTCGACGGGTAAAGGTTTTTGATTTCACTGAAAAATTCGGTCCCGGTCATGTTGGGCAGACGCTGGTCGGAAATAATGACCTGTATCGCGTTTTCCCCCAATATGTTGAACGCTTCGCGTGTACTTGAGGCCTTGAATACAAGATAACCTTCACGGCGCAAAACACGGTGAAGCGCATTCAGTATATTTTCTTCATCATCCAGGATCAGGATGGCGCGATGGGTTAAATCGCTTTCCGGTGCCATGGGAAGCGTTTCAACCCACCCTTTTTCTCTTAAGCGTGTTTCCAATTGATCCATCGGCATGGCGCGGGCAAATAAATGCCCCTGAAACTCATCGCAAAAATGCCGTTTCAGGAACCAGTATTGCGCTTCCGTTTCCACGCCTTCTGCGACCACCTTAAGCCCAAGGTGATGAGCCAGACCGATAATGGCCTTGCTAATTGCCGCGCTTTTTCTGTCTCCTGCGATTTGGCGCACGAAGGAACTATCGATTTTTATTTTGTCGACCGGGAGATCTTTCAGATAGCTCAAGCTTGAATAGCCGGTACCAAAGTCATCCACCGAGACACTGAACCCCAATTCACGCAGTGTGCTCAATTTGCTGATGGTGTGGTCAACCCTTTCCAACAGCACGCCTTCTGTAATTTCTATCTGGATATCTTGTGGCGATAAATTATGCGTTGCCAGCGCATGGGTCAGCTCCTCAACAAATCGCGGGTGCTGAAAATACAAGGGCGAGATGTTAATGATGAACGGAAAGTCCGCCATGATTTTTCGATTCAATGCGGCTTTATCTCGGCAAACCGCATGCAGCACCCATTGGCTTAAAGGCACAATTAAGCCTGACTCTTCGGCAATAGGCACGAATACCGAAGGCGAGATATAGCCACGATCGGAGTGCGGCCAACGCAACAACGCCTCCGCGCTTGTGATCCGCCCGGTGAAGCCGTTGATGAGGGGCTGGTAATGCATACTGAAATGGTTGTTGACCAACGCTTTCTGCAAGTCGGTGCGTAAGGAAAGCCGCGTATTCACGTCGGAAGCCAACTCATTTGCATATTCACGCCAGGTATTGCGGCCACTTTGCTTGGCTTGTGCCGATGCCAGGTCGGCTTCGCGAATCAGCTCCAACGGTTCAGGCACATCCGCTATGTGGGTGGTAATGCCTGCAGACGCTGTCAGGTGTAATTCAGCCTGTTGGTGCTGGTAAGGACGCGCAATAACGTTGATCAAGCGTCGTGCAAGTTGCGTCACCTGATGGCCCGGCGCGTCCGGTACCACAACAACGAATTCATCCCCTTCCAATCGGGCCAACCATTGGGGAGCCTGTATCGAGCCGGCCAACCGGTTTGCCACTTCGCGAAGTATGCGGTCGCCCACTTCAAAGCCCATCGAATCGTTAATCAGTTTGAGCCCATTCAGATCAAGCAAAATAATGGAGGCGCAACTTGCCTGTGCACGGGCGCGTTTGCACACGTCATCCAGTTTCTGTATTAAAGAGGCTTTATTGGGTAGCCCGGTAAGATAATCGTAAAAAATAGCCTGGCTAAGGGCGTCGGATCGTTGAACAACGTCTTGCGATAAACGCAGCGTTCGAATTAACAGGATCGTAAAACCCAGACAAACCAGGAACAGGAAGTCGGGCAGCAAACGGCTAATGAGCGGCGCCGCTCGCGGCGATATCCACGTCGACAATTCCCAGTGGATGTCATGATGCGGATCAAACCGACTTGTGCCCAGATAGCGAGCTGCTTGAACGCCCTGCTCTTCCAGATTGTCGTATAGCATGCGGCCATCCATATGCAGTTGGAACCGAATGGCGGCAAGGTCGGGCCGCAACGCGGAATCCAGAAACTGCTCAAGATTATGTGCCACCACCAACACCTGATGACTGCCATTGGGACCCGGCAAAGCCATTCCAAGCCAGAACCAGTCGGAAACATTGTCTGAACTATAAAGGAACAGATGCGGTGTACTCTCCGAGACAACATGTCTGAGCCAGCTTTGCACCTTGGCATGAGCCGGCCACTGACTCAGCACGTCGGAAAAGCGTTGCGGATGATTCAACGAATAGCCGGTCTCGGTGCGACCTGCTTGACTGACGATAGCAACGCCCAGTGCAGTTGCATGGTCTTGTATAAAACGTTGCGCTTCGGCAATCAGTTGTACCTCGTCGTGCATCGGGCCCTGCCAGGCTACAACGCGATAATGAAGGCGTTGCAAGGCTGCGATTTTTTCGCTCAAAGATTCGGTGATGGCACTTTGCGCCTGTGCAGAACTGATTGTTGCTTGTTGTTCGGCAAAGCGTTGCTCCTGCTCCGCCAATAAAAACCAGCATAGAACGGCCAATGCAACACCGCCGGTTGCGACAAAAAATTGTTTACGTTCTTCTTTCGCCTGACGGCCGGCAGGGGAGGTTTTTGAAAAGGCATACCCAAACAGGCCTAAGGCAAGCAAACCACCCATAATGGCGTCGATATGGGTTTCGTGCGCATAACTTTGCAAGCCCGACACGACCCAATCGTCGGGCACAATCACTGCAAAAAACGACAAAAACAACAATAAAGCGGCAAGCGAGAGACAAACAAGTTTTTGTTTTGGCACAGGGAATGTTGTTGCGATTAAGCCAAATGCCCCAACCAATAACAAACCACCCCATAGACCTGCCGAGTAGGTGTAGGCAACGGCAACAACCAGAGTTACAAGCGCCAAAACACGAGCCGGCCAAACCCAATGAGCCGCCAGACCCAATGTTAGGCCGGTTGATACATAAAGCGTGATTTCGCCCCAGGAAACAAGCGGTACGCGAGCGAAGAACAATAAGTTGATGACGGCGTCGAGCAGGCCGCCCAAGCCAAAAAACAGTAATGCCAGCGCGGGTAGAAAACGCGCTGCGCCATAAACACTGCACATCCGAATGAAACCGAATGCGCTCATGCCTCTTCGTCTTGCAGTACCTGCAAGACATGAATAACGTATTGTGTTTCCTCGTTCTCCTCGAAGTCTTTGAGCTTATTGATAAGCCTTTCCGTAATGACCGTACCTTCCTTTAAAAGGAGCATACCGTTTTGAGCATGCAAACTGCGCGCAATAATCATCTCAGGGCGCAACGTACTTGTGTTGTGCGTCACAACGTCTTCGCTTTCCGCTTCTTTTTCTTCCTCCAAACGCTTCACCAGTTCAATAAACGCCGTGCATAATTCGGGATCATATAAACGCCCGGCATATTTGGGCATTTTTTCTACCATTTCCTCATGCGGCACTTTACGTGCAAAAACCATGCCCATTTTCATTTCAACGAAATCAACCACCAACTTAAGAACCCGTGCCCCAAGCGGGATCGCATTGCCCACCAGACCGTCAGGAAATCCCGCCCCGTCCCAGCGTTCCTGATGATGCCGGATAATGAGGGCGGCATCATGTGCCGGCTCGAGCGCAATCAACAGGCGTTCACCCGTTGTTGGGTAGTTCTTATAATTCTCGCGCTGAACGCGATCCATAGATTCCGGCGGCAAGGCGATCAGGGCGTCGTTCCAGGTGAGTTTGCCCAGGTTATATAAGGCGGCAGCCATTGAAAGATCGTCGGTCAGTTGCTGGGAATACTCTTGCGCCTTGCAAAAAGCGCGCATTAATTCAATCACTTCTTTGTTGGTTTGTCGGCTGCGCGGCAGCCGTTGGGCCAACAGTGCAGAGAAAACCTCGGTTGCCGTTACATAAGCTTGTTTCAGTTCTTCGTTGGCGGCCGATAACATTTCAGCCGCCCGCATAAGCTCGGCAGTTCGCGACTCAACCCGGCTTTCCAATTCACTATTTACTTGCTGGAGTGCAATATTCTGTTCTTGCGTTAATAGTTGCAAGCGATTTCGATCACGTTCTATATGCTGATGCGCCAAAGCCTGCTGGATCGCAAGCAACAAAAGCCGGTCGTCCCACGGTTTGCTGATATAACGGAAAATACGCCCTTCGTTAATAGCCCGGATGGTTTGGTCAATGTCTTCATATCCGGTTAAAAGAATACGCATGCAATCGGGCCGACGCGACTCAATGGTGCGCAACAGAGTTGGGCCGTCCATGCCCGGCATGCGGGCATCGCAGATGACCAGGTCGGCGCCCTCCTCTTCCAGTAATTGCAAAGCGCTTTCGCCATTGGTGGCCCCCAACAACTTGAAAGGTTGAGCGTGCAAGGCACGTTTGAGGCTACTGATGACGTTGGGTTCGTCATCAACAATTAAAATGGTTGCCGATTGTGAGGCGTCAGACATGATCACACCCAGGTTTAGAAATTGGGTTGGTGAACCGGCAACCAGACACGAATGCGGGTGCCGTGTCCCACTCTACTGAATACGTCGATTCTGCCATTATGTTTTTGAACAATGCCGTAAGAGAGGGCCAAACCCATACCGGTGCCCTGCCCAACGGGCTTGGTTGTATAAAAGGGCTCAAAAATACGCTGCTGTATCTCTGCTGTCATACCGCACCCCGTGTCTTCAACTTCGAACCATACCCAGGCGCCGTCCTGATCGGTACGTAATGTAATCATGCCTGAATTTTCAATCGATTGTGCTGCATTGATTAATAAATTCATCACAACCTGATTGATTTGCGACACATTGAATTGCACGGGCGGCAAAGCACCGAATTGCTTGATCACTTGTGCGCGATATTTAATTTCGTTGCCTGCCACCGTTAAAGTCGACTCAATACTTTGATGAAGGTCGGCCAAACGGAAGCTGTCGTCGTCGGTGTGGGAAAAATACTTTAACGCTGAAATAATGTGCTTTATGCGATCCATTCCCTCTTCGGACTCGCGTAACAATGCGGGCACATCTTGCCGAATGTAGTCGTAATCCAGGGCTTTTTTCAATTGATGCAATTCACTCATAGACTCGACATGATCGGTCGCATCGATGATTTTCAGCATGTCTTGCATATAACCGGCCAAGGTTTTCAGGTTTGAAAACACATAACCCACCGGATTATTGATTTCATGGGCTACACCCGCCGCCAACTGGCCGATCCCCGCCATTTTCTCGGTTTGTAATAGATGAACCGCCAGGGGGTGATCAATCTGGTTGAGCAGATTGGCCGGGTTCGAGCCGACTTGCGTGTCGTTATTCGTCATAAGCAAGCACCACTTTACAGGTTAACGAAAGGTTAACGGCAAGTGTGGCGCAAACTTTAATATCAATGCAATAAAAACCCGAATTGACTGGAATAAAGTTTTAGTCGGGCCGCCCTGCCGCCCGCTTTGCCTGGTATAGACCCTCATCGGCGAATTTAAGCAGCATTGTCATGTCGACGCCGTCGTGTGGGTAACGTGCCACGCCGACACTGGCCCCCACGTCGATATCAACACCCTCAACCCGAAACGGCTGCACCATTGCCAGGTGCACTTTATCGGCAACCTGATAGGCGTCGTCGTCGTGTGAAAGATCGGTAAGTAGAATAACGAATTCATCACCGCCGACCCGGGCGACTGTGTCGGAAGCCCGCACGCATAACACCAGGCGATCAGCCACTTGTTGCAATAGTGCATCACCTACTGCATGGCCGTGCGCGTCATTAACGGATTTGAACCGGTTCAAATCAATAAACAATACAGCTACCATGCCGTCATGCCGTTCAGCTTGAAGCAACGCACGATTACCCCGTTCGATGAGTAACGTACGATTGGCGAGCCCGGTTAACTCATCGTGCAAAGCAAGTTGGCGCAGGCGATCTTCGTATTCTTTCTGGCGTGAGATATCAGAAAAAACACCAACATAATGGGTGATTTTGTTTGTTTCCGGGCTGCGAATCGCTCCTAAAGTTAACAGAGCCGGAAAAACATTACCGTTAGCCCGTTGCGTCCAGACCTCGCCTTTCCACTGATTGTGGTCTTCCAGCGTGTCGACGGCATTCTTAAAGAAATGCTTGTCGTGACGACCGGTGGGTTTGTGCAGCAACCCCAGAAACCATTGGCCGAGGGCCTGTTCCGCGGAGTAACCGGTGATGGCGGTGAATGCGGGATTAACAGCAACCACATCGCCTTTGCGATCAATTAACACCAGCGCATCGGCGGCATGTTCAACCGCCGCAGCCGTTAAACGCAACTTTTCTTCCAGTTTTTTTACGGGTGTGATGTCGACCCATTGGCCGTATAGCGCATCGTGGTCGTTAAACTCAATGCGCTCCATATTAATAAGAAGATAGTGTTCGGCGCCGTCGACCATCGCCCGAAATTCCTTTTGGCGCACCGAACCCTGTTTCTTAACCTCTTCAATAAACGTGGCGCGGGGTTCGTTTACCGGCCAAATCATGAGTTCGGTCGTGGTTTTTCCAACCACCTCATTCAGCTCCAGCCCTAAAAGACGGCACATTTCATCGTTGGCATCAAGGCAAAGCCCGGAATCCAGCTCGGTAATAATGGAAGGAACCGGGCTATTTCGAAACGCGGCCTCCCAACGTTGCTCTGACTGGGTGGCATATATATTGGCGAGCTTTTGT
>TARA_R100001143_G_C3360567_1_pt1 | contig 13507 bp, 6 predicted proteins | sample TARA_R100001143 | Tara Oceans TARA_R100001143 (sample SAMEA2621300) | marine metagenome | biome: marine biome (ENVO:00000447); feature: mesopelagic zone (ENVO:00000213); material: "saline water (ENVO:00002010), including plankton (ENVO:xxxxxxxx)" | depth 800 m | reverse complement strand
GTTCCGCTATCGTGCAACGTATTGGATGCGCGACCATACACCTCGAACACTCGGGTTGATGAATTCAATATCTGGGACGGACGCCAAAACACCTCGGCAGTATTGAATACGGCGTCTCCCAAAGCCGCGCTGGGGCTGCCGCCAAGCCCGGATGTAGCTGGTCGCGCTCCACGATAGCCCGCAGACACATAGCCCCCCCACTCTCGCTCCAGATTCGAGATATTCTCGCGCAGATTCAGCCGCTGCTCTGGAGTAAGCGCGAGCTTGCCGGCATCAGCCGCATCAATACTTTCCTTCAGAATGGTTGTCGCCTCGCGCTTTTTCCCGGCTGCCGCAGCAGCAAAGCCCGCATCAAGCGCAACACGCGGATTCGTTTTACCCGTGGCACGGGCCTTTTCAAAGTCGGTGTAAGCAAAGTCAGCCCGCCCTAGGCGCTGATAAAGGTAAGCTCTTTGCACCAGCAGCGCTGCATCATCCGGCTGCGTTGCCAATGCGCTATTCAAACGATCCAGCGCCTCCAGATTCTGTGCCCTGTTTCCGGCCGCCAATGAGGTCGTCAACAGCCGCTGCATATTTTCATCATCAGGCGTCAGATCGACTGCCTGACGTGCCAAATCGATTGCCTGCTCGAATTCCCTTTGATCGTAAGCTGCGTAGGCCCGCCGAGCAAATTCCGCTGCCTGCTCGGCACGAGCCTTGGCTTCCTGCTCTTCACGAAAAGCCTGAATATCGATTTTTCTGTCTTCCAGCTGTTGACGATTAGTGGCGCCGACCGCAAGCGCAGTGTCTATCGCATTGTTGACGGCATAGGGGTCATTCAGGACTCGTAACGAATCCACCCACAGCAGCGCCCAATTGCCTTGCGCAGGCGCAAGACGAAACGCCTGCTCTGCAAGCGACGCGGCCTGTTTGTAATCTCCGCTCTCGTAAGCAGAATAAGCTTTGGTGGCAAGCGGATAAGCCTTTTGATACGCACGCTGCCGGGCTGACACTTTTGGCGTTGCCGGTTGGGCAGCAGCCGGCAACGCGCGATCAGGCTCGCTGATCGGGCTGGGAGGTGGTTCTATTGCTTTTTCCACCTGAGTAAAAACGGCGCGATAAAGCCCTTGTTTTTTAGCAACGCTTGCCACAAGGGCCGCTTCCTGTGGCCTTTTCAACTGCTGCAACGCATAAATTTGCAAAACATACAATTGTGGCGCTTGCGGTTCCAGCTTGGCAGCTTGCCCAGCCAATCTCAGCGCGCCCTCGTAATCATGCTCGGCATAGGCCTTGAAGGCGGCATCAGCCAATTCCCAGGCTTGGCCTGTAAGCGGGCTGTCTGGTGTTTCAGAACGCGCCGCAGGCGCAGGCGAGTCGACGGGCTCGGCATGTCCTGGCGCACCAAGCGCGGTAACGCAACAGAAAAGCAGTAACGTCAGCGTGCGTGAAATGCTCATCATGTCTTAACCGCCTCTTTCAATAGCTGACTTGCACTCGTATCTTGCGCATCAAGCCACTGCATTTGAAAATCAATCGCTTCGTTCAGGATCACGTCTGACACTATTTGGCGTTCCAGAAGAATTTCTCCAAGTGGCCTGTTGCCCTGCTCACGCTGCATTTGCAACGCCTTTTCCAGCTCTGTCTCGCTGACTGCACGCCACGAAAGCAGGATTTCCCCTAAGCGCTGACGCTCTGGCTGCAGCAATTCCGTTGCAGGAAAATCATGCATTGTTTTATCCCACACCAGTTGCGTTCCAAAAATATAATTAACAATAAACAGGCGCCAAGCGCGCGCCGCAGCCATGGCGTTAACAAAATTGCCCACGATCATGCGGGGGAAAGACAGCAAGGCATGCTCCCAACCGTACAAACGATTTACAAAATAAAAACGGTGCGCCCCACGCACAATAAAAAACATCAGATTCAACTTAAGCAGATCAACCGCCCACGAATTGGGCGCAAACAGCGTCGGGTAATACGTTGTCCACCAGCCTAACTCATCGGCAATTTGAAAAAGAATAAAATTGAAAACCAGAAAATACGCAACAACTGCGACAAACGAAGTCACCAGGCCCTTTCGATCACGAAAGAAAAAATACTTTTCAGTCAGCGAGCCTTCCCATCCAACGAGTTTCCAGCCTTGAAGGCTGATACCCAAAGTCCAACGGGATTTCTGACGGTAAGCAGTACGGAACGTATTCGGAAAATATTCACGCACACTCATTGAATCATGAATCGCCTGAGTCGTTGGCTTTCCCAACCCCAGCCAACGGCGCCGGGTACGTGTGTACTGTACCGGGAATTTGGCAAAAATCTGCTTCATTCCTCTGCGTGCCAGGCGCGCGCCGATGTCGTAATCCTCGGTCAGTGTACTGGTGTTGAAGGGTTGATTAGCACTTTCATTGGCCAATTCACTGATCGCTTTCAAGGAAAAGCATGTTCCCACCCCGGCCGAAGGCACCATACCCGAAAGATACTCGCGTACGACCATATCTTTGGCGTGCGACTCGGCAAACTCGTCCATATAAGTTCCTGCCACGAGTTCGTCCCAATGCCGTTCCAATGAAGCCACGGGCAACTGAATAAAATCAATGCGCGGCAACAAATAGTTGAAGTATTTGAGCTCCAGCGGATGCAACACATCTTCACAGTCGTGAAGGATAACCCCGGCATATGGTTCCTTCATGATCTGTTGGTCACGAAAAATAGCCTGGACAATCCAATTCAGACAATCAGCCTTGCATGTCGGTCCGGGATGAGGAACCTCCACACGCACAAGCATGCGGTAACGTCGCCGCATGCGTTCAACCTCGGCAATCGTACGCGCATCGTTGCAGTATGTTCCCACATAAATTCTGTAATTGCCGTAATCCAACGTTGCGATCATCGCTTCAAGCATCGGTGCAATAACATCGTACTCATGCCATGCCGGAACCATCACCGCCAGCGGCTGCTCAGGCTTGCCCCGAAGGTCTTCCTCGTTGAGCCTGGTAAATTTCTTCTTGAGAGAAAAACGTCGATATAAGCGCCTGACCCAATAACAAATATCGATAAACGTGTCATCAACACTTGAAATCAGGATGACGATTGCAACCGCAATCGCCATCATTTCCAGAAACCTGAAATAATCGGCCAGAAAGAATGTTGCGCTTAACCCAAACATAGGAGTCAGCTATTTCGTACCATTTCGGCGACCAGAACGATAAGCAAGCGCCACAAGCAACAGAACCAGGAACAATAAACCCACAATCGTTGGCACGCCCCACGAGAAGAAGCGGCGCCACTCATAAAACACCGACTGCGCACGCTCAGTCAATGTCGATCCCGCCGGGTTGGTCGAATCAATCCAACTCACCAGGCCAGAGGAAGTTACAATGGCGATATCACCCCGATCAAGCTCATAGGGTGTTACCAATTTCAGACCGGAGTCCGGCTTATCGACTTTGGGCAACGCATTCCAGTAAAGCCCGAAATACTCGCCTGAGTGAACCACTTCAATGCTACTCACGTCGCTCAAACCGCCAATATTGAGTTGCTCGGACTCATACCCGTTAATAACCAGTCGGCCATCGTCATTGACTGAAACGGCTGGAGACACAGACTTCACCGGCACACCCATGGCGACAAACAAACCATTGGGCTCGTACTCGGTATCCGGGGCCTGCAACACCAATTGCGCGCCTTGGGGAGACAAGCCACTGGCACTTGCCAAACGCACGACATCAGATAAATGCGCGGGAGCATTGGCAAGCCAATCGGCAGGCAGAACCAGATTGGCTTTATTTGCCAACATCGGCATAAGCCCGTTGAATGTCGGTTCCGGTGTCGCCTTGTCGGTGCGCACATAACTGGTGGGCATTACGGCAAACGGAAACCCTACCTGTGGCTCGGTGCAACCATTCGCCGACGGCAGCCGTTGCAGCATTACCTTCAATTGGTTCGATTGTCCGATGGCATACGAGGGAATGCGGGCGCTGATCCGCTCGGCCTCGCCATCAGCCTGCAACTGGGTCGCCGTCAGCAAAATATCATTCCAGGATACCGACAATACCGGTCGCGCGCCGGATGTATCGGGCGACGCAGCCACATCAAGCACGAGTTCGCTCGGCACACGCCCATTAAAATCAACGGAACGAAAAGTGAAGTCGGTTTGCCATACGGCATGGTTGACCACATCCATGCTCCGCGTATTTGCCCCTAAATTGTCCAGTTTGAGAACACCGGACGGGCTCAACGGCTTGGCCTTTGCCGCACTGACCTCGACCGCCGACGCATTAAGAATATTGCGCCACTGCAGACCAAAAAGTTCTGCAACGTTTTCTGCGGCACTGGCCTTGATTACGACAACGCGACTTGAGCCCCTGCCCAGTATCATCACATTATGATCGGCCATGAATGTGCTATCGAGAAAAGTTTTGCTGATGGCGTCGTTGAACCACCCGATTTGAGCGGGCGTTTCAAGCGTGCTCCTGAACGCAGCCAAAGTGCGCTCCAAACGTGTTGTCAGCGCGTCGTCTGCAATAACGACGTCGCCCAGCAAACTTTTCGGGTCAAGTAGCAATAATCCGCCAAAAACGGCATCCTCAAGCACAACCGATTCTGGCTGGCCTGTGAGCCGTTCGGAAATAGTATGGCCGCGAAGGACGTCGGGGATCTGAACCGGCGACACCTCGATACGGCTACCTTCGGGGGCCAGGCTTTGAATATTCAATTGCTTGCCCGCAAGCTCCAAGGCCGTGCCAACACGCCAGGCCGCATCGAATGCCGCCTGGCTTAACGTTGCATCAGAAACGGCCAACACGCCATCGGCCGGCAACAACTGCCAGGCAGACGCAAGATCAAGAGTCACGGAGTCAGGGACGCTGTATCCGATACCTGTCGTCGGTTCTATGATCAAACTGTTTGTACTAGCAGGTTCAATTTCGCATGTGCGCAACGTTCTGTTCGACAACCAGTTAACCTGCAGCTCGACAAAACCGCGGCGCGACTCACTCTTGGATATGGGCAGTTTCAAATCAATCTTTCCCGAATCGCCAGTGTAAACACGTGTGAACACGGGTTGCCCATTAACCATCAGCTGCAGCCTTCCTCCCGACTCTTCGCCCACCAGATAACGAGCGCGAAACAATACTTCTTGCTCGGAGAGCATCGTATTCCGGGCCACCGGAAGATAAAAGACGCGCGTTTCGCCTGTTTCCGCCATTACAACCGGCTCTGGCAGGCCTGAATTGCCAAGGGTTTGCGTTAGCCGCTGGAAGGAAGACTGATTTACAACCGGGGCAGAAGCCGGATCGACGGGCTGCGCGTGAGAAACTCCACCCAAAACTGCCAGCGGCAATGCACACACGAGGACAAGACTGCTAACAAGCCAGCGGAAGAAGAAACGACGCATAATGACGACAATAGCCTTAGTTAGACAAAAATTAAGTGACGAAAGCGGGATTGAACTCTTGAACCGGCTCATTGAGAAGCGCATGCACAATTCGTTCGCTGGCTCGCCCGTCGCCGTACGGGTTGGCGCTTTTGCAAAAACTATCGTAATAAGACGCATCGCGTAACAAACGCTGCGTCTCTTTTACGATGCTATCGACATGCGTGCCCACCAATTTGGCCGTGCCATTGGCAACCGCTTCGGGGCGCTCGGTTACGTCGCGCATGACCAGTACAGGCGTCTTTAAATGCGGGGCCTCTTCCTGAACGCCTCCGGAGTCGGTCAGGATGACACTCGCCCTGCGCATGAGCCACACAAAGGCCAGATAATCTGTTGGCGGAACGAGATAAATATTGGGGATGTGACTTAACGCAAGCTGCACGGCACTTTGCACGTTGGGATTCATGTGAACGGGGTAAACGATCTGGATACCCGGATCTTTTGCAAGCTCCGTCAGCCCCTCGCAAATATTCAGCAAACCTTGCCCAAAATTTTCACGACGATGCCCGGTTACCAAAACTAACTTGCGCTGCTGATCAAGAAAATCAAACTGTTGCTCAATAGGCGCTACCCGCTTGGGGTCGTCGAGCAACTTACAAGCCAAACCCAACGCATCGATCACGGTGTTACCGGTTACCCAGCACCGACCGGCCAGTTCTGCTCGCAACAAATTGTTTTTCGCAGCCTCGGTCGGTGCAAACAAAAAGCTGCTCACCGTATCGATGGCGCAGCGGTTCATTTCTTCCGGAAAAGGTTGAGCCAGATCCCCTGTGCGTAGCCCCGCCTCGATATGAGCAACTTTGCACTTGGCATGGAAACCGGCTAGCGCAGCCGCCATGGCGGTGGTTGTATCGCCGTGGACCAGCACAAGATCAGGGCGGGACTGACGAATGAGATCGTCCATGGCGAGCAAAATTCGGGCCGTCAGGCTGTTGAGCGTTTGCCCTTCGTGCATTACACCCAACGTTAAATCGGGCACGAGCCCAAACAACGACAGCACCGGCGTCAACATATGTGTGTGTTGACCTGAAATGCACAAAGTATGCTGGAAGCGATCATCCCCTTTCAGTGCAAGCACAAGCGGAGCCATCTTTATTGCTTCGGGTCTTGTACCCACAACTGTCAAGACATGCATGAAATAATATTAGAACATAAACAAATAGATTCTAACTATATCAAAAATTAAATGTGATTTTCTTCTACTACTGCACCTCCGTACTGAGGTCGAGAGACTAGTTTTGTCGAGTTTTTCACAGCATCACTAAAAGTTCAAGGCCCGTGCAGACGTCAGTGTCTTGATAACGTACAGGAACGACTGACAGATTCAATCAAGTTTCACCAAAACGGCTTTTTAAATTGGCGTACTAACACAGTTAAGAAGAGCAACGGGATAATTGGTCGTCTTACCCTTTAATAGAGGACGATCGGCAACGATACACTTTATTAATACTTTTTAAGAAATAACGCGACCCTACGACAGACCGACAATTGCCGGCAACTTTATGCTTTAATACCAGGCAACTTTTTACTTAACGACACACGGTTGTGCTGTTAAGCATAAAATTGCCGCGCGGAAAGCTTATGCTTTATTTCACGAATGGCTGTTTTATGCTTTATTAGATGCACCTGAATGTGAATAAAGAAGTTAGCAAGCCGATCACAAGATCGGCTTTTTCGTTTTAAGCGCCCCCTAGACACCTTCCCCAAAGCCTACGCACTAAAAAGCACAACTTCTGGCTGAGTTGGCGACGTTACCGTTGGGTTTGAGCAACATCCTTAAAGGTGAGCACTTACAGGATAGGCTCACCACTCGATGACCGCTCTAAAGGTGAGAACTTACAGGGTCGGGCTCTATGAGTCACCCTTGCGAAAGGTGAGAACCTACGGGATAGACTGCGTGAACTCGGGAATTAGCATAGTTCACGCCAAAAAATAACGTTACTAGAAAACAAACGCTCAAAATCAAAATTCGCTTGCCCGCCTGCTGATCCCTTGATAGTCTGAATATACCGTTTGGGATTATTAACGTTCACCCAATAACTTGATGCGCAACGCCTCAACGTTAATACCCCTGCTCTTTCGGAGTCTTTTTATGCCTGCCGCAACTCTCTTAAGCCAGCGAATACACACGCGAACCACCTAACCCGCCACACCACACGCGCGGGTCATCTTAATTCCCCTATTTTTATCAGCTGTATGCATGAGCAGGGCCAGCGCTCGCCTGTTGGTTGTGCTCGCGTGGAGAAAACACATGAGTTTTAGAGTATTTGTTGACCGGGTCAATGAAGCACCCGAGTTAGAGTTGGAAAGAGACGATTCATCGTTGATCGACCAAATTCCCTTTAATGGGTTTTTTGGTGATGATTTCTTGACGTTAATTTATTTGAGTCCACCAGATGCGCCTATTTTCCATGACGCAATGCGCGAAACGCTGCATGTTCTCGCAGACGAAAAACAGTCAAACCATTGTCGCGCGCAAGCGGCTGTCCAGGTTGGTCGTTTTGTAGAACATAATGCGCCGGCTGCGCCAGCACAGCTTGGTCGAAGTGAGTCACTCGCCTGGTTTGAGTTGGCGCAACAATTAGGCAGTATTGTCGGCGTATGGGAGCTTGCCAATGAGATGCTCAAGCAATGCGATTTAAAAGTTTCAATTGACTTGAACACAAACCCCTTGCCGGAGTTAAGGGCGAGAAAAGACAATGCACGATTTCGCATTGATGTCCGGGTTGCGCAGGCCTGGTATGAAGGCATCCGTTTAACACTCACTGCCTCTCAAAACAATTTTGAGCACTGGGATCTGCAAGCGCATCAGTGCGCCGTGAGCTGTATTGTTAATTACTTGCTGCTTTTACCTGACGAGCCGCCAAGGAGCCTTCGTAAGTACAACGGTGATGAGCCACTGATCGTCAAGCGATTCAAAACACTTCAATGGTTTGCGCCGTTTTGGGATCGCCTGATTGAGTCGATGAGTAACGATATTTCAGACGGAGTAAAACAATTGCTCATCGAACAAAAATACATCGTTTCTTCTTATATCCCCCAACTTGTACAGCAATGTACAGATACTCAGCCGGGCAGTTTTGATGATCGTAATATGCCGCAGGCTAGCCATCAGGTACAGACCAACGCCGTTGACCAGCTGGTTGTCATTAAAGGTCAAATTCCTGCATCCAGTGATCGAGATGACGTACTTGTTCTAAAGCAGTATGCCTCGCTGCAAAAGCCTGTGCGGTTCAAAACTTTTCCGGCGTTAGAGCAGCTGCTGCGCATGCGCGAACAGCTATTCGGCGAGTTTCCTTGGGCGCAAGACGCTATTCGCGTCGTAATGAATGACTTGATCGCCCGCCGGCGTCATGGTGTGACACGACTGGGTATGGCACCGGTACTGTTGGTGGGTAAGCCGGGGACAGGCAAAACGCGTTTTGCCCAACGCTTAAGCGCGCTATTGGAGACGCCAAGCTCGGTTATCAACCTTGCGGGTATGTGCGATACAAAAGTGCTGAAAGGCGTTACTCGTGGGTGGGCAGGCCAGCGCCCGTCAAAGATTGTTGAGTTCATTCATCAAACGCAGGTACCTAACCCTTTATTCATTCTCGATGAAATTGATAAAGCGCATGCTGGGTACAGTAACGGCGGCGACCCACAGGAAGCGCTGTTAGATTTAACTGAGCCCCAGAACGCAAAGCGTTTCCACGACATTTACTTGATGGCCGAATGTGACTTATCGCACTGTCTTTACATCGCCACCGCTAACTCGTTGGACACAATTTCTGAACCCTTAATGTCGCGCCTTCGGCCCGTACACTTTCCGCCACCAGGCGAGGATCATGCGCTCGTATTGATCAGCGGCGTAGTCAAAGATCTGGAAAAAATGTGGAACTTGCCTGAAGGGGCAGTGACGCTAACAGATGAACAGCGAGCCATACTGGTCGGCCTATCTCCCCGGGAGATGCGGGCTGCTATCTTGGATTTGCTTGCTAATGAGCAAACACATAAGGTGCATTAACTCTCATCAAAAGGGAAACCTAATATGGAAACAAAACCTAAAAAGAAAGAACAGTTCTCGGTGCCTGTGGACAACTACGATTTACTGACAGCAAAGGCCTCTCAACTGCGTGCGTTACTGATTTTGATATCAGGGCCTGGGTATGAGAACTTCACCGAGCTTTCGCCTGAAGATCAAGACCGAATACTTTGGCTGGCAACGGAACTAAGCAATGAAGTTCACATATTGCTTAAATAACAACAGAAAGAAATAATGAGGGCATCTTCAGTATTGTGCTTTGCCGCTGAAGCGCGTCAGCCTTCGGCCAGAAGCGGACGTTGGAGGAGGTCACCGGATGCCCTATCTTGCTGTCCGTGGTGTGGGGAGGGGGCACTTGCAATTTGTGTCAGAATGTATTAAACAAAGTCTTCGTCAACGGGATCTGTAGTCTGCGGAGAAATCTCAGTGAAAGACTTTGTGGGTGCGCGGCGAAAAATCATCTTAGATAGGCCTACTGGTAACGATTCGTTTTCGGGCGGGGGGCACGCCCGAACCGCCGGTTCGTTAGCGTCGTTAATCTACAATTTTGATGGCACGACCACGGCTATTGGATTGGAAGGACGCTGGGGCTCTGGCAAGTCATCGATTGTCGAGATAGCCCAAAAACAGCTCGAATCGGATGCCGCCCGTGCGCCCGTGGACGAGAAGCGGACATACCAGATCTTTACGTTCGATCTTTGGACCGTACAAACGGGCAATTTTCGTCGCACGTTTCTTGAGCAGTTGATCTCCTGGCTTGAGGCATTGCCCGGTGCCAACAAATCAAAGCTTGCGACCATCTACGATTCGATCACCAATCGGACCGTACACACGCGCACTGAGAACACTAAGCAGTTCAGCAAGTTTGGCCTGCTGGTCGTCATATTCCTGCTACTCTTACCGCTGATCTACATTTGGCTGAGTCCAATCGGCCTTAAAGCAGAGGTGCCTCTCTTCGGCCGACCCGCTTTTGGCGCATTTGGCCTGATCGGACTGATGGTTGTGGCCACCACTTGGAATGTCGTGCGTCTTAGGCTTAAAGACCAGCCCCCGAGTCGATCCTTATGGCACAAATTGGTGGGAGAAAGGGGGAAGACCGGTGCGGCGGGGGCCGGTCTCCCCATGAGCTGGCTCGAGGCCGTCTCGCGTACCCTGTCTGTTTTCTCAAAAGACGCTGAGACCACGAACATTGACCAGCGGGTGCGAGAGATCGACCCATCCCAGCACGAATTCGAAGAAACATTCAAAGACATTATCTCGCAGTTCCAAACGGAACAGCAGAGAATCATCGTCGTCATCGATAACGTGGACCGGCTGCCCGCAAACAGGATTGCCGAAGCTTGGTCCAATATTCGAAGCATCTTGGCGAGCGAGCGGCCCCACGATGGCGTGGACAAGAAGGTAACTGTCATCGTTCCATACGATAGAGATCACATCGTCGAGGCGCTGAAAGCCCATGACAAAGTGGGTGCGTTAGCCCAAGATGACGTCCTGCGCAAGTCTTTTGACGCCATTCTTTTCGTGGCACCTCCTGTCATTGCGGATGCTTCGGCATTTTTCCGGCAGAAGCTCGATGAGGTGATGGAACACGAGGTCGACGACGACGCTGCCTATCGCGTCTTCAAGATTTTTGACCTGTCCCGAGGCAATGAGGCCACCACGCCACGTCAGATAATCGCATTCATCAATGCCATTGCAGTCCTGTGGGAGCAGTGGGGGGGGACCATACCGTTGCCCACAGTGGCGCTATTTCTGGCCAAACGCGACAGCTTGGTCGACGATCCCGGAATTCTCCGACGACCCTCCGAGATCGACGAACGTCTTCGGGATCTCGCCGCGGAGCCAGATCTCTTCACTCATCTTGCTGCACTCACGTACAACGTCGACGCGAAATTTGCACTACAGGTGTTGTTACATGGACGCATTGAACAGATTGTCACGTCCCGCGCCGATGAGAAGGAACTGGGTAACATTGTCAGTGCGCCAGGCTGGGACACTATCTTGCCTGACGTGTATCGAAATAACGCCGCGAGATGGGCCGAAACTTCTATTAGCCAATTCAAAAACGCGGCCCGAAATCTCGCCCTTCTCAATGCGGGCACGGCGCAGAAGTTCGAGGGAAAGAGAGCATTGCTCGGTAGTTTTTCCACGCTTGGCGGGGTCTTGCCAACCCTCTGGAAAGACCACACCGATCTCATCAGCCTATACCAAATTTGCGACGTCGATGAGAGCAGGACGCTTACGCAAGAGTTGATTGCCTGGTTGGATCGAGGCCTATCTCGGGATATTGGTGAACGGACCTCGGAAGACGGGGAGGAGTGGGCCGAATTTTTGTTAGCTATGCAAGATGGCATGGCTGCGCGGCTATCCAGCGACCAGACAACCCAATTACTCAAAGAAACGGTCATTCCCGCAGGCGTCGACTTCCTAATCGGCGTCGCTTATGGCGCGGACGAAACGAGCCTACAAGTCAATGCATTCACCCAATTGTCTCGTTCCAATGAATTGGTCACTGAGCTTCAATCTCGCCTAACTTCCGATCCCTGGACGTTCCACCACGCTTGGAATCAGCTTGCTCACTTGACCAATGGCACTGACGTAACCAAATTCACTGAGGTGTTGAGCACACACATCAAAGACACAAAGATTGAGGAGGGAGGCATACTGCACGCCTTTCATTCGGTTTATCCACGTCTGTTCATTAAAGCTGGCGATCAAAAAGCCGCAAGCGCTTCTCGCAAGCAACTTGTCGATAGTGGCTCCTTCTACCATCACTTTAGCATCGCCGAAAAAATGAAGGCTGGGGACGCCGCCACCACAATTATTGCAAACTGTCTTTTTGCCACCCTCGACTCCAATCAGGGCAAGGCATTGCCGGCTAAGGATCTGCAAGCCCACCCCTTCGGGAATCTAACGGCTGCGCAAGAGGCTCTACGCAACAAGATCGACACGGCAGATTTTTCTGAACCACTGCTTAATCGTGTTGCGTCGCTAGTTTCTCAACACGGAGCACTATCTGCGTGGATATCCTATGCAGCAAAAGATCCATCAAGCACGTTGACAGTGCAAAAGGCCATCGTTCAGACAGTACGCACCGTGTCCTCATCGAGTCCACTGCCAGCCACAATTTGGACCCATCACGATTTTCTTAAGGGCCTACTCGGCGCGGATATGGCCACCATCCTTGAGAATTCAGGGACGAGGTTCAAGCCGAAAGAATGGGAGAATTTTGAGCCACTAGATCTGAGAGGAACAGTCGTGGCCGACAACGCCCAACGCCAGGAGCCAGGGTGGTTGGCCTTTTACGGCAAGATAGATCAGTGGCTACTCGACCAGGAAGCGACGCGCCTGCAGGAGGCTCTCTTCGAAGAGGATGCGCTTTTATCCCTACTGCAGCAACGTGTGATGGACGTAGGCCTCACACTTATTCCCGACCGCCTCAAAACGGCCATTTCCGCGCACTTTTCGGCATTGTTGAATCAGACACACACGTCGACTGCTGATATGAATGTAGCTTGGCGCGCAATGCCGATGAATAGCCGAACGGGGTTAGCGCAGGATGCCTTGGATCTGCTGGCACCAATCGCGGTTCAGGCTAATAGCATGAAAGCGGTGATGACGTCCTATTCGGAACTCACAGACTCGCTTCCCCTGACCAAGCGTCCCGACATCACGGCGCGGAAGATCGTGCTGCCTTTAATAGCCGCAGGGTTGGACGACTTCGAGCCCGCCATCGCCTATCTGGAGCGGCGCAGCAGCGAGCTGATACAAGCGCTCATGCACGTCGATGCGGCACAACTGGGCGAAATTCGCGAGCACCTGGGCGAGCCACACGAAGGGGACGAGCCCACCGGAGCGCGTTGGCGTATTTACAGCGCGCTCGGACTTCAGCCGACACAAAGTGACGCTGGCGCGGAAGGGAACATCAAAAGTACTTAAGAGACGGCGGGCACATCTAATGGTTAGCGGTTCTCCATGCTCCAAGGGAGCAACGCGTAAATAGTGGTTGGACGCGGGGGAGGCAGATTCGGCGCTTCTCGCTTCGTGACCTCGAGGGGCCGCTTTAGCGGCTC
>TARA_R100001143_G_scaffold8917_1_pt1 | contig 13508 bp, 13 predicted proteins | sample TARA_R100001143 | Tara Oceans TARA_R100001143 (sample SAMEA2621300) | marine metagenome | biome: marine biome (ENVO:00000447); feature: mesopelagic zone (ENVO:00000213); material: "saline water (ENVO:00002010), including plankton (ENVO:xxxxxxxx)" | depth 800 m | reverse complement strand
TTCTTTTGGCAACGCTTCTTTTGGCAACGCTTCTTTTGGCAACGCCTCTTTGGGCATAAGGTATGATTTGGCCCCGAACGCCGCCGCTTGCAAGAAAAATTCCAACTGTGGGAGTCTCCATGTCAGACCATCTTGTAACAAAACATGCCGGGTTTCAGGACCCCAGCCCCTGGATTCTGCGCTGGGCGGATTTGGCACCGTCTGGAATGCCTGTTCTGGACCTGGCCTGTGGGGGCGGACGCCATGGCAGGGTGTTTTTGGACCGTGGATTTGCTGTGACTTTCCTAGACCGGGATATCAGCGCGGTTTCTGATCTATCTGATCATGCTGGGGCGACATGTCTGGAAATCGATCTGGAAGCTGGTGCGCCCTTTCCCTTAAGGGCACACAGTTTCGGGGCTGTGATCGTGACCTGCTATCTGCATCGCCCCATCCTGCCCGATATTCTAAACACCGTCGCCCCCGGCGGCATCCTGCTGTATGAAACATTCGCCCAGGGCAACCAGGCCTATGGCCACCCGGCGCGCGAGGCTTATTTGTTGAATGAAGGGGAATTGCTGGACGCGGTGCGACACAGTTTCACCGTGCGTGCCTATGAACACGGCTATGATGCAACGCCAAAGCCTGGCATTCGCCAGCGCATTTGTGCAATCCGAAACCCTTAAGGTTTCAGCTTGTATCCGGTCGCCAGCAGACGGGCCGCGATGGAATAGACAATCAGGAACAGCCCGGCCGTGACAGCGGCGCTGAGCCATGGGTCGGTTTCCAGGCGTCCGGTTGCCGACCACCGAAAGCCATCCACCAGATAATAGATCGGGTTAACCTGAAAAACGGTTCGCCAGGGCCCTTCCGGGACAGCGCTGAGCGGGAAGAAAGTGCCGCTGAGAAAAATCAAAGGCAGTACGACAAAGGTTTCCTTACCGGAAAATGAATCCCATTTCTTGGAGAAGACAGCGCCAATCAGGCCCAGCATGGAAAAAATGCCGCCTGCAATGCACAGAAAATACACCGCCGCCAGCGGATGGGCAGGCAGGCCCAGCCCGAACAAGGACATAACCAGCCAAATGAAAAGGCCTATAGAGACCGAAACCGCAATTGCTGTTGCCAGATAGGCGGTCAAAATCTCCATCGGTGTCAGGGGGGCCCCCAGAATATCCTGCAGCCCACCGCTTTCCAATTTGTCGAACATGATGGAATAACCCGTGGTTTCCAGCGCCCGCTGCATAACCGCAGAAATCACCAATCCGGCCCCCAGAAATTCCAGGAAATTCCACCCATCGACGGCCATGCCCTGTTCCCCGGCAGCCAGGGAAAACACTGTGGCAAACAAGGCGGCCTGAATGGCGGGGCCCACCAGGGCCATACCGAACCAGCGCAATTCGCGAATTGCCTCGCGCCGCATCAGGCCAAACAAGCCCACCCAATTAACCCGCCCAAACCGACGGGGCCGGGGAATGGACCCAAATATAGACGCAATGCGCGCGACGGGATCAGTATAAGGTGCAGACATGCCCGGCTGTGCTTTCGTTAATTCTTCAGCTTATAGCCGGTTGCGACCATCCGCCAGGCGATCACGGCCAGGACCGAATTTATGCAGAACATGACCAGCATGCCCAACCATGTCGGTGCATCCGAAACGCCAATCATCCCACTGCGAAACCCATCGATCATATAAAAGAACGGATTGAAGTAGGCGATGGTGTGAAATGGCTCTGGCAGGCGCTCAATCGAATAAAAAGTGCCGCTTAGGAATGCGAAGGGCGTGATGACGAAATTTGTAATCGCCGCCATATGATCGAACTTATCCGCCCATATCCCGCCAATGATCCCGATCAGGCTGAGCATCAGGGACGCGGAAACCGCGTGATAAGCAACCAGCCCCCAATTAGCGACATGAAAGGGGACAAAAATCCACATGAACAGCCCGGTTGTTACCCCGACAAGCAGACCACGCGAAACACCAGCCAGCGCATAGGCCGATACCATTTCTATGGAATTAATTGGCGGCATCAAGACATCAACAATGTTCCCCTGAACCTTGGATATGACCAAGGATGAGGACGTATTGGCGAAGGAATTCTGAACCATCGCCATGACAATCAGCCCAGGGGCTAGAAAGACGGGGAACAGAACACCCTGAACCATCTCAACAGCATGTCCCAGCGCCAGGGAGAAAATTGCCAGAAACAGCAATGTTGTCACAACTGGGGCTGCAATCGTCTGGGTCGCGACATTCAGAAAACGCCGCACTTCCTTCATATACAGGCTGTGCCAGCCAATCCAGTTGACCCGCCCAAAGCTGCGGGGGCCGACATGTTGTCCCAAATCGGGAAAACTGCTGGTTCCAGGCGTTTTCGGCGCAGGCTGAGGAGATATCTCATGCGTGAGTGTCATAAGTCCGATACCGTAAATTCTTTCCAGAAGGTTGCGCTAGAACCTAGCTACAAGCCCCCGAAACACAAGCCCTCTTGGAGAGGCGCGCTGGAAAAGGTGTCGTGCTAAACCGCCACAACGCCGCTTTCATCGGCCATCAGATCAAACGATGCGGCCATCAGGGCCTTGGTATAGGGGTCCTTGGGCTGATCAAAGATTTGTGCCGATGGGCCGGATTCTATGACCTTTCCATCGCGCATCACAATCACCGTATCGGCCATGGCGCGCACGACTTTCAAATCATGGCTGATGAACAAATAGGCCAGCTTGTGTTTGCGTTGAAGGTCACGCAACAGATCAACGATCTGTGCCTGAACCGACATATCCAGGGCCGATGTCGGTTCGTCCAGGACCATGAAACGGGGGCGCAGAATCAAGGCCCGGGCGATGGCGATACGCTGGCGCTGGCCACCGGAAAATTCGTGGGGATAGCGATGGCGGCTTTCCGGATCCAACCCGACCTCTTTCAGCACCTCGACAACCATCGCGTCCCGATTCTGGGCATTTTCACCGATTTTATGAACTTCCAGCCCTTCGGCGATGATTTCACCCACCGACATGCGGGGGCTTAGACTGCCATAGGGGTCCTGGAAAACCACCTGCATGCGGCGGCGCAGGCCCCGCAGGGCACGGCCATCCAAAGCCTCGATAGGCACCCCTTCAAAGGCGATCCCGCCCTGGGACGAAATCAGACGCAACAGCGCCATGGCCAGGGTCGTCTTGCCAGACCCGCTTTCCCCTACAACGCCAACCGTCTGACCTTCATGGACTGTGACATCGATACCATCAACGGCCTTGATATGGGACACGGTGCGCCGCATCAGGCCTTTCTTTATCGGGAACCAGACCTTGACCCCATCCCCTTTCAGGATCAGCGGCGCGTCCAGGGCAACGGGTTCTTTCTTTCCCGTTGGTTGGGCCGCCAGCAGCGCCTGGGTATAGGCATGCTGCGGGGATTGGAACAGGGCGGTGGTATGGCCCGTTTCCACAATCTCCCCCTGTTGCATGACACAAACCCGGTCCGCAATGCGCCGCACGATCCCCAGATCATGGGTGATGAACAGCATCGCCATGCCGGTTTCCTGCTGCAAATCTTTCAACAGTTTCAAAATCTGCGCCTGGATCGTGACATCCAGCGCGGTGGTTGGTTCATCGGCGATTAACAGGTCCGGCTCATTCGCCAGGGCCATGGCGATCATCACCCGCTGGCGCTGGCCGCCTGATAATTCATGGGGATAGGCAGTCAGCCGACTTTCCGCATCACGTATCCCAACTTTTTCCAACAGTTCAAGCACCCGCGGGCGGGCCTTTGCCCGGCTATAGCCCTTATGAATGATCAGCGCTTCTGATACCTGTTTTTCCACGGTATGCAACGGGTTCAGGCTGGTCATCGGTTCCTGGAAGATCATCGCGATGGCATTGCCCCGCACCTTGCGCAAGTCAGGTTCCGCCGCGCCCAGCAGATTCTGGCCCTTAAACAGAATGCGACCATTGGGATGGCTGGCGGCGGGATAGGACAGCAATTGCAGAATAGACAGGGCGGTTACAGACTTTCCGGACCCGCTTTCCCCCACCAAAGCCAGGGTTTCGCCTTTGTGAATAGAAAATCCCACATGGCGCACAGCTTCAACGGTACCGCCTGGGACCTGAAACGCGACGGAAAGGTCTTCGACTGTCAAAAGCGGCTGAGCCTGAGTGTCGTCGGTAGGGGTCATGGCTGTGCCTGTTTCTATTTATCGGTTTTAATATCTGTTTTCCGGGGATCAAAGGCGTCGCGCACACCCTCCCCGATGAATACCAGCAAGGTCAGCATGATCCCGATGGTAAAGAAGCCCGTCAAGGCCAACCAGGGTGCCTGCAGGTTTTCCTTACCCTGCTTCAGAAGCTCCCCCAGGGATGCCGATCCTGGCGGCAGGCCAAATCCCAGAAAATCCAAGGCTGTCAGGGTCGTTACCGATCCCGTCGTGATGAAGGGCAGAAAGGTGATGGTCGCCACCATGGCATTGGGCAGGATATGGCGCAGCATGATGGTACGATTGCCAACGCCCAACGCCTTGGACGCGCGCACATAATCCAGATTGCGCGCCCGCAGCGTTTCCGCCCGCACCAAACCAACCAGCGCCGGCCAGGAAAACAGCATCATCAGTAAGAGCAGCCACCAGAAATTCGGCTCAACAATTGAGGCCAGGATGATCAAGAGATACAGGGTCGGCAGGCTGCTCCAAATCTCAATCCCCCGCTGACCCAACAGATCAATCAATCCGCCGAAATAGCCCTGAACCAGCCCAATTGCGATCCCGATCACGGAACTGACCGCCGTCAAGGCCAGGCCAAACAGCACCGATATGCGAAAGCCATAGATCAGGCGGGCGACGACATCGCGGGCCTCATCATCGGTGCCCAGCCAATGATTGGAATCTGGTGCCGTCGGTGCAGGGCCGGTCAGATCATAGGCCGGCGTATTGTTGCCATAGGGGATCAAGGGCATCAGAAACCAGCCCTTCTCCCGGATCAGGTCCTGCACTGCGGGATCGGTATAGACGGCCTCGGACTCAAAGAAACCGCCATAGGTGGTCTCTGGCACCTGCTGCACAATGGGGACGTAAAAGCTGCCATCATAATAGACCAGAATGGGTTTATTATTGGCAATCACATCGGCAAATAATGAAAAAACAAAAAGCATGAGAAACAGGATCATCGACCAGAAAGCGCGCCGATTGTTCTTGAAATGATCGATGCGCCTGCGGGTGATGGGCGACACCCGCATGCCCAGAAAACTATAGCGTGGGATGGTGTCTGTTTTCGGGGAAGCATTGGCCTGGGTCACGGATCAACCCTCCCGCTTTTCAAAGTCGATGCGAGGGTCGACCGCGACATACATCAAATCACCGATCAGCCCCATGATCAGGCCCAGCAGCGTGAAGATATATAGGGTGGCGAACATGACCGGATAATCCCGGTTGATCGCCGCTTCAAACCCCAGCGCGCCCAAACCGTCCAGGGAGAAGATGACTTCGATCAGCAAAGAGGACGTGAACAGGATGGAAATGAAGGCTGCGGGAAATCCCGCAATAACAATCAACATCGCGTTGCGGAAGACATGACCGTACAGAATGCGCCCTTCATCCAGGCCCTTCTGGCGCGCCGTGATGACATATTGTTTGTTGATTTCTTCCAGAAAGGAATTTTTGGTCAACAGGGCCAACGTGGTGAAGGCCCCGACAATCATGGCCGTCAGCGGCAGGGCAAGATGCCAGAAATAATCAACAATCTTGCCCCACAAGGTCAGGTCGTCAAAATTCTCCGACACAAGGCCCCGCAGCGGGAACCAATCAAAATACTGACCGCCCGCAAACAGGATGATCAGCAAAACGGCAAACAGGAAATTGGGGATGGCATATCCGGCAAACAGCACCGCCGATGTCCAGGCATCAAACTGGCTGCCTTCCCGGATGGCCTTGCGTATGCCTAAGGGAATCGCAACCAGATAGGTGATGATCGTGGTCCACAGTCCCAATGAAATTGAAACCGGCATTTTGTCCAGAATCAGATCGATCACCGTCCGGTCGGTAAAGTAGCTGGTACCAAAATCAAACTGCAAATAATTCACGATCATGGTGAAGAAGCGCTCGTACCAGGGCTTGTCAAAGCCGAACTGCGCCTCAAGCTGGGCCAGGAATTCCGGCGGCAGCCCCCGGGACGCGCGCGTTTGATTGTCCCCACTGGACGCGGCCCTGTTTTCCGACCCCCCTGTCAGATCCCCCGCCCCACCAGAGACACGCTGTAGGGCACCAGGCGCATCCCCCTTTAGCTGAGAGATAATCTGGTCAATCGGCCCGCCGGGTGCTGCCTGGATCACAGCAAAATTCAACAGCATGATCACGAACAGGGTCGGGATGACCAAAAGCAATCGGCGCAGGATGTACGCGTACATATGGGCTAATCCCTAATCGACGTGATCACGACGAAATACACCATCGTGGTTTATTTTCGCCCGTTGCGCTGAAGGGCCGAATCCAGGTCTGGATCAACCCACCAGAAATTAGGCGACGTGCCCTGCATTGGGGTTTCGTCCGGAAAACCGAACCGGTTCCAATAGGCTATCCGGTCGACCTTGCTGTGATACATGGGAATGACATAGAAATTCCACAACAACGCACGATCCAACGCATGGGTCCGCGCCACCAATACATCCCGGGTGGGGGATGCGATCAGGTCTTCAATCAAGGTGTCGATGGCGGGATTCTTGATTCCAGCCGTGTTGCGGCTGCCTTGTCGATCCGCCGCTGCGCTGCTCCAAAATTCCCGCTGCTCATTGCCGGGGGACTGGGACTGTCCCCAATTGCCGATGATCATATCAAAATCGAAACTATCCACCCGTGACTGATACTGTGCGGCATCAACAACACGAATGGATACCTTGCCGCCCAGTCGTTCGACACCCCGCACCAATGCCTGGGTATGGGGGGTGAACAGGTCCTGATTCAACAGTACCTCAAATTCAAACGGCGCGCCTGTTGACGTTTGTGTCAGCACCCCATCCTGGATAGCCCACCCTGCTTCTTTCAGCATTTCAAGGGCGGTGCGCAAGTGCTGGCGGCTGTTCCCGGACCCATCGGTGACGGGCGGCGCGTAATCTTCGGTAAACACGCGCGGGGGCAATTGATCGCGCAATGGCTCCAGCACCTTCAATTCTTCCGGGCCGGGCAATCCCGTCGCTTCTAAATCAGAATTTTCAAAATAGCTGTCGGTACGGGCATAGGCATCATACATGATGGTCTTGTTGACCCATTCGAAATCCCACAGATAGGTCAGGGCTTCGCGCACTTTTACATCATTGAAAATCGGCTTGCGGGTATTCATGACGAAACCCTGCATGCCGGTGCCGCGTTCATGGGTAAATTCGCGCTTGATCAACCGTCCATCCCTGACGGCAGGAACGTCATAGGCCGTCGCCCAGAACTTTGATGAATTTTCAGACCGCCAATCTATCGCGCCTGACTTCAGCGCCTCCAGCATAACCGTCCGATCCCGGAAATACTCATAGCGGATGGTGCCAAAATTATCCTTACCGACATTTACCGGCAGGTCCTTGCCCCAATAATCCGACACGCGCTCTATCGTAATGGATTGACCGGGGCGCACCGCACTAATTTTATAAGGACCAGACCCCAAAGGCGGTTCCAAAGTGGTTTTATCAAACTCTTTGTCCTGCCAATAATGTTCCGGCAGCACGGGCAATTGACCCAAAATCACCGGCATTTCCACATTCTCGCCAGGCACCATGTGAAACTGTACCGTCAACTCATCCAGGGCTGTGACTTCTTCGACATTGGCATAGTAATAGCGATACAGCGGGCTGCCCTTTTCCCGCAAGGTGTTAAACGTCCAGATGACATCGCTGGCGCGCACCGGAACCCCATCATGGAATCGCGCCGCATCGCGCAATTTAAACCGAACATCGGTGATCACGCCCTGCGCGTCGGTCTCAACCTCAATCCATTCCGCCAACAGGCCATATTCGCTGTTGGGTTCGTCCATGCTGGTCGTCATCAGGGTATCGTATATGGCGGAACTGCCCGCCCCTGGATTGCCCTTTATGATAAAAGGGTTCAGGGAATCAAATGTGTTTGGCACACCAAACACCACCGTCCCGCCCTTCGGCGCATCCGGATTTACATAGTCGAAATGTTTAAAATCACTGGGATATCTAATCTGGCTGTGAATGGCCCAGCCATGGGAGCGGACGACCTCTTGTGCATGTCCGACCGACGGTCCAAAAGCATATCCGATTAGAAAAAAGGCGAAACAGGCGTGTTTCAGGGTGCACAGCATAAATCCAAAGTCTCCCGGTGATGCCGTTATTCAATCCGACTTAAGATATTAATGTGGCGCAGATCATCAAAAGCGCAAGCGTTGCGGCGCGAATACCTCAGAATTGGGCCATCAGGCGCACTGTCAGGGTAAAAACACCCCAAGGGCAGCATCGCGCAAATCTGTGCTGGACGCCGCAATGACACTGCCATCTGAGTGAATGGTTAACCGCTGACCGTTCCAGTCCGTCATCGTTCCCCCTGCCCCGATAATCACCGGCACAAGGGCACAGTAATCATAGGGCTTCAACCCGGTTTCAATGACCAGATCGACCGATCCCGACGCGATCAGTGCGAAAGCATAGCAATCAGCGCTGTACCGGGTCAGGGCCGCCGCCTCTTTCACCGCCAGAAAACCAGCCTCGTTCGGGCCATTCAGAAAGAAATCAGCATCCGTTGTATAGAATATCGCCTGCGTCAAATCCGATTTCCGGGATGTTTGAACAGCCGCCCCGTTATAGGTCGTCGGGTAGCCCAGCGCCCCAATCCAGCGTTCTTTCTGAATTGGCTGATCGACAACACCCAATATTGGCACACCATCGACACAACAGGCGATCAGGGTGCCAAACAACGGCATACCGGAAATGAACGCCTTTGTGCCATCAATCGGATCCAGCACCCAAACAGCGGGCCCATCCAGCCGGGTGGATCCATATTCCTCCCCCAGGATTCCATGATCCGGAAAGGTTTTTTCGATTTCTGCCCGCATCGCGGCTTCGATAGAGCGATCCGCGATCGTAACGGGGCTGTCATCCGCCTTGGAAACGATATCCAAAGGTGTGCGGAAATACTGTTGTGCAATCGGCCTTGCGATGTCTGCCAGGCGATGCGCAAGGGCAATCCATTCTTCCGGACAGCGTTCCATGTTTTCCACAACAGCCACGGCCTTACCTCATAAATGCAGATATCATTCGGGCAAAAAAACGGGCGGCGAAGGATGCCTTGCCGCCCGCATAAATCATACCAACACCGCCCGCTTACGGCAGGGGCGCTGGATTTGCACTCAAGGTCCGCAGATAGGCGATCAGATCTGCGCGATCTTCATCTTTCCGGACGCCGCGGAAGCTCATCTTCGTTCCCGGTGCATACTCCGTCGGTGCATACAGGAAATGGTTCAGGGCATCATAATCCCAGTCCCCTTCCAGGGCCTGGAAGGCCGGGGAATAGCTGAAATCAGCGCTGGAAATCTTACGCATCACAACATCATACAGATCCGGGCCGACTTTGTTGCCGGCACCTTCTTCAAAATTGTGACAGGCAACACATTTCTTTGCGACTTTTTCACCTTCAGCAATATCGGCGGATGCCAACATTGGCAGAATATCGCCAGGGCCAGCAGGCTCAGCGGGTTCTGCGGCCTCTGCCACTTCTGTGCCGGTTGTCGGCTCTGCGATCACAAAGGCCTGGCCTTCGACGCCATCCGGCAATTCCACATGATACAAAGAATCCGCTAGTATCCCGGAAACCATGGCCAGCAGGGCGGCCGACAGGACCGCTGCGGAAATCTTGTTGATGAAAAGCGCATCTTGTTTCATTGATGACCCCCGATAATTGCCGACATTCGCCGACCTGTATCTGCGTTTATCGTCTAACCCCACACACTTTAACCACAGTGCCCGTACAGTCTAGCCCAAACCAGTCTCGTGATGAGATTGCCAAGTCTGGGGAGCGATATATCCTGTCCGAACCTGATAATCAACGGTACCAATTAGCGGCGCGTCGTCGCAGTATTCAAAACCCCCAATTTTTTGTTCCAGGGACCTAATTCCATGACGATCAACCCAATTGTTCTGATCCCCGCGCGCCTGGCATCGACCCGGCTGCCAAACAAACCTTTGGCAGAGATCGCCGGAAAACCGATGATCGTGCAGTGTATAGAGCGCGCCTTGGAGGCCGATCTGGGCCCGGTCGCCGTCGCGGCGGGAGACCCGGAAATTTATGACGCGGTGCAGGCGGCCGGCTATACCGCCGTCCTGACCGATCCCGCCCATCCTTCAGGGTCTGACCGGATATATGAGGCGGTATCCCGTCTGGATCCGGACGGTCACCATGACGTCATCGTCAACGTCCAGGGTGACCTGCCGACATTGGACCCGATATCGATTCGCGCCGCCCTGGCCCCGATCCGCCTATCAGACGGGGTGGATATCGCAACCATCGCGGCAATCATCGACCGGGAAGAAGAGCGATCCAATCCCAACGTTGTGAAAGTCATTGCCGGTTTCCCCCAGGCTTCAGATCAGGCTTCAGATCAGGGTTTTACAATCGCCCGGGCGTTGAGCTTCACCCGCGCCACGGCCCCCTGGGGGGATGGGCCGCTGTATCACCATATTGGCTTATACGCATTTCGCCGCCAGGCCCTGGCCAGATTCGTGGGATTGCCCCCCGGTATTCTGGAACAGCGGGAACGTTTGGAGCAGTTGCGCGCCTTGGAAGCCGGGATGCGTATTGATGTCGCCCTGGTCAATACGGTGCCCCTGGGTGTGGACACACCAGAAGACCTGGAGCGTGCGCGCGCCATTCTGATGAAAAACAACCTGCACTCCTGACAAAACACGTTGCCGTGCCGCCCCGAATCACTGTCCTGTTGCGTCAGTTATTCAATAAGCAGGATATCCTGTATCCGATGAACCGGCGGAGAGTGATGAAAAAATCGCGCAAATCACAATCCTTGCTGTCCCTTAGCAGAATACCGCTGCGGACTGCATTTGTCGGTGTTTGTCTTTCCGGGCTGGTGGGATGCGTTGGTGGGAATATGGGGGTATCCAGCGACCGCGGGCCAACTGCCGGTGTCCAGGCGGTATCGCCCAGCGACCGTACCGCCGTCGCCCCAGAGGGGGAACTACCCCCCAACGTCTTGACCATTCCGGATCTCCCGGTCCCTCCTGGCTCTCAAGTTGTGCTGACCGATACGGTCATTGTTGGCGATGACCTGTCCTGGACGGGGCAGGTCGTGTTGGTCGGCGATGCCAGCCAACCGGTTCAGATTGTCGAATTCATGCGCCAGAACATGCCGCAATATGGCTGGGTCGAAACGGCGATTGTCCGGTCGCGCCGCACCTCGATCACCTATGTAAAGGGGGATCGGTTCGCAACCGTCCGTATTCTGCCGCTTACCAATGGTGTAGAAGTGGATGTTGTCGTGGCCCCGGCCGGGCGAACGGCAGAAAGAACAACCACTGGATCACAGGGCTTTATTTCCCAGCCCCAGTCGCCGCAACAGCGCACAACGCCCGGCCCGGTTATCCTTACCCAATAGTATCTTAATCCGTATTGTCTGAGCGCTCACGATGGGCACGTCGCAGACCAAATCCTGCAGCAACAGCCAGAATGGCGGAGGCCGCAAAGAAGTACAGGCCCGGCGCGACCTCGACCTCTGCCACCCAACTGGATTTCAGTGTGACAACGACGACCGCCAGGACCAGCACATCCAGCATGGCCCATTTCCCAATCGCATCCAGAAAGGCGATGCCCCGGCGCGCCGCGATGCCAGACCCTTCGGTAAACCGCCACAGGCCATAGCCAATAATCAGCTTTGCCGGGGGTAGGACCAGGGTGAACACCAGGACAACAATGCCAATTGCCGTTTCATTCTGTTGAAACAATCCGGTGACGATCCCGATCAGGGATACATCATTCTGGAACACGAACAGCTCCGTGACATACAGGACGGGCAGCGTCACACCAGCACCCCATAATCCCAGCGCCAGAATGAACCCCAGCCCCGTCAACCGATCCATTCCTGATGCGTTTTTATGCAGTGGCACAATCGTCTCCCAACTTCATCCCACCATACGGGATGAGGTCCTGTTTACGGTCAGAACGTGCCTGCGACAAGAAGGGGTTTGTGAGCCTGCGGCGAGTGCGATAGAAGCGCGTCACTCAGGTCGTGATTTATGAAGGATATGCCGCTATGTCGATACTGGAACCGTTGCCTTTGGACATTGCCGAATCGAAGGTCCTGCTGCTGGAGGGTATTTCCGAACGCGCAGTTGAGCATTTCACCGGCTTTGGATTTCGCAAGGTTGAACGGTTGACCAAGGCATTGACCGGCGATGCCTTGTCCGAAGCGCTGGCCGATGATGTGCGGATTCTGGGCATTCGTTCCCGCAGTCAGGTGACGGAAGAAATCCTCAGCAAAGCCGAAAAGCTTCGGGTGGTCGGGTGCTTTTCTGTTGGGACCAATCAGATTGACCTGGATGCGGCGCAACGGCGCGGTATTCCGGTCTTCAATGCACCGTTTTCAAACACCCGAAGTGTGGCGGAACTGACTTTGGCGGAAAGCATCATGCTGCTGCGCCGCACTTTCCCGCGTTCCACGGCTGCCCATGCCGGAACCTGGGATAAATCTGCGACGGGCAGCATGGAATTGCGTGGCAAGACGTTGGGCATCGTCGGATATGGCAATATCGGGACACAATTGGCGGTTCTGGCCGAAGCCATGGCGATGCAAGTGATCTATTACGATCACACCGACAAGTTAAGCCACGGAAACGCCCATCCGATGGAAAGTCTGGATGCGCTGTTAGAAAAAGCCGATATCGTCTCTTTGCATGTCCCGGAAACGCCCCAGACGAAGGACATGATCGGTGCAGCCCAATTTGCGAAGATGAAGCCTGGCAGCTATTTCATCAATAATGCGCGCGGCACGGTCGTGGACCTAAGTGCCCTGGCCGATGCCCTGAAATCGGGCCATCTGGCAGGGGCGGCAGTTGATGTGTTCCCAGTTGAACCCCCGTCTAATTCAGAGCCCTTCACCTCCCCCCTGCAAGGTCTGGATAATGTCATCCTGACCCCGCATGTTGGCGGTTCCACACTGGAAGCGCAGGAGCGGATTGGAGAGGAAGTATCCCGGAAGCTGTCAGAATATGCGAATAATGGCTCCACCGTTGGGGCCGTGAATTTTCCGCAGGTCCAATTGCCGCCGCGCAAGGACGTCACCCGCTTTATTCAGGTTCAGCGTAACCTGCCGGGTGAATTGCGCCGCCTGAACGATGTTTTCGCCAATCGCAATGTCAACATCGCCGCCCAGCATTATCAGACGGAAGGGGAAATCGGCTATGTCGTGCTGGACGCCGAAGGGCGGGTCGCCGATGCAATGGACATTGTTGCGGAAATCAAAACCCTGCCGGGGACCTTGCGCGCACGGGTTCTGCGTTAGTGTGGTGCGCGGTTATTTGGGATCGATCAGGACGCTGTTTG
>TARA_R100001143_G_scaffold6915_1_pt1 | contig 13550 bp, 12 predicted proteins | sample TARA_R100001143 | Tara Oceans TARA_R100001143 (sample SAMEA2621300) | marine metagenome | biome: marine biome (ENVO:00000447); feature: mesopelagic zone (ENVO:00000213); material: "saline water (ENVO:00002010), including plankton (ENVO:xxxxxxxx)" | depth 800 m | reverse complement strand
CGCACCGGATCAGAACGGCGCGTGATCCCGAACACGGGCGCAGACGCCGGGCGCGATACCCATGCGGACCCGAAACAGCGGGGCGGGTTCAGCCGCGGGTTCGTGCTGATTGTCGCGCTCGCCTCTGTGCTGGTGCTGCTATACGTCTTTTCGCCGCAAATCTCGGAAGCGGTTCCCGCGCTGCGCCCCTATCTTGCGCTTTACGTCGCGCAGGTGGACAGCGCGCGCCAATGGCTGGACGAGATGTTGCAATCAACGCTGCAATGGCTGGATGCACGGGCGTCGCAGTCGGGCAGCTAAAACGGATCGGGCCCGTCCTTTTGGCGGCCCCGTCCTTGCGCCCTCAATCCTATCAGAAACGGTCCAGCAGACGGCGCAGGTAGTCGCGTTCGACCTCTGGCCGCGTCGCCTCGCCCGAGCGGCGACGGATCTCGTCCAGCAGTTCACGCGCGCGGCCATAGGCGTCGTTATCCAGCGCCAGATCACCCTCTGACCCCTGCGCGCCATTCGCCCCCTGCTCGCGCCCTAAAGGGTCCGTGTTCTCGGCACGGCGGTTGCCCTGCGCGGTGCCTTGCCCTGGCTCGGACGCCTGCTGGTCCTGTTCCATCGCCTCGCCCAAGGCGCGCATACCCTCGCGCAGCGCTTCCATCGCCTGCGACTGGTTATCGATCGCTTCGGCCAGATCGTCGCGGCGCAAAGCCTCTTCGGCACCGTCCATCGCGCGGCCGGCACGGTCCAGCGCATCGCGCGCGGCGTCACCTTCGGGGGTGCCACTACCGGGCAGGCGCCCTTCCTGACGGCGCAGTTCATCGCGCAGCGCTTGCTGACGGTCAGCGATCGATCCCTGTCCCGGCCCCGGTTCGCCCTGGCCGTTGTTCTGGCCCGGCTGCTGCCCCGGTTGGCCGGGCTGGTTGCCCTCCTGTTGCGGGCCGGGCTGCTGGCCCTGGTCCTGCCCCTGTTGCTGGCCGTCATCGGCATTGGGGTTGAACCTGTCCTGCAAATCGCGGAACGCCTGATCGCTTAGCTCTTGCTGCTCGCGCAGGCTATCGGCCAGCCCCTCCATCGCCTGTTCACCCTCGGATTGCCCACCTTCGCCCGGCTGGCCTTGGGTAACACGCATATTCTCCATCATCTCTTGCAGCTCGCGCAGCGCCTGTTCGGCCTCTGCCATGCGGCCCTGCTCCATCAGTTCCTGAATCCGGTCCATCATGCGTTGCAGGTCGTCCTGCGTCATCTGCATGGTCTCGCCCTGCTGGCCTTGCTGCTGGTCGCCGTTCTCACCTTCTTGCGCCTGCTGGCGTTGCAACTGGCGCATATAGTCGTCGGTGGCGCGGCGCAGCTCTTCCATCAGCTCTGCGATCTCGGCGTCCGAGGCACCGTTCTTCATCGCCTCTTGCAAACGCTCCTGTGCGCGGCGCATCCGGTCCAGCGCATCGGCCAGCACGCCTTCCTCCAGCTCAATCGCCAAGTCCCACAGATCATCCGCGATCTCGGCCTGCACCTCGTCGGACAAACCATAGCGGGCGCGAATTTCGATCCGTTCAATCAGCCGCCGCAAGCGCAGCGCCGCCGTGTCAGAGCGGAACACATCCTCCGGACGATAGGACACCGCCCGCAAGACCTGCGCGAGGGTGTCGGCGTTGCCCTTGGCCCAGAGCAGATCGCGCCGCTGTTCAATTACGGCCGCCGCCAGCGGATCGAAAAAGCGTCGTCCCGGCAGGGTCATCTGCGTCGGCGGGGTGGTCGCCTGTTGTTCCGACGCATCCAGCACGCTCAGCGTGACGGTGACCGGCAGGTTGGCCCAAGGATGTTTGGAAAAATCGTCGATCAGGTTCTCTTCGAAATCGCGGCGGTCCCCGGCAATGGGCAGCGACAGCGGCACGATCATCCCGGCCCGCGGATCAGGGTCAACCGCCAGCCCATAGCGGCGGTCCACAGCGGCCAGATCCAGATCAATCCGCGCCTCGCCCGCTTCAACGCCATAGTCGTCCCGCGCCACAAAGGGCAGTTGCATCTCGCCAAGGGCGGTCACCTCGGGCGGGCCTGCAATCTCGACCTGCGGTTTGGCGTCGGGCAGCATCGTCACGTCCCACGTTCGCCCGTTCGGCCCGTCGATGGCGATCTGTCCACTTTGGCTGACTTTGAAGTCCTGCACGATGGCGGGGGCGTCCCCCTCTGGACGGGTCTGGCCCGAGACGGTCTCGGTCACCGACAGCGCCCCCACTTCGCCATACATGCGCAGGGTGATCAGCGTGCCCGCAGGCAGGTTCAGCGGGCCTTCGGCAAGGTCGGAGAGATAGAGCGTCGGCTTGCCGGTATAGCGCGGTGGCTCCGCCCAGCCTTCCCAGACTGGCCCCGAGGCCAAAGCCCCTCCGCCCGCCGTCAGACCCGCAACCGACCCGATGCGCAGCACCGACCCAAAGACCAGCGCCGTAACGAAAGCCAGCAGCGCGACATAGCGCAGGGCAAAGGGATCACGGCGCGCCACGCGCAAGTCCGCAGGCACCGCCTGCGCAGCGGCGGCACGGGCGGCCATGCGGCGCTGATGTGCCTGCCACACCGCAGCAGAGGCATCATCCCCCGCGCCGATCGCCTGCACATCCATCAGCGCCTGAATGGGGCGTCCGGGCAGGCTGGCGTCAAGGCGGGTCAGCGCCTCTATCCGGCGGGGGATGCGTAAATGGCGCAGCGCATAGACCAGCGCCCCGACAGCGGCCAGCGTCACAACAACGACAGCGCCCGTCACGACAGACATCGGAACGGTATCGTGCAGCCCCAGCATCAGCACCGCCAGAACAGCCAGCACCAAGGCAATCAGCGGCCAGAACGCCTGCACCAACACCTCGGCCCAGATACCGGCCCAGGTCAGACGCAGGGGCCAACGGATCGACTTGAGACCCTGCTCGGGCGAGTGGTCGTCATCCTTGGCGGTGAAAAGCGTCATGCGGGCCCTGCTTTCAAAAGCCGGACACGCAAGGCGCGGTCACAGCCATTCAGGAATGGTATCGCGATTTATCATTTCGTCAAAGGTCGGGCGTCGGCGGATAACCGCAAATTGATCGCCATGGACCAGCACCTCGGGGATCAGCGCACGAGAGTTGTATTCGCTGGCCATCACCGCGCCATAGGCACCGGCACTGCGGAAGGCCACCAGATCGCCCGCGGCCAGCTTTGGCATCATGCGCTGCTTGGCAAAGGTATCACCGGATTCGCAGACCGGCCCGACAATGTCATAGGGCTGCTGCTCGGCCCCTGCTTCGGCTTCGACGACGGGGATGATATCGTGATGGGCTTCGTACATGGCGGGGCGGATCAGGTCGTTCATCGCACCGTCGATGATCAGGAAATCGCGGCCCTCGCCGGATTTGACATAGATCACCTCGCTCACCATGAGGCCGGCGTTGCCCGCGATCAGGCGGCCCGGCTCAATCTCGATCTCGCAGCCTAGATGGCCAAGCGTCTTTTGCACCATCGCGCCGTAATCCGTGGGCAGCGGCGGGGCGGCATTGCTACGCTCATAGGGGATTCCCAGCCCGCCGCCCAAATCCAGACGACGGATGGTATGCCCGTCGGCGCGCAGCTGCTCTGTCAGTTCGGCAACCTTCTGGTACGCCAGTTCGAACGGCGTCAGATCGGTCAGCTGGCTGCCGATGTGCACATCGATGCCCACGACCTCTAGCCCCGGCATCGCGGCGGCCATGCGGTAGACTTCGCGGGCGCGGGCAATGGGGATACCGAATTTATTCTCGGACTTGCCGGTCGCGATCTTGGCATGGGTTTTGGCGTCGACATCGGGGTTCACGCGGATGGTGATCGGCGCGACCTTGTCCATCGACCGCGCGACGGCGTCCAGCACCTCCATCTCGGGTTCGGATTCGACGTTGAACTGGCGGATGCCGCCCTCAAGCGCGAGCCGGATTTCAGAGACCGTCTTGCCCACACCCGAGAACACGATCTTGTCGCCGGGCACGCCTGCCGCCTTGGCACGCAGGTATTCCCCAGCCGACACCACATCCATGCCCGCCCCCGCCTGCGCGAGCGTTTTCAGCACCGCTTGGTTCGAGTTCGCCTTCATCGCGTAGCAGACCAGATGGTCCATCCCGTCCAGCGCATCGTCAAAAGCCTTGAAGTGGCGCAGCAACGTGGCGGTGGAATAGACGTAAAAGGGTGTGCCGACCGCGGCTGCGATCTCGGAGATGGCGACATCCTCGGCGAACAGCGCGCCATCGCGGTACAGGAAATGATCCATAGTTTCAGGCTCCTAAGCTTTTCCCGCCGAAAGCTGCCGGCGATCGTTTACGGGCGGCGGACCGCAGGGACAGGCATCGCGGCAGACCACAGCTTACCCCAATACCAAAGGCGGCGGGAATGGCAATCAGCGCCACCCGCCCCGCCGGTCAGAATGTCTTGGAAACGCCCACATCCACATGCCCCGAGATATGCACACCGGGCTCATAGTTGCTGCGATGCTTGCGGGTGGCGGTATCCGTCGCGGGGGGATAGGCGCGGCTGTCATGGGCGCTTGGCGCATGGCGTTGCGCGCTGTCGCAGCCCGCCAGTACCGCCAGTGCAACCACGGCCAGCACCGCCGCGCGGATCACAGCGCCGCCCCCAGACCAAGCCGGAACGGGCCGCGGCCAAGGGTGACGCCAGTGCCCACCGACATGCCTGACGACGACAGCGTCACCGTGCTATTGACCTGCGGCGGCACGGGTTCCCCGTCCACACCACAGGCGGCGAGAGTCAGCAACAAGGCAATAATGGCGACGGGTTTCATCCGATGATCCCTTTCCAGCGGGCCACCTGCGCGCGCACCTGTGCGGGCGCGGTGCCTCCGTAAGACATACGCGAATTGACGGAATTTTCCACGCCCAAAACGTCAAAGACATCTGCCGTGATGTCGCCATGGGCCGATTGCATCTGCTCCAGCGTCAGATCCGGCAGGTCGCAGCCGTTCTGTTCGGCCAATGCCACCAGCGATCCGGTGATGTGATGCGCATCGCGGAACGGCAGCCCCAGCACGCGGACCAGCCAATCGGCCAGATCGGTCGCGGTGGAAAAGCCCGATCCCGCCGCCGCAGCAAGGCTTTCGCGGTTCGCGGACATATCCTTGACCATGCCTTCCATCGCGGCCAGCGCCAGCATCAGGTTGTCAGCGGCGTCAAAGACCTGTTCTTTGTCTTCCTGCATGTCCTTGGAATAGGCCAGCGGCAGCCCCTTCATCACCATCATCAGGGCCACATTGGCCCCCATGATCCGGCCGATCTTGGCGCGGATCAACTCTGCCGCGTCGGGGTTCTTTTTCTGCGGCATGATGCTCGACCCGGTCGAGAAACGGTCCGACAGGGTCACGAAACGGAACTGCGCCGAGGACCAGATCACCAGCTCTTCGGCGAAACGGCTCAGGTGCATGGCGCAGATCGACGCAGCGCTCAGGAATTCAAGCGCGAAGTCACGGTCGCTGACCGCGTCCAGCGAATTGGCGGCCGGACGGTCAAAGCCAAGCGCCTGTGCGGTCATGTCGCGGTCAATCGGAAAGGACGTGCCCGCAAGCGCAGCCGCGCCCAAAGGCGATTCATTCATCCGCGCACGCGCGTCGCGCATTCGGCTCAGATCGCGGCCAAACATCTCGACATAGGCCATCATGTGGTGGCCCCAGGTGACCGGCTGCGCGGTCTGCAAATGGGTGAAACCGGGCATGACCCAATCGGCTCCGGCCTCTGCCTGACCCAGCAAGGCCTTGATCAACGCCAACAATCCGCTTTCGGCGGCGTCGAACTGGTCGCGGGTCCACAGTTTGAAATCGGTCGCAACCTGATCGTTGCGCGACCGGCCCGTGTGCAGACGGCCTGCGGGTTCGCCGATCACCTCTTTCAGGCGCGCCTCGACGTTCATGTGGATGTCTTCCAGCGCGGTCGAATAGGCAAATGTCCCGCCCTCGATCTCTGACAACACCGTGAGCAACCCTTTCCGAATGGCATCGGCATCGCTATCACTAATGATGTCTTGTGCAGCCAACATGGCGGCATGGGCACGCGACCCGGCAATGTCCTGGGCGGCCATACGCTGGTCAAACGAGATCGAGGCGTTGATCGCCTCCATGATCGCGTCTGGTCCGGCGGCAAAACGGCCACCCCACATTTTGTTCGAAGTCGTATCGGTCATCAGGCAACCCCTCGGAGGGAAAATGAAAAAGATTATGCTCGCGCTCGTTTATACGGCCCTTGCCCTTGGTGCAAACCCCAGCTTTGGGCAAAGCGCCGACATCAAGCCCCTGCGCGACGGTGATATGAAGAAACTGGTCGTGCACGATTCCCCCGTTGCCACCTCCTCTGTCGCGTTCCAGCTTGAGGATGACGGCGGCGAGACGACGCTTGAGGCGTGGCAGGGCAAATATGTGCTGATCAACTTCTGGGCCACGTGGTGCGCGCCCTGCCGCAAGGAAATGCCGCAGCTGAACGCGCTGCAAAAGGAATTCGGCGGCGATGATTTCGAGGTGCTGACCATCGCCACGGGCCGCAACACGCCCGACGGGATCAAACGGTTCTTCGCGGATGCGGGCGTCGATAGCCTGCCACGCCACCAAGACCCGAAACAGGCGCTGGCCAGTCAGATGGGCATTTTCGGCCTGCCGATCACCGTGATCATGGACCCCGAGGGACGTGAAATCGCACGCTTGCGCGGTGATGCGGATTGGTCGAGCGACAGCGCAAAAGCCATCGTGCAGGCATTGATCGCGGGCAAGGCAGACAGCTAGGCCCGCCCCAAGAAAGCAGGCGATCCGGCGGCGTCAGGCGGCGTGCGCGAGGATCGCCGCTTCGGACATCGACAGATTACGCCGCGCATAGCCGCCATAGGTATGCGGATCAAAGGCGATCTGTGGAAACTGGTCCAGCAGCCGCGCGCGGTCCGTCGCGTCCAATGTCTCTAGCGCGGCAGAGGCAGGGTGAAAGCTTTCCGTCTCTACGCCGTTGGCCCAAAGCACCTCGTGGAAATCGAGCAGGAGGTGGATATAAGTCACCTCGCGCGCATGGGCATCGATGGTGACACTGCGCCCGTTCACCAGATCCCGCGCGGTGACAAGCACCTCGTCCGTGTTGAACAAGTCATGCGCGACGCGCCCCTTCACCAGCATCCGGTGGCTGGGCGACACCAGCAAATCCGCGTCAGGCTGCGCGCCCCCCAAAGCACCGGCGCGAAATCGGATGGGGCGCAGCTGCGGCATCGCGAACAATCGCGCCCCGCTCATCCGGCGGCTACCGATCCAGCGCACGGGTTGCAGGCCGTTGTCTTTCGTCTGGACGTGATCGCCCTCGCGCAGTTGTTCGATCCGGCATGCGCCATCGGCGGTGCGGATCATCGTGCCGGGGGTAAAGCAGATGACGCCGCTGCTGTATTGCGCCGCCCGATCTGCCGCGGCGGTGTTCAACGTATGCGCGACGACCCACAGATCGGTATTGCGCGGCGGCAGCGCGTCAAGGAACATCAGCAGCGGCTGGCTGCCCTGACCGACCTCGATCACTGTCACCAGATAGGTCTGCGCGCCGTCGGTCACGGTAAAGCTGTTATCCATCAACGGGGTGTCGCGGTCACTGGCGAAAGACCGGTGCGGCGGCGTGGTGCCGTCCAGGGCGGCCCCGACCAAACGATGCACCATCCGCGCAGCCCGTCTGCGCAGATCCCCTGCCTCGTCCGCCTGATCCAGCCGCAGCACGTCATTCGGCCCGTCAACGCGAATTGAATCGCCCCGCCACGCCCAGGCTGCCCCCACCTTGAGGGATTGCACCGGTGCGGCGTCCAGCCCGTCTATTTCTGTCTGCGACCAGCTTATGACAAACGTGCCTCGAAAGCCCGTTTTAACCACTGTTCGTGCCTCGTCGTATTATTATTGCCCCAAGGCTATCAAAACCGTTCCCCGCTGGAAAGAACGAATCACCCTATGCACGGGGCCTGCGCGTCAGAAGTCGATCTTGATGCGTACAGAGCCGACAAGCTGGTGATCGGGCTGCGTCTCGTATTCCTTGCCCAGCCACGTCAGACCATAGAACGCCGAGGCCCGCTTGCCCTGCCAATGCACCCCGGCACGCAGACGATCGCGGCGCGGGGTCAGGTCATAGCCACGATCCGACGGCAGGAACACGCTGTCGCTGACCCGCGCGATATCGGCCCCGACGACAAAGCCAAAGCCCGTGGCGTCGCGGTTCTGCACCACGCGGTAACGCTGGCCGGTGGTGCTGTCGCGCACCAACATTTCCCCGCGTGTGATGTTGCCAAAGGTCAGGTCAAAGCCCGCGCGAACGAATGTCTCTATCCCCGCCTGCCCTTCGACAAAGGGGCGCAGGCTTGTCCGCGCGCCAATCGGAAAGCTGCGCCCGATTTCGACCAGAACCGTAGGGTGAAAGCCGTTTTCGATCTGGTTATCCAACACCCGATCAGAGGGCGAGGTCGCGTCGATGATGTCGTGAATACCCCGTTGCAGATCATCCAGATGGGTCTGCGGACCGGTGGCATAGATCGCCGCCCCGACCGAATATTCCACAGCATCGCGTTCGAAATGGGTGTGCATCCCGACGGACAGGGCACCGGCCCAGGGGCGCGATCCGGCTTGAGGGCGACGCAGGTTCGCGGGGGAGAGCACCTCTACCCCCAAACGCAGCTCGATCAACTGCCCAAAGCGGTCGGGCAAGCGCCCCGTCCACTGCGGCCCCCAGACGCGGGACGACACATAGGCGCCCGTGCGCTCGCGGTCGCGAAACTCTCCGATGGAATCATTGGAAATCAGACGGCCATAGCCAAGGCGTTCCCGCTCTGTCGCTTGCGCACTCACGGGCAAAAGCAAAAGCGCGGCCAATACCGGCACAAGAAATCGCAGCATCGTCACTCCTATCGCAATGGCTGTAAGGGTCGGCACCCGTTGCCCCTTTGCTAACGCGCCCTGCCGCGTCGCGCTATCCTCGGTACATTTTTCTTAGGCGGGCGTGTCCTTGGCGCACAGACCGATTGCGCGATACCGACAATTCGCTAACATAACGACAGTGAAAACCAGCCTTGAGGCACTGATGTCAGACCCAAAATCGCACCCGTCCCGCCGTATCGTCTCTTCCCGTCACCTTGCCGAGGGCGAAGGGTGGGAAGCGTCCGAGCTCGAATACGGGATGATCATCGCCTACAACGCCTTCTCGCGCTGGATGTCGCGCTGCATGGCGGCGGCGGGCAATGCCGACCTGACCCCGCTGGAAATACTGGTGCTGCACAACACCAACCACCGCGACCGTGAAAAACGGCTGACGGACATCTGCTTTCTGCTGAATATCGAAGATACGCATACGGTGAACTACGCGCTGCGCAAACTGCTGAAATCCGGCCTGCTAGAGGCCGAGAAACGCGGCAAAGAGGTATTCTATCGCACCTCCGCCAGCGGAGCCGAGCTGATAGAGACCTACCGCGCGGTGCGCAACACCTGCCTGATCGACAGCATGGGGCGCACCGATATCAAAGGCGACGACCTGCGCGAGATCGCGGCGCAGCTGCGCGCGATCTCGGGTCAGTATGATCAGGCCAGTCGCGCGGCGGCGTCGCTTTAACCGCGGCTGCCTAGGGTACTGGCGGCGCGGGCCAGTTCGGTGATCGCCGCCCAATCGCCCTTGCGCATCAGATTGTCCGGCGCGACCCAGCTGCCGCCCGCGCAAACCACATTAGGCAGAGACAGGTAGCTTTCCGCATTGGCAGGGCTCACGCCGCCCGTGGGGCAGAACCGCACCTGAGGCAGCGGCGAGGACAGCGATTTCAGGAAGGGCGCTCCACCCGCAGCTTCAGCAGGGAAGAACTTGAGCATATCATAGCCGCGTTCATAAAGACGCATCGCCTCCGACGCGGTGGCGGCACCGGGCAACATCGGCAGGCCCAGATCTTCGGCCGCTTGCAGCAGTTTATCCGTGGCACCGGGCGACACCCCAAAGGTCGCGCCCGCATCCACCGCACGTTTGACATCATCGGGGGTCAGCAACGTGCCCGCCCCGACAACGCCGCCTTCGACTTTGGCCATCTCGGCAATGACCTCAAGCGCGGCATCGGTGCGCAGCGTCACCTCTAGCGCGGGCAATCCGCCTGCGACCAAAGCTTCGGCCAGGGGGCGGGCGTGCAGCGCGTCATGCACCACCAGGACCGGCACGATGGGAGCACGTTTACAGATGGCATAGGCAGCGGCGCTGGCGTCTTGCGGGGTCATCGGATCATCCTCTGGTCAGGTTCAAATGCTGCTGGCGCCGGTATCAGCCGCGCCAACCGTGTTGCGGAAAGTGGCAAACAGCTCGCGCCCCTGCCCGTATTCATTGCCCGACAGATCAGCCGTGGCGACCGGGCGCTCCATCGCGCCGGGGGTCAGGACCGTCAGCTGCCCGTCGCGGGCGTCGACGCGCACGATATCACCGTCTTGCAAACGTGCAATCGGCCCGCCGTCCACCGCTTCGGGACACACGTGGATCGCGCTCAATACCTTGCCCGAAGCACCGGACATGCGCCCGTCGGTGACCAGCGCCACCTTCAGCCCGCGCGCCTGCAGGTTCGCCAGCACCGGCGTCAGGCTGTGCAATTCGGGCATGCCGTTGGCCTTGGGCCCCTGAAAACGTACGACGACGATGACATCCTCGTTGAACTCACCATTGCGATAGGCGTCTTTCACGCTTTCCTGATCATGGAACACGCGGATCGGGGCTTCGACGATGTGATGCTCCGGCTTCACGGCAGAGACTTTGGTGACCGCATTGCCAAGGTTCCCCGCCAGACGTTTCAACCCGCCGGTGGGCTGGAAAGGATCGCCAATGGGGCGCACGATCTTTTCGTTCAGCGTCTCAGTCGGGCCTGCGACCCATTCGATCGCGCCATCCTTGAGCTTGGGGTCTTGGGTGTAGCGCGACAGCCCGTCGCCCGCGATGGTCTTGACCTCGTCATGCAGCAAGCCGCCCGCCATGAGCTGACCGATCATAAAGCCCAAGCCCCCCGCCGCGTGGAAGTGGTTCACATCGGCCAAGCCGTTCGGATAGACCCGCGCCAGCAGCGGCGTGACATCGGCAAGGTCCGAGAAATCCTGCCAGTCCAGCACGATCCCACCGGCCCGCGCCATCGCGACAAGGTGGATCAGCAGGTTGGTCGACCCGCCCGTCGCATGCAGGCCGACGATGCCGTTCACATAGGCTTTTTCGTCCAGCACATCGCAAACGGGTGTGTATTCATTGCCCAGATGGCTGATCGCCAGCGCCCGCTGCGTACCCGCAACGGTCAGCGCATCACGCAGGGGCGTGTTGGGGTTCACAAAGGACGCGCCGGGCAGGTGCAGGCCCATGAACTCCATCAACATCTGGTTGGTGTTGGCGGTGCCATAGAAGGTGCAGGTGCCCGGCCCGTGGTAGGCCGCCATCTCCGACGCCATCAGCTCTTCGCGCGTGGCCTCGCCTGCGGCGAATTTCTGGCGCACGATCGCTTTCTCGTCGTTGGAGATACCCGAGGTCATCGGCCCCGCAGGCAGGAACACCGCCGGCAGATGCCCGAAAGCCTGCGCCGCGATCACCAGACCGGGCACGATCTTGTCACAGACCCCCAGATAGATCGCGGAATCGAAAGTGTTGTGGCTTAGCCCGACACCCGCCGCCATGGCGATGATGTCCCGCGAAAACAGGCTCAGTTCCATCCCCGGGGTGCCTTGGGTCACGCCGTCACACATGGCAGGCACGCCGCCTGCGACCTGTGCCGTCCCGCCCGCCGCGCGCGCGGTGTCGCGGATCAGGGTCGGAAAGCGTTCAAACGGCTGGTGTGCCGACAGCATGTCATTATAAGTCGTGATAATCCCGATATTGCCCGCCGATTGCGTCGCCAGCGCGGCTTGGTCCTGCCCCGCACCGGCATAGGCATGCGCCTGCCCGCTGCACGAAAGATGCGCCCGCGCCGGCCCTTCCTCGGCGGCGCGGCGCATCCGCGCCAGATAGGCACCCCGGCTTGGCGCGCTGCGTTCGATGATCCGGTCGGTGACACGGGCTACGGTATCGTTCAACATCATGCTTTCCTTCGTGACGTGGGTGGGCCTAAGGGCCTTCCTACAAAGACGTGAGTATGTTAGCGCTAACTTATCACGCACATGTGCCATTTGCAAACCCGTTGCGACCCTGGGTAAAACGAATGGCGAAAATTGTCTTTCCCCGCCAAAACAGGTGCCCTAAACAATTCGGATGACACAAATAGACCCTCCTTTCCTGATTGGCGTTGACGGAGGCGGCACCGGTTGCCGCGCCGCTGTTGCCACCCCCGATGGCCGTATCCTTGCCGAAGGCAAAGGCGGGCGGGCGAATGTCAGCACCGATTGCGCCACCGCGATCGACAGCGTGCTCACCGCGACGCGCAACGCGATAGAGAGCGCCGGTCTGGATGTCGCCGACATGCCCCGTGCCGTGGCTCATCTGGGGCTTGCGGGATACACGGGGCCGGAAATGGGCCCGCGCGTGCAGGCGGGTCTGCCCTTTGCCAAATCCGTCGTGACCGAAGACACCACCACCACCATCGTCGGTGCCGTCGGAGAGCAGGACTGCCACCTGATCGCCCTTGGCACCGGCACCATCGTGGGCCGCCAAAAGGCCGGCGTGCAGACCTGTATCGGCGGCTGGTGTTATCAGGTCTCGGATCAGGCGTCGGGTGCGTGGCTGGGGCATGGCGTGCTAGAGCAGACCTTGCTCGTCGTCGACGGGATCACCCCCGCCAGCCCCCTGTCGCAGCAGATGCTGGATAAATTCGGCGGTGGCGCGGGCATCGTGCAGTTCAGCCTCAAGGCGCGGCCCGGCGATTTCGCCACCCTTGCCCCCGATGTGGTACAGGCCGCCGCCGCGGGCGACAGCATCGGACGGGCGCTGATGGCAAGCGGGGCCGATTACCTGACCCGCGCCCTGATCGCGCTAGACCACCAGCCCGGCGGCCCGCTGTGCCTGACCGGCGGCGTCGGCCCCCATTACGCCGCCTATCTGCCCGACACGCAGACCGCCCATCTGGTCGAAACCAAAGGTCGCGCACTCGACGGGGCCGTCGCACTGGCCCTGCGCGCCGCGCGGGCATGACCGCCCCCCTCACCGCCTATACCGGCGCGCGCATTTTTGACGGGCACGATCTGCTGACCGGTCACGCACTTGTGGTGCACCCCGACGGCATCCCGCGCATCACACCCCTGACCGCGCTGCCGACGGGGGCCAAAACCCGGAGGCTCAACGGGGGCATCCTCTCCCCCGGGTTTGTGGATCTGCAAGTGAACGGCGGGGGCGGCGTGATGCTCAATAGCGCGCCCGATCTGGACACGCTGCACACCATGGCCGCCGCGCACCGACGGCTTGGCACCCGCGCATTTCTTTCCACGTTGATCACCGACACCCCCGCCCATAGCCGCGCTGCCATCACCGCCGTGGCAGAGGCGTTGCACCTGGGCATGCCGGGTATCGCGGGGCTCCACCTTGAAGGGCCGCATCTGAGCCTTGCCCGCAAAGGTGCCCATGACGGCAGCCTGATCCGCCCCCTGT
>TARA_R100001143_G_scaffold41547_1_pt1 | contig 13757 bp, 22 predicted proteins | sample TARA_R100001143 | Tara Oceans TARA_R100001143 (sample SAMEA2621300) | marine metagenome | biome: marine biome (ENVO:00000447); feature: mesopelagic zone (ENVO:00000213); material: "saline water (ENVO:00002010), including plankton (ENVO:xxxxxxxx)" | depth 800 m | reverse complement strand
TTCAACCACAGCAACCTCCATGGGGTGGAGGGTTCCAACCCCAACAACCTCCGTGGGGTGGGGGATTTGGAGGCGGAGGCGGATGGATGCAACCGCATGGCGGAGGAGGATATGGGACATTTTCTGGAGGTGGCATAGGTTCATTCCCTCCCCAGCGAGGGCAATCCCGCAGACCCCAAATGCCTATGTCATCTCCTTTTAATATGGGAGGTCGCCAAAGAATGGCGGGTTATAGATGACCAGGAGAAAAAATACGAATAAACTGTAATGCATGGATGCAATTTCTTTAGCTTCATATATGCATAAAAAGTTTAATCAATATGAAAAAGATCGTGTTGATTACATAACTTCTGGTAATTTAAAAAACATAGAGGAATATAAGTTTTCGATGGGCGAATTATCAATGCTTCGCGCTCTTCGAGAAGAACTAAGAGAGGCGTTGCACATTGAAGGAGATACATTCGATGAGTGATCCGTTAGAGGGCGCCGTCGCAATTCCATCCATTTCGGATGCATACGTTTCTGAGGAATCAAGATTTCTTGATCCCACCATCTTAGAAAAATCATTAATTGATCGTATGCCAAATCCCACAGGTTGGCGTTTGCTTGTTTTACCTTATATAGGAAAGGGAGTAACGGATGGGGGCATACAGCTTCTTAACACCACTTTGGATAAAGAAAATTTAGCAACTTCAGTTTGTTACGTTTTAAAAATGGGTCCATCAGCCTATAAAGATGTTGACCGTTTTGGAAATACGCCTTGGTGTAAGGAAGGTGATTGGATATTGATTGGTCGTTATGCTGGAGCTCGATTTCATCTTGAAGATGATAAAGAGGTTCGTATCATTAATGACGATGAAGTTATTGGGACTATTATTAATCCCGATGACATTAAATCTTCTTAGGGGGTGAGACATGGCTGAAGAAACATTAACTGAAGCGTTATCTAGACTTGATGAAGACAACATCAATAAAGCTGCTCTTCCAGAAAATAGAAGAGTTGAAGATGATGCATCAGAAACTCCTGCAGTAATTGAGTTATCAGAAGAAGATGTAGATAGCGTATTACCTATTACTGATGATTCCGTTCAAGAAGATTTTGTAGCCCCTGAAGAGCCTGTTGCCGAAGAAGGAACTGAGGCAGAACGCAGAATGCGTACTACTCAGGGCCGTATAAACAAGGCGGTAAAGCAAGCGAAGGATTATCAAAGAAGAGAGTTGCAAGCTCTTCAGTATGCGAAGGATTTGCAATCTCAAAATAAAAATTTGCAAGCCCAGATAACGCAAAATCAATTTAACTCTGCTAATCAAAATATTCAGATTCAAGAAAATTACACAGGTGAATTTGAAAACAGAATCAATACTCAAGCAGATGCTGCTAAACGCAGCATTAGGACTGCTCACGAGGCAGGTGATTCTGAGGCAATGGCTGAAGCCCAACAAATGTTGGCGCAAGCAGAAGCTGATCGTGCTTCTTTAAATCAATATAAAAAAGAACTTGATCGCTATCAGCAAGATTATGCGGCTTGGGCGAAAAACCAAGAGCAGGAGCAGGAGCAAGAGCAAGCTCAAAACGAACAAGCATCTCAGCAGACTCAACAGCAACAGCCTGTATATTCTGAGCCTTCAGATAAGGCCCAAGATTGGGCTTCAAAGAATGAATGGTTCGGAACAGATCAAGTTATGACAAATGTCGCCTTTGCTATACACACTGAGCTTCAGAAGAGCGGTGTTGACTTGGAGTCTGATGAATACTACTCTCAAATTGATGCTCGAATTAGGCAGGAATTGCCGCATAGATTTGAGAGTAATAACGCGAGGAATAGCGGGTCCGTCCAAACCGTTGTTTCTGGGACGCGCACGACTGGAAATGGACGCAATCAAAACAATCGTACAATTGAATTGACTCCTAGCGAGCAAACTCTTGCTAGAAAGTTAGGAGTTCCTTTCAAGGAGTATGCAAAACAAAAATTGAGGTTACAGCAGTCATGAGCGAAGAAACAAATAAGGGTTCTACCAATAGATCCCCAAGAAGTAGCGGCACAAGAGAAGCTACTTCGGCAAGAAGGCCATGGAAGCCACCTCAAGTATTGGAAACTCCAGAACCGCCACCCGGAATGCAGTATCGTTGGATTAGAACCCACATACGTGGCGAAGCGGATAAGACCAATGTCCACATGAGACTTCGAGAAGGATATGAACCTGTTCATCCTGAAGAAGTGCAAGGGTATGATTTGCCTGTTCTTGATGATGGCAATTATGCCGGGACTGTAGGCGTTGGTGGTTTGATGCTTGCTAAGATTCCGATAGAGACGGTTAATGAGAGAAATGCTTATTATCAAAAAATGACTCAGCAGCAGATGAATGCTGTCGATAATGATTTGATGAAAGATGAGCATCCTGCAATGCCAATTTCTAGAGAAAGAAAGACGCAGGTAACTTTTGGTCGTGGGCAGAAAAACGAAAGTTAGTCCACGTTTTGATTGTGATTTTATGTTGGAGAACATAAATGGCAAATAATGATGCTGCCTTTGGTATGCGTCCTGTTAGGAGGGTTGGCGGAACTCCCTATACAGGTGGCCAAAGTCGTTACAGGATCGCTGCCAATTATGATACAGCTATTTTCCAGGGCGACATGGTTGCTCAGGTCACCGGAGGCGGCGTAGAAGTACACGCAGATGGTGGTACTGTACCTATAGTTGGAGTATTCAACGGTTGTTCTTACACGGACCCTACTACTAGTAAGCAGGTGTTCAGTAATTACTACCCCGCAAGCACTAATACATCCGATATTATTGCTTTTGTTATTGACGACCCGATGGTTGTCTTTGAAATTCAGGCAGATGACACTTTCCCAGTTGCCGACTTGTTCGGAAACTTCGATATTGTCTATACGAGCTCTGGAAGTACCGTAACTGGTATCTCTGGTGCTGAGTTGAATGTAACTGATGGAGGCACCGCAACCACGTTGGCTCTAAAAGCTATTGATATCTCTACTGATCCTGAAAACTCGGATGTAGCGACAGCAAACACTAATGTGCTTGTTGTTATTGAAAACCACATATTCGGCGTTAAAGGCGCTGGACTAGCTTAGGAGGGTGACTAATGGCTATTTCTAGAGCACAGTTGGCCAAAGAGCTAGAGCCGGGGCTTAATGCGCTTTTTGGTATGGAATATGCTCGTTACGAAAACGAGCACGCGGAAATATTTGAAACTGAATCTTCAGATCGAGCTTTTGAAGAAGAGGTTTTGATTGTGGGTTTCGGGAATGCGTCAGTTAAGACTGAAGGACAAGGGGTTGATTTCGATTCTGCGTCTGAAGGTTTTACTGCTAGATATACGCACGAGACTGTGGCTTTGGCCTTTGCCCTCACCGAGGAGGCCGTAGAGGACAATCTCTATGATCGCCTAGGTGCTCGCTACACCAAAGCACTAGCAAGAAGCATGGCTCACAGTAAGCAGGTTAAAGCTGCTAACGTGTTGAACAATGCTTTTAGTTCAAGCTTTCTGGGCGGTGATGGCAAGTCTCTTGTCGCAACTGATCACCCTCTGGCTGGCGGTGGGACTTTGTCAAATCGTCCTACTTCATTTGTTGATTTGAATGAGACTTCTCTTGAGAACGCTCTTATCACCATTTCAACTTATGTAGATGATCGTAATATGACTTTGGCACTACAAGGAACAAAGCTTGTTGTTCCTCCGCAGTCTCAATTCATTGCAGATCGTTTGATTGAAACACCTGGACGGGTATCTACAGCAGATAATGACATCAATGCAGTTAGGAACATGGGTCTGTTGCCGCAAGGCTATGCAGTCAACCACTTCCTGACAGACACAGATGCTTTCTTTATTACTACAGATGTCCCGGATGGGTTTAAGCACTTTGAGCGTACTCCGATATCAACCTCTATGGAGGGTGATTTCGATACAGGCAATGTGAGATACAAAGCTAGGGAGAGATATTCTTTCGGCTTCAGTAACCCACGTTGTGTGTATGGCTCTCAAGGAGCTTAAGACGCAGTAAAAAAAAGGGGGGGCTTTGCTCCCCCTTTTTATTGTATATTTATTCTTCCTGACAACCGCTTGTGCGGTTGACACTAGCCAAGACAGGAGAAATCAATGGCTAATACAACCTTCAATGGCCCAGTTCGCTCGGAAAATGGGTTTGAACAGATCACAAAAAATAGCACCTCTGGTGCAATCACAACCAATCTTGATGTTGATACCAGCGGTAACATCACCACGACTGGTTATGTTTCTGCTTATTCCAATGTAAGTAGCATTACGGATGCGACAAAAAGTGTTGAATCGACCGATTCTGGTACGGTTTATACCCTGAACAGAGCGGGAGGCATTGTGGTAACCCTGCCTACGGCGGCTGCGGGTATTAACTATACCTTTATTGTCGGCACCACCTTCACGAGTGCTGGTCAGATCAATACGGATAACGCCAGTGACTTGTTCTCTGGTTTTGCCTATATCTTTGATCCAGCGACGGCTACCGATAACAACACCTTCATCCCCGATGCCAGTGACGACGACACCATTGATTTGGGGACGGCGGGACAAGGCTGGCTCGTAGGCGGAATTATTCGTCTGGTGGCAACCAGCGCAGCGGTCTGGCATTGCGAAGCGTATCTGCATGGTGATGGTACTCTAGCTACGCCATTTGAATAAGGAGAAGTTACATTGATGTCTCCGGTTTAACAGCTAATGCCGTTACGGGTCAGACGTGTAACTGGGTGGGAGTTCGTATCCCACTCTTTTTAGGAGAAATTTATGGCTAGATCAGATGTTGTTTCAGTCACGACTACGGCAGATACCGTCGCTTTAGACGCGGATGGAATTTCTACTGCTGCTGCAGTTGGGGAAGATGCGGCGTTGACGATAGGAGGAGCTCTGGCAAGTGGCGGTTCTGTAACGCTTTCACATGGAAGAATAGTTACGATTCTTTCCGCTGGTGATGATTCTGGAATTTCATTTACTGTTGTAGGAACTGATGTTAACAGTGACGCTCAAACAGAATCGATAACAGGAGCAAACGCAGGAACAGCCACTGGTTCAAGTTATTTTCTAACTATTACATCAATCACTGCTGTTGGTGATCCAGCAGGTAATGTATCAGCAGGAGTAAATGCTTCGGCTTCTGATGTTATTACTAGAGAAAGATCTCGACTGAAAGGGTCATTCCTCACTAGTACAGGCACAGCAGGAAATCTTGATTTCTTGACTACATCTCCAAGCGGGACAAGCTTATTTAAAATTAGATCTGTCGCTTCAGCAACAGCGACGAGGGATATAACTATTCCAGATGAAGGCGTGTTATTCCCGAGCGGTATTTATATTCAATATACTGTGTCTACTTTTTTAACGCTGACTACCTTCCATGCTTAGGAGGCTGAATGGCTACTTCAGGAAGTAGGGATTTTGAGCCAGATGTTGCGGAATATGTTGAGGAAGCATTTGAGCGTTGCGGCCTTGAGTTCCGCACTGGCTATGATGGGATAACTGCTAGGAGATCTTTAAATCTTCTATTCGCTGATTGGGCGAATAGAGGATTGAATCAGTGGACAGTATCTAATACGACCACAACTCTTTCTGAAGGCAATGAATATTTAGACTTGTCTGCTTATACCATCGACGTTCTAGATGTTGTTGTTCGTAGAACGGAAGGAAGCACTGTTACTGATATTTCCATGAATCAAATAAGTAGATCTGCTTATTGGAATATTCCTAGTAAATCTACAAAAGCTAGACCAACTCAATGGTTTTTAGATAAACAAGTCACTCCTCGTCTTTATTTCTGGCCAGCGTCTGAAAATAGCACTGACAAATTGTTAATCAACAGTTTGATTCGCATTGAAGACGCAGATGCTGGCATCAATACATTAGATATGCCTTTTCGGTTTTATCCCTGTCTCGCAGCAGGACTGTCTTATTACATTGCTTTAAAGCGAGCTCCTGAAAGAGTAGAGATGCTGAAATCTTTTTATGAAGAAGAATTTGCTCGGGCAGCAGATCAAGATGAAAGCAGAGCTTCTTTGTTTGTAGCTCCTTCATTAGGGGCTTATAGAAATCCGTAATGGCTTATGCAACTGGCAAATACTCGTTTGCTATTTGTGATAGATGCGGGTTTAAAAAAAAATATAACGAGATAAGAGAAGAGTGGACGGGGTTTCGCGTTTGCTCAGAATGTTACGAACCTAAGAGTCCTCAACTTGAGTCACGAAAGCATGTTGTTGATCCAGAAGCTTTAAGATTTCCTCGACCTCAAGTAGCATCTTCTACTGTTGCAGGAGCTGGTGTGGTTAGAACAATAGATCCTAATCAAATGATCACAGTTACTGGAGACAGTATTGGATCTTCTTTTGATTCTGAAAGTGCAGAAGGAGAGGTAGGAACAGTGACGGTGGTAATAACATGAGTTTTACATTAGCTACTTTAAAGTCTGCGGTGCAGGATTATTGCGATACAAGCGAAACTACTTTTGTCGCTGATCTTTCTACCTTTATTAAAGAAGCAGAGGAAAGAATATTAAAAAATGTAGAGCTTCCAGTATTTAGAAAAAATGTAACTGGAACAGCGACAGCAAGTACTACCTATCTTGGTGCGCCATCTGACTTCTTAGCTCCACATAGTTTGGCTGTAATTGCTAGTAGCGTTTATTACTATCTGCTTTTCAAGCATGTTTCTTTTATCCGCGACTATACGCCAAATGCCTCAACAACCGGGCGTCCTAAATATTACGCATTGTTTGATGACGATACGTTTATTTTAGGTCCAACGCCTGATTCAAATTACACATTTGAATTGCATTATAAGTACAGGCCAGCTTCCTTAACTGCTGGGTCTGACGACGGAACAACCTGGTTGTCTACGAATGCTCCTGATGCACTTCTGTATGGGACATTGGTTGAGGCAGCAACATTTTTAAAAGCCCCAGAAGAAGTAGGACAATATGAACAAAGATTTTCTCTTGGAATGCAGGGGCTGGCAAAGATTGGACAGGGATATGGATCTAGAGATGAATTTAGAAATGATATTGCTCAGGGTTAAGAATGTTTTTGCAACCTCCTAGTATAGAGATTGGAGAGTTTTCAGTCGTAACAACGAATGGTAAAGGCCATGACGTTGATTTTTGGGCAAAAACCACTTCTGATAAAATCATAAGTTCAGGAAAAAATTGTCATCCTCTTATTGCAGAACAAGCAGAAGCTTTCAAAGAAACAATATTCGCAACAATTAAATATTTTATGAAAGAAGCAATTAAAAGTGATAGAACAACTTTAGTTGCAGAGTTAGAGAGACAAGGGCAAAAAGAAATGGCTGAGATTATTAGGAGACTGTAAATGGCTATCACAACAGCAATGTGTACTTCTTTTAAAAAAGAGTTAATGGAAGCAAAACACAATTTTTTAAACTCTGGAGGCAACACTTTTCTAATTGCGTTGTATACAAGCAGTGCTACTTTGGCTGCTTCTACTACTGCTTATACAACAAGCAATGAAGTAAGTGGAACTAATTATACGGCTAAGGGAAATACTTTAACTCGTGTAGATCCAGCTACTTCTGGGACTACTGCTTATACAGATTTTGCTGACACAACCTGGAGTAGCAGTACTATTACTGCTCGAGGTGCATTAATTTTTAATGATTCTGCAAGCGGAGATACTTCTGTTTGTGCTTTGGATTTTGGAGCTGATAAGACTTCCACTGCAGGAGATTTTACTATTCAGTTCCCTGCCGCAGATGCTTCAAACGCGATTATTAGGATCGCTTAGGATTTAAAGTGTGGCCAATATTAATGGCTGGGGCCGAGGTACTTGGGGCCAAGGTGGATGGGGTGAGGCTCTTCCTGTCGAGGTCACGGGCGTTGCCGGGACAGGAGCGGTTGGCTCGGTTACGGTTAGCGCCGATGCGAACACGTCTGTCACGGGCGTATCTGCAACGGGTGCGATTGGATCGGTTACGATCATCCAGGGGACTGGGGTCAGTTTTTCAGTTACTGGAGTTGCAGGAACTTCGGCAATTGGGACCGTTACTACGACGGGCGCGGCCACTGTTTCGGTCACTGGTATTAGTGCTACTGGAAGTATTGGTAGTGTCACTGTATCTGGGGCTGCTTCTGTTTCGGTTACTGGTGTCTCAGGCACGAGCGCAGTTGGGACCGTTACTACGACAGGCGGGGCCACTGTTTCGGTCACTGGTGTCTCTGCTGAAGGGACTACAGTTCAGGTACTGGTTTGGGGAAATGTGGATGATGATCAAGATCCGTCTTGGTCAGGCGTTTCAGACAGTCAGACACCCTCTTGGTCGGCGGTTTCAGATAGCCAAACGCCGTCTTGGTCGGCAACTTCGGACAGTCAAACACCATCCTGGTCATCAGTTTCAGACAGTCAAACGCCAGAATGGAGCGAGGTAGCTTAAATGGCAACATATGTAAACGATCTTAGATTAAAAGAAATCACAACCGGCGATGAAGCTGGTACTTGGGGTACGAGCACAAACACAAATTTAGAGTTGATCGGTGAATCGATGGGCTATGGGACAGAGGCTGTAGCAGACGCTTCGACTCATACCATCACGATGGCCGATGGAGCGGCAGACGGGTTCCGCTGCACATTTCTACGGCTCACGGGCGGTGGTCAGGCTTGCACAGTTACGCTGGCCCCTAACACGTTGTCCCACACATGGATTATCAGGAACACCACCAGTTATGCGTTGACCTTTACTCAGGGGTCTGGCGCCAATGTAATTATCGCCGCCGGCCTAGCGAAAATCGTTACGACAGATGGCGCAGGATCTGGGGCGGTTGTCTATGAGTGCTTAGAAGACCTTGAGTTAGGCGGAACACTCACCGTTGGTATTGATGATACCGGACAGGATGTTAAGTTTTTCGGAGCGACATCAGGCAAGTATTGGTTGTGGGATGAATCAGCAGATGGGGTTGTTCAGCAAGGGACGCTTACTGTCGGTGTAGACGACACAGGCTACGACGTAAAGCTCTTCGGAGCCACTTCTGGAGCCTATATGCTCTGGGACGAGAGTGCTGATGATCTAAAATTAGTGGGAGCAGCGGGGCTGACCGTTGCTGGCGACATTGATGTTGACGGCACAACGAATTTAGACGCTGTAGACATTGATGGGGCCGTTCAAATTGACTCTACCGTTACGGTTGGTGTGGATGATACTGGTTACGATGTTAAATTCTTTGGTGATACTGCAAGCGCGTATATGCTTTGGGATACATCAGCCGACGATTTGGTTTTAGCCGGTGCTGCGGGAATTGATCTTGCGGGCGACATTGACGTTGATGGCACCGCAAACCTAGATATCGTAGATATCGATGGCGCCGTAGACATGGCAACGACATTAACTTTAGCAGGTAATGCTGACTTTAATGGTGATTTGGATGTTGATGGCACTACAAATCTAGACGCTGTAGATGTCGATGGTAATGTTCAGATTGATGGAACGGTGACGGTTGGAGTTGACGACACTGGTCTAGATGTAAAATTCTTTGGAGCTACAGCCGGTAAGTATTTCCTATGGGACGAGTCTGCCGATGAAGTAATTATTGCAGGTGAGCTGCACACAGTAACTGCTGGTACAGCTAACTTGGCTCTCGGTAATGCTGCTGGGGACGCCATTGCATCTGGCGGTAATTACAATGTTTTATTGGGGGATAATGCCGGGTCAGGGGTATCAACTGGCGATTTTAATTCTGCTGTTGGTTACAACTCTCTGGTTGCTACGGGTACGGGAGGGTCCAACACCGCTATTGGATACAACGCATTAGCTGGTAACACTGATGCAAGTTACAACACTGCAGTAGGGGCACTGGCCGGGGACGCGATCACTACGGCAGATCGGAATACTGCTATTGGTTATAACGCGCTAGGCACTAATATCCTTTCTGATAGAAACGTCGCAATAGGGGCTTACGCCCTGACTACGATGAATGTGGGTTCAACTGAGGATGGCTACAATATCGGGATCGGAGAGCAAGCCGGTTATGCCGTGACCACCGGGAATCAAAATACACTGATCGGAGGTTTGGCTGGTAACGCCATAGAAGATGGCAACGGAAACATATGCCTTGGGTACAACACTGAGACAAGTGCAGTTGGTGGTGACTATCAAATAGCCATCGGCTATGGCGTGACTTCTACTGCAAATAGCACAGTGACCTTTGGAGTAAGTGCAAACACAGCATCGTTGGGGTTAGATGGTTCCGATACATCCTGGGCTGCTGCTTCTTCAGATGTAAGACTGAAAGAAAACATTAAAGCCTCAACTGCTGGATTGTCGTTCATCAACGATCTGCGACCAGTAACTTATAACTGGAAGAAGGCGGGAGAAGTACCTACAGACATGCCTCAATACGAGGAGGGTTCTGAGAAACCCTGTCTCGGCTATGAATACGGCATGACTTATCACGGTTTCATAGCGCAGGAAGTTAAGTCGGCAATAGAGAATCACCCTGAACTTGAGGAAGGGTTCAAAATGTGGAAAGAGTACGACACGGGCGTACAGACCGTGGCAGATGGGAATGTCATTCCGATGCTAGTTAAGGCGGTGCAAGAGCTTTCTGCCGAGGTTGATAGATTGAAGGAGAAAAGCTAATGGCTGTAACAAAAACTTTTAGTGCTGTTCCACATAGCAAGTCGAGCAGGGTGGAAAGATGGGACTTCTCAGCCAAGTATGAGAACGATTCAGAAGGCGATGGAACGTACTATACAGCTACTTTTTCAACGACCATTGAAGCGACAAATCCGCAGGGCGGTACAGCCTTTACTAAGAAAGCCAAAGGCTCGTGGAGCAAAAGCGAGATTGAAGCACTGATGCCGATTTCGCATTGGGACACAGTATTTGCGAGCCAAGTGGCTTCGGTGATTACCAGTCCGGTGACGAAGCCGACGCCAGATACTGGCTTTACAATTCCATCCTAATGAATGAAGAAGGTCGTAAAGCTTTATCAGAAATAGAATCTCATGAAAGAGAGTGTGCGATTCGTTACGAAAATATTGAACGTCGATTAGATGAAGGCAGCGCTAAATTCAAAAAGCTTGAAATGCTTTTATGGGGCGTTTATCCCTTTATTGTAGGAACCATCGTTGCGGCTAAGTTTTTATGAGCGAAGAAGTTACAAGAAAGAAGATAGAGCTTGAAATTGAAGTGGGCACTACCACAGTTGAACGCGGTATCAACCCGTATCAAAAGTGGATACACCTTGCCAGAGCTATTGATTCATGGCGAATCTTTCCTCGAGTTTTTATCACGACATACATCGTACTTTTGTACAAAGTTGTAGTCTGGTACATGGATTTAGGTGAGCCGTCTCTGGAGCAGAGCGGATTAGTTTCCGTGGTCGTCGGGGCAGGAGCAGCTTGGTTTGGTCTGTATGCTGGCACCAGTAATGCTTCCAAGGCATTCAAGGGCGAATCCAATGAATGAAGCATTTGGCCTCATTAGTGATGTCGGTTTTCCTATTGCCGTCGCTTTAATCGGTGGATTCTTCATGTTTACGACCATTAGATATATTTTGATTAGTGTTGTTGGTCAGGTAGATGGACTGCACGGCATCATCATGGGATTAGATAATCGAGTCAAAGTGATGAATCACGATATGATTCGCATGGATGCAACCATGTGCGCGGTGCTTGGTATTCGGCCTGACTTGGATCGGATAGCGAGAGCAAATGGGAAAGAAGATGCCCGCCGGGACTAATGGACGTTGGTCAGCTTATTGCAGACTTCGGCTTCCCTGTGGTTGCTACGGTAGGGCTGCTTTATACGATTTATTATATTTGGCAGTACATCACCACCAACATCAGCCAGAAGCTAGATGAGGCACATGTTGTACTGATAGGGTTAATAGATCGCATTCGTATGTTGGACAATGACATTATTCGACTGCAACAGAAGTTGGATACAGTTATTGAACTAAGAGAGGCCCAGCAAAGAGATGCAGAAGAAAACCCTGACAAATAAAAGCATTATTAACGCCCTGTTTGTTGGTGGTTTGTTTTATTTGATATTTGGAACGACAACTCCTGTCTGGTCTTCGGAGCTCGTCCATGAATTTGGCAATCCTAGTTTTAGCGGGATTAACCAATCAGCCCATTATTTAACTATTGATGAACAGGAGAGGACTCGTGCCGAGAAAAGAGCGCAAGATATTCAAGACAAGCTCGATGAGGAAGCAAGGGAGGCGGATAATACAGTTCTTTCGCGATTCGTTAGAAACCTCGAATCTCGGATTTACTCCACTTTGGCAAAAGACCTCAGTGAATCATTGTTCAACTATGACGGAATCCCAACAAGCGAGAACCCCATTTTTGGAGAGATCAACCTTGAGGGAAACGTCCTTCGCTGGGTTAATAATGGCACAACCATTACCCTTACCGTTGAGGAATGGTTCGATGGTGTGCTCGTATCCACCACCGAAATCGTCATTCCTGTAGGTGATTTTGGTGGCTGTTGGGCTGAGTGTGAATGAAAGCCCTTTTGCTTCTTGTTGGCGTTTTATTCCTTAACGGCTGCGCGGCTCTCGTTGGTGCGGGTTCCGGTATTGCGTTAGAGCAAAAAGGACCAGAGATCGTTCCGAGTTCTGCACACCAACTTCTCAATTTGCCTTCGCCCATCAGCAAGGCTGTTGTTGCCGTTTACAGCTTCACGGATAAAACAGGGCAGAGAAAAGCCCTGGACAATATCGCCAGCTTTAGCACAGCGGTGACTCAAGGCGGTGATGACATTCTGATCGAAGCCCTAAGAGATGCGGGCCGTGGCAATTGGTTCGTGGTGGTGGAGCGAGCGGGGCTAGATGGCTTAACCAGAGAACGCCAGCTCATCAAGAACACGCGGGACATGTATGAGGGGGAAGGAGCGAACAAGCTCAAGCCGTTGCTCTATGCAGGATTGATTCTCGAAGGCGGCATCATTGCCTACGATACAAACCTAAAAACAGGAGGATCTGGGGCGCGTTATTTGGGAATTGGTCTTAGACACAGGTATCGAGAAGATAAAGTTACTGTCGTACTTCGCGCAATACTTGTACAGACGGGCGAAGTTTTACTGAACGTAACAACAACAAAAACGATATTATCAACAGCAGGAAGTACAGATATATTCAAATTCTATGAGTTGGGAACAGAGCTCGTAGAAATTGAAAGCGGTAGCACGGAAAACGAAGCAGTAGGATATGCGGTTAGGACCGCAATAGAAGCCGCCGTATATGGACTTGTCATTCAGGGGCTTGAGCGACAGGTTTGGGATTTCAACTACGAGGCATTGACGGAGGTAATAGATGAAAAGGCTTCTTAGCGCACTGGTGCTGTTGCTTTCACTGACTTCTTTTGCTGGGAATAACGACATATATCTGACCCAGACGGGAACTGGGTTAACGCTGACGATAGATCAGATTGGTGCCTCGAACGTAGTGGGGACAACGCAGGCTCGAGTCATCTTGAGCGGTACAACCATGACAGTCGATCTGGATCAGATAGGTGACTCAAATATAATTGCCGCCAGCATTTTGCAAGGCAATGGCAGTTCGTGGACATACAAGGCAACTGGCGATAGCAATACAGCGGCGATTACAGTGGGAGGAACGGGCGATTCCGCATCGACGGACTTCGACTTTGAAGCCACGGGGGACAGCAATGTGCTGACCTTCACGCAGGGAGACTCGGCTACGGCGACTACGGGTAATCAGGACTTCGCGGTCACGGGAACCTCAAATAATATCAATGTGA
>TARA_R100001143_G_scaffold63596_2_pt1 | contig 13763 bp, 11 predicted proteins | sample TARA_R100001143 | Tara Oceans TARA_R100001143 (sample SAMEA2621300) | marine metagenome | biome: marine biome (ENVO:00000447); feature: mesopelagic zone (ENVO:00000213); material: "saline water (ENVO:00002010), including plankton (ENVO:xxxxxxxx)" | depth 800 m | reverse complement strand
TCATTCATCACATGACGCGATGCTTCCGGGTGCTGATAGAGAAAAGATTTTGCTTTATCGAAATTTTTTGATCCTTCACCCTGTACCATGTAGCAAAAAAGAGTCCACGGAGCCCCCGCAAAACCAATCAACGGAACCCGGCCATTTAACTCTTTTCGGGTAAGAGTGATTGCATCCATTACATAGTGCAGTTTTTCACTGATATCTTCTGCCAAAATGGAGAATGCATCATCTTCATTTTGAATGGGATTATCCATCACAGGCCCTTTCCCCTGTATCATCTGCACATCAATGCCCAAAGCCTGCGGGATTGTTAATATATCTGAGAAAATAATCGCAGCATCAGGCTCCAGTTCGTCAATGGGCTGAATAGTAATTTCACATGCGAGCTCAGGTGTCTCAACCCGCTCAAAAAAAGTGTATTTCTTTCTAAGAGTCATGTATTGGGGCAGATATCTGCCTGCCTGACGCATCATCCAGACAGGAGGCCGCTCTACTTCTTCTCCGCGTAGAGCTCTCAGAAAAAGGTCATTTTTAAGGGATGGAAAGTTATGGTCACTCATTATAGATGTTCAATTATTAAGAGTATGGACTTCATTCAATATTTGGGCTACAAATTCTAAGAATCGTTCCGTTTTAGGCTCCGGGGATATATGTACATGTTTCCCGGACTCAATACTCAACTCTTCACCGGTCGTACGGCCGATTGCAAAGAGTTCGGCATTGAATTCTGATTCAAACCCTCCGCTATCCCGAAACGCCTGTACCGCACTGGGGCTGTAAAAGAGGATTCCATCAACCGTAAGATTTTTAAGATTCATCTGCTCAAGTATCGTTTCGTACACAACAACATCTCGTACAGTGATCTCAGAATCTTCTAAAAACTGACGAAATTCATCCCGTCGTCTGTTCCCGCAAAAATGGAGGACGGCAGCCCCCGAAAGTTTTTGATCACTCAAAAAATCACCCGTTATTTTTCCAGCGAGTCCTGCCCCGTTCTGCTGATCAGGAATGATCGGATTCAAACCTAATCCTGAAAGTGCAGCGGCTGTTTTATGACCTACAGCATAAATTTTTAACGGTGAAGCCGGTTGCCCGCCCATTTGCAGGAATTCCTGATAAGCTCTCACGCCGGATTGACTAGTAAATGCAAGGACAAATTTCCGATTTGTGTCGATTATGCCCTGCACCGGCTGCCAGTTTTGACGGTTTTGTATTCGAATTGCCGGTTCAATTTTTACATTCAATCCAAGGGATTCACACAATTTGATCTGATTATGACTCAATTCCCTTGTAACCAATATGTGATGTTTTGCTTTCAAATATGGATGATGTTTTCCTATTAAGCAGTTTTATGTGGTATAAAGTTGGAATGATAATCAGTCTGCTACTTAAACATCCGATTATCGTTTTGATCTATCCTCTTTAATTTTCAAATAAACGATCTTCTTATTTTGTCAGATCTATTTCCGTATATCTTCAATGATTCGATCGGCCCCTTGCGAGAGCAACTCTTGTGCTGCCTCTCTGCCCACATGGGTTGAGCCCTCAAAGGGGACACTTTTTTCGATATCATACTGCACAGATCCATCTGTTTTTAAGGCAACTGCATGTAAAATCAATTGATCCCCATCCATCCAGGCAAAAGCTCCTACCGGTGCACTGCAGCCGGCTTCCATTTCATTTAAAAGATCTCTTTCGATGGTTGTACAAAACTCTGTTTCTGCATGATTTAAAGATCTGGTGATCTCAAAATTCTCATGGTCATCTTCACGGATCATCACCGCCATTGCTCCCTGTGCCGGAGCCGGTACCATCCAGTCCAGATATTGTGAAATATGATGATCGAGGCCGATGCGTTTAAGTCCGGCCGCTGCAAAAATTGCACCGCTCCAGGAATTCTCGCTTACTTTTCTCAACCGGGTATTCACATTTCCCCGAATATTGGTAATGGTATGATTCGGATATTTATGAAGCCATTGAGCTTTTCTGCGATTACTGCCGGTTGCAATTACGACATTGAGCGAATCATTCTCCAAAAAATCAATGCCATTCGGTGCTACCAATACATCCCTGGGGTCTTCTCTCTCAAGAACGGCTGAGACTTTTAGTGGGAGTGGGTTATCCGTAGGGAGATCTTTAAACGAGTGAACTGCCAGGTCGATCTGTTTATTGATGAGTGCATCGTCGAGTGCTTTTGTAAAGACTCCTTTTCCACCCATTTCAGTCAGTGGAGTGGTAAGATCCAGGTCCCCTTCTGATTTGATGAAGACAATTTCCGTCTGGACACCCTGTTGATTGAGCAGATCGGAAACGGTATTTGCTTGCCAGGTAGCCAGTTCACTGTCCCGGGTTCCAATTTTGATCGGTTTAATCATGACCGTTTTGGGACTCAAGTTTGAACATTTTTTTTACCATTTCTGTCACTTCATCGGAGTTGTGATGGTCGCGCAGATGTTCAATGCTATAGGCTGCCAATTTATTCACAATCCTTCGGGTCAGATTGTCAATTTTATCAAAATCGTTGGTCTCAATTTTATTTTTAAAAAAACTCAATTCATCTTCACGAATCGATTCAAATTTCTGAGTCAGGGCTTTGATTGTAGGAACAACTCTCTGCTCTTCAAGCCAAAGCATATAGTTTCCAATTTCGTCTTCGATGATTTTCTTAACCTGTGGAACTTCTTTTTCACGTTTTTGATAGGCTTCATCCGTTACATCACTGAGCATATCCATATTTGCAACATCTACAAAGTCTAAAGCAGCCACTTTGGGATCAATGTTACGGGGCACCGACAGATCCAGCATCACTTTAAATTTCGGATTTTGTATGGATGGCAGCATATGCTCCGGCCGAATAACCGGTTCGGAGGAACCGGTTGCTACGATGATAAGATCTGCGTCGGCTATCTGATCCGGCAGCTGATCCATATCGGCAACTTCCAGGTTAAATTTATCGGCAACAAACTCTGCCCGACCCCTGGTACGGTTTATAAGAGTGAGCTTGCTTGCACCCAAATTGACAAGATTTTTACAAGTTACTTTCCCGATTTTACCGGTACCTACCAGTAAGATATTTTTATTCGTCAGGTTATCGAATGTACGAACCGCAAACTTGACAGCGGCATAAGCGACGGTTGCTGCGCCATGACCTAATGAAGTTTCATTTCTGGACCGTTTGTGAGCTCTGAAGACATGCTGGATCAAACGGTGCAGTTCACCGGAGATCATATCTCTGGATGAAGAAAATTCATATGCCTCTTTCACCTGCTTTACTACCTGTAGATCCCCTAAAATCTGGGAATCGAGGCCGGTCGCCACTTTGAAAAGATGTTGAATGGCACGTTCGCCCTCTAATTCAAAACCGTAGTTATGAAACTCATCCAATGTTCCCCGGCTGTAAGTAGTCAGGAGACGGATCAACTCTTGAGTTGTAACCCCTTGGGCAAAAAGTTCTGTTCTGTTACAGGTAGAGACAATAAAAAGGCTGTTAATTCCTTCTCTGGCGGCTCCCTCAAGCAAGAGTGAAACTTTGTCTGAATTCAGGCTGAATTTTTCACGTATTTCAACAGGGGCATCCCAATGATTGATACCAATCGTCGTAAAATCTTGTATCGTGGGGTGAACCATCCCTTAAGCTGTTGCTGCTTTTAATTTATGTTGATCCCATTGAATACTCTCTTCCGGTATCTCATGCTTCAGGCAGTTTAATGCTTCTTCTGCAAGAGCCTTAATAAAGTCCGGATGATCATTCAATCCCTTCGTTACCTTATAGCTTTCAAACTCAAACCCTTCTTCTTCCATATTCTCAACCAATTCGACGCCCAACTCATATAGGGTTTCAATATGATCTGTTACGAATGCGATGGGTACCATTAAAAAGTTTTTGATACCATACTCCAAATGGCGATTAATGAGCTCTTCAGTATTGGGTTGAGTCCATTTTTGAGGGCCTACTCTCGATTGGAAACTGAGCCAATAGGAATTGTTTTCCTCTCTTCTGGCCATAACTGCTTCCATGGTCTCTTTTATTTCAACGGTATATGGATCACCGCTCCTTACTTCAAGAAGGGGGGTGCCATGGGCGCTGAAAACCAAATGGGTTTTCCGGCGGGTATCCGGATCCATTTCATTAAGAGCTTCATCAATCCGGCTATTAACGGCTTGAAGGTAACTTTCATTGAGATGATAATTTTTAACATGAAATTCCTTCCACGGTTTATTGCCATCAGGAAATTTCTCTTTCAGAACATTTTCCCAATCCCTGAAGCTGCTTCCGGTGGTTGTCCATGAAAATTGAGGATATAGTGGCATCAAAATGGTATGGGTAATTCCATCTTCCAGCAGATCATCCATGATCGTATCTGCAAACGGCAACCAGTATCTCATGCAGGTGTAGACTTTTACCTCATATTCAGGCAGAATCTCTTTGCAATACTTTTCCAGAGTGCGTCTTTGCAGTTCAGTAAGTCCATTGATAGGTGAACAGCACTCGGACACGACCTTATTTTTTCTGTTTAAACAGTGTTTGGATCCGGTACATCCCTTTGGGCAGCCATTGATCTCTTTATAATCTTTTGCTACATAAGGGGCCCTGAATTTGGAAATAGCTTTTGCAAACAGGTTTTGTCCGACTCCGCCACCCAGTTTAATGATGTCTTCATCACTAAATAAATTCTTCAAAAAAATCCTGACATTATCCTCGTGAGTAGGACCTCCAAGATTCATTAAAACTACACCTATTTTCATAAATATCTATTCGTCACATATTTTCACATATAATCATAAAAAAAACCGATTTTATATGAAGCTATCGTGAAGAATAAGCGTAGACTCTTTCTAAACAAACGTGAATTTGGTATAAATATCTAATGTTTCATCCCGGAGCCATCGTGGAGAGCACCTATGTTACGACCAAAAAAAGACCGCCATACTGACGCAGGTCAGGATCTCAGGGTTTATGAGTTCATTAGAAGCTATAGTTTTTGCATAACTTCGGAGATCCTGAAATAAATTCAGGATGATGTTGATATGGACTTCTTCTCGAAATTAAGTCGAGAACTCACGTAAACAAACGTGATCTGAATGTGACAAATTTTAAGATCTGGACTGTGGTTGCCAGATTCAATCAGGCTTTTGGTAGGGTAAACCAGAAACGGGAACCTTCCCCGGGGGTGCTGTCAACAAAAATCTCTGATCCGTGTGCATCCAGGATACTCTTAACTACAGCCAGGCCCAGTCCGGTGCCTCCTTTGTCTCTGGAGCGTGCTTTATCGGTCCTGTAAAAACGATCAAAAAGTTTTTCAAGATGTTCCGATGAAATACCAATTCCACTGTCTTTAATTTCAATCTGAACTTCATCATTCTGATCCGTTACATTGATTTCAATCGTGCCTGAATTTGTAAATTTTATCGCATTATTGACCAGATTTTCAATGACCTGCTCAATTTTATCCGGATCTCCAATCACCTCCTGGGAGTTGTGAAGCGTATTTAATTCAATCTGTTTCTCTTTGGCTTCCGATTCATGGATGTCCAAAATCAAATCAATCACTTTTTGAATGGAGAATCGCTGTTTTTGAATAAAGTGATCATCTGAATCGTATCTCTGAAGGGTTACCAAATCTTTAAACAACCGGTTAATTCGATGTGTTTGCCTCTCAGCTGTTTTGAGATATTTATCCCGTTGTTCAATCGAGAGTTTAGTGGTTTGCAGCATTTCAAGCGATCCGGCAATTGTGTGCAATGGATTTTTAATCTCGTGCGTGATATCTGCAAAGAACTGATTCTGTTTCTGATTAAGTTTCATCAGTTCCAGATTGTCTGCCTGCAGCTTCTCTGCCATACGGTTCAACGATTTTGCCAATGTTCCAAATTCATCTTTTCGGTCCAGATTGAGTGACTGACCGATTTTTCCTGAGGCGATATTTCGGGCAGCAGATTCCAGCTGCAGGATGGGTCTTGATATGGATCTGGAAAAAAGAATACTCACTAAAATAACGAGTCCCATGGAGATAAACATGCCGGTATAGATGATCCATCGAATGGTTTTTATCGGTTCATAGATCTGATCTTTTAAAATGCTGACTTCCAGATACCGGGAGGGATTGAATTCACTCTGCAGAAGTGAATAGGTGGTGAGTCGCTCTTCATCATCATAGACTGAGGTCACACGTTCATCACCGCTTAACAACTGTTCAATAAGAGGTTGAGAGAGGTATTCGGGTGCTTGAAGTTCTTCATTGTAGGGGACCTGAGTAAATAGAACCCCATCATTATCATAAATGGCAATGCGGTATCCGGATGTTCGTGCGGCTTCGTTTAAATTAGTTTCAAAATTATCATCCAATCGAAGGTTTTCGATGGTAATGGTGAGCCACTCCGTATCATTTTGGATCTGCAATTCTCCCTCAGACAGCAGATAATTTCTGATAAAAAGTATGGAGTAACTGCTGATAGCCGTGATGCCAAATATCAACAGCAGGATGAATGTCCACGCTAATTTTGCACGTATACTCATTGTGAGAGGAGTTCTCTGTTTAATCCATATCCAATACCGCGATAGGTTTTGATCATATCAGACTGCTCACCCAGCTTGAGCCTCAAATTTTTTATATGGACATCAACCGTGCGGTCAAAAACAAATTTATCATCACCGCCAATGTATTCCAGGATCTCTTGTCGGCTGTAAACTCTTTTGGGATTCTTGAAAAAAAGTTCAATCAGTGTGTACTCTGTGGATGTGAGATCGATACGCTGATTATCCCGAAATAGATCTTTCCCATTGATATCCAATAGCAGTTCGCCGTGCTGGATCCATTTACTGTTTTGCGGTTTCTGCCTCCTTAGCAGCGATTCGATATGAGCTTTAACCAATTTAAGGCTGGCCGGTTTGGAAATATAGTCGTCAGCCCCGAGCTCCAATCCCTCAATTTCATCTTTTTCTTTATCTTTTGCTGTCAGGAATATAACAGGAATCTCTCTCAATACAGGATGCTTGCGAATCACTCTGCAGATCTCTCTGCCATCGATGAAAGGCACCATGATATCAAGGACAGCGATATGAATTTCACTTGACCTGTTTTCAATAAAATTCAATGCCTGCTTCCCATCATGTGCTGTTAAAACCTGATAACCGTTTATCTCCAGGAAATTTGTAAGCATCTCTGCCGGTTCAATTTCATCTTCAACCAGCAAAATGGTATGTTTGGCCTTCATGTATGGATTATTAAGTCGTATATGAAATTCATTTCAATATCTAAAATAACGATTTGATCTGATTAATCGCCATTCCACTAAATTCATTTGTATATGATACTGAATGGTTATAAAATTCGGTTTGATATAACATAACGAAACGATCTATGTCACTAGAGAAAAAAGTTGTTTGGATTACGGGCGCTTCATCCGGTATAGGTGAAGCACTTGCATACGAATTCAACAAAAAAGGTACACTCTTAATTCTATCTGCCCGCCGGGAGGAAGAACTCGTAAGGGTTCAGTCGGAGTGTGAGAATTGGGAAGAAACAGTTAAAGTACTTCCACTGGATCTGGAAAATACCGAATCACTTCAAAAAAAAGCAGATGAAGCGATAAAGTTATTCGGAGGTATTGATATGTTAATTAATAATGGGGGGATCAGTCAGAGAGCCTATGCTGTAGAGTCCAAAATGGACACGATCAGAAAAGTTATGGAAGTGAATTTTTTTGGAACTGTTGCTCTAACAAAAGCCGTCCTGCCGCATATGATTGAACAGAAATCCGGCCATATTGTGGTTATATCAAGTGTGATGGGTAAACTGGGGACTAAATACAGATCTGTGTATGCAGCCTCTAAACATGCTTTGCACGGGTGGTTTGATTGTCTTCGGCAAGAAGTCTATGAACATCAAATTGATGTGAGTTTGGTGTGCCCCGGTTTTGTGAAAACAAATGTAACCGTAAATGCACTCACTGCTGACGGTGAGAAGCATAATCAGATGGATGATGCACAACAAAAGGCGATGAAACCGGAGGAGTTTGCGAAACGATTGCTGCCGAAACTTGCAAATCGAAAGGAAGAGATTATCATTGGTGGAACGGAGATATTGGCTGTTTACCTGAAACGAATTTCACCCAGTCTGGTCAATAGAATTTTGCGGAAAATCAAAGTTACCTAGCCTAGGTCCCCGCTTCATAAAAGATCAGAGTGAAGAGATTAAGGCGGCTATAGGTTGAAACGAGGAACTACTGAAGCTGATAAACCTTCACATAATCCATAATCATGGATTGAGGAAATTGAGTTGTATTATCCGGATAACCGGGCCAGTTACCTCCGACGGCAATATTCATGATCAGGTGAAAAGTATTATTAAATGGGTAGTTATGGGGTGCTAATGATGAACTATTCACAGTGTAAAAGTGATTTTCATCCACAAAAAATTGTATTTCATTTAATTTCCACTCAATGGAAAAAGTGTGAAAATCATCAGCAAAAATCCCTTCTTGTAATGTATATGAGGTGCCCATATAGTCATGATCCCCATCATTTTCTTCAAAATGGACAGTGCTATGTACCCTTTCCGGTTCATGTCCTACCAACTCCGTGATGTCAATCTCACCATCTCTCGGCCATTGAAAATTATCTTTGGATGGCAACATCCAGATTGCCGGCCATATTCCTTGTCCCTGAGGTAGTTTTGCCCGAATCTCCGTGCGTCCATACATCCAGTCACCCTTGTCGCGTGTTCGTATTCGGGCTGATGTGTACTGTTGACCTTCATAGGATTCTTCCTTTGCTACGATATGAAGATATCCATCTTCTAAAAACAGATTCTCTTCGCGATCCGTGTAATACTGCTGTTCATTGTTGCCCCAGTTGGTAAGTCCCTCTTCACTGCCGGTCCCAAATTGAAACGACCACTTTTCCATGTCCAACTGCTCTGCATCAAATTCATCTTCCCATACAAGCTGCCACTCTTTTTCCTCGTCCGGTATGATCTCTTCGGTCGGTGGAACCACTCGTTCTGCTTGCGTTGGACTATCATCACATGATAGGAATAAAAAAAGCAGGGGAAGAATGAAAATGAGTTCTTTTTTGTGGCTATACATGATGCTAAACTGCTGTTAATTATTAAGAATTTTGAATATAGTTACCAAAAGATGGATATAAAAGAAATCGCATGAAAAAAGCTTATTTTAGTTTTTTCCGCTTGTTCAAATAGGCAAGAAGCGCCAGGTCAAAAGGACTCTGTGTATCAATTTCTTCAAAGTCAGCCCTCGCTTCATTGCATGCAATTTTAAACTCTTGTGTATACTCATGAACTTTTTTTTGATACTCCTTTTTTACTTGTGCGGGTATTACCTCCAGTTCTGAGCCGGTCTCCATATCCTCGAAGAGAAATTTTCCATCCGGAAAATCGAGTTCACGTTCGCTTCTGTTTTCCAATACGTTAAAAAGGAGTACTTCATGACGTTGATGTCTCAAATGCCGAATGGATGAAATTAGCTTCTCATGAGACTCTACATTTTCAAAAAGATCGGTTAAGATGATCACCAAACTTCGTCTTTTTAAATTTTCTGCCAATTCATGCAGGGCATTCGCTGATGCAGACGACCTTTTTTCCTTAGATCTGGCCTTTTCCTCGCTGAGCTGATTTTCGAGCTGTTGATAGAGCATTCGAACATGACTGGACGATGATTTTGCCGGATAAATATGCCTGATCTCATCATCAAAAAGCACCAGTCCACAAGCGTCTCGCTGCCGGTGCATCATATAGATCAATGAAGCTGCAAAATGAATGGCATATCGTAATTTTGTCCATTCAGCAAAATGTTTAAAGTACATGGAGCTACTGATATCGAGAACCACATGAGCTCTTAAATTGGTTTCTGCTTCATACCGTTTAACATAAAAACGCTCTGTTTTTGCATATGCTTTCCAATCCACATGTTTAAAATCGTCGCCCTGATTATAGGGCCTGTGCTCCGCAAACTCTACACTAAACCCGTGAAATGGGCTTCTGTGGAGGCCGGATATAAATCCCTCGACGATTGTTCTGGCTTTCAGGTCGAGTGGCGTGAGTTGAGATAGTAAGTCGGGATCTAAAATCATTCTTTAAATTACATTATAAAGTATAAAAACGAACGTTTATCTTACGTGGAACATTGCTATTTTCAATTTGTTTTACAAGAAGAAAGAAATTTCATCAAGCCTAAGTGGGCGAAACCACTCAGGTCATCAAAAATGAAGATCTATTAGTTATGAGCCAAATCTATACGTCTGCCGACAGCATCGATTTTACAATTAAAGATTTGGATGAGATGCCACAACCGCATCGGGTCCTTATGGTTAAACCCTCTTTTTTTGATGTGGAGTATGTCATAAACCCACATATGAAAGGGCAGATCGGAAAAGTGGATAACATGAGAGCTAAAAGTGAATGGGATTTCCTCGTGACCGGATTTAAAGAACTTGGTTTGGATGTTCAGATTTTGGACGGGGAGGAGGGTCTGCCCGATATGGTTTTTTGTGCGAATCAAAGTCTGCCCTATTCTGATGGCGAAACTCAAAAAGTGATTATGAGCAGAATGTTCGCGGACCAGCGTAAGAAAGAAGTGGCCATCATTGAAAAGTGGTTCAAACAACAGAACTATGAAATTCTTCATTTAGACTCAGAAAATATAGGCGCTTTTGAAGGCATGGGTGATGCACTTTGGCATCCGAAGAAAAAATTACTTTGGGGTGGATATGGATTCCGGACATCTGAAGAGGCATACAGTGAGATTTCAGAACTACTGGATGTACCGGTGATACTGCTTGAACTGGTTGACGAGCGTTTTTATCATCTGGATACATGCATGTGCATGTTGAGAAGTGATTGTGTAATGATCTATCCCGATGCATTTTCAGAGAAAAGCTTGGAAATGATCTATAAAATGTTTGGCCATGTGATTGAATCGAGCAGTTATGAGGCGGAAAAATTGTTCTCAGTAAATGCCGTCTGTCCCGATGGGAAAAATGTAATGATTCAACAGGGGTGCACAGATGTGAACAAAAAGCTGAGAGATGCCGGGTTTTCAATTCACGAGTACAGCACTTATCAGTTCCTGAAAAGTGGCGGCAGTGTATTTTGCATGAAATTACTCTATTGGTAAAATTATATCCGGCAAATAACCGGGGTAAAGATTTCCAACTATTTTGCCGGAGAAGGTTGATGCTTTTATCTTCTTTCCATCGACAGACATTTTGAAACCACACGACGAATGGTTATAAAGATCTTTCATCAGGTTTCACTCACTTTATAAACCGAAAGCTATGTCCAGAAAGATCTCTCTGTTTCTCTCAATCGGGGTATTAATACTTCTCATTTTTTTCTACTCAACGCCAATAAGTTCTCTTCCGCCTGTCGGCGCATTTTTTCATCCGGTTCAGGGATTTTGGGCGAATGCTGAAACGGTAAAAATCCAAGGTGAGGTGAATGTATCAATAGAGGGCCTGATAGAGCCCGTGGAAGTCTTTTTTGATGCAAGAGGTGTTCCCCATATCTTCGCTCAAAATGATCAGGATCTCTATTTTGCACAAGGTTACATCACCGCCAGAGATCGGTTATTTCAGATGGAGTTACAAATACGTGCGGCCGGTGGGATGTTATCAGAATGGATGGGAAGCCGTACTATTGAATACGACAGAAATCAAAGACGGCTTGGCATGATGATCGGCACTGAACGTGCAATGGAAGGGATATCAGAAAATGGCGAGGTTATGCAAGCCGCAGAAGCTTATTCTGACGGAATAAACGCCTACATCTCCACTCTTGACTACGAAGATTATCCATTAGAGTATAAGATTCTCAACGTAGCTCCGGCAGAATGGAAACCAATGAATTCGGCACTGTTGCTCAAATATATGACACAGATGCTTGCCGGCAGATCCGATGATATTCGAACAAGCAATACAATTGCCCACTTTGGCCAGGAGTTTGTAAATCGTTATTTGAGTACACCCGCAATGTTATTGGATCCGATTATACCACCCGGTACAGAATGGCCCTTTGATGCTCAGATACCGGAAAAACCGGATGAACTCTACCACCCATTCTTTGCATCTGAAATTGAACTGTGGCAACCCGACCCCCATAATGGAAGTAACAACTGGGTCGTAGCCGGTGAAAAAACTGCCGGGGGATATCCGATCCTCTCCAATGATATGCACCTGAATATGTCTGTCCCTTCCATTTGGTATGAAATTCAACTTCGAACCCCAGACACAAACGTATATGGTGTAACTCTTCAAGGGACACCAACAGTGATAGTCGGTTTCAATGAGCAGATTGCATGGGGTTCTACCAACACCGGCGCAGATGTAATGGATTGGTACGAAATTACATTCCGCGATGATGAGAAAACTCATTATCTGCACGATGGAGAATGGCTGCCCGTCGAAAGACGGACTGAAACCATCCATGTGAAAGGGTTGGATCCAATCACAGAAACGATCCTCCTTACACATCACGGACCGATCTTTACGACTGAAGAACAGAAGCCGGACTCTCCCGAATATCGACGAAATTTAGCCTTGCGATGGATTGCACATGACCCTTCGAACGAACTTCTTACGTTCTACAAATTAAATCGTGCTAAAACTTATGATGATTTTCGAAGTGCGTTTGAAATCTATCAGGCCCCGGCTCAAAATATGAACTTTGCCGGTACATCCGGTGATATTGCAATGCAAACCGGTGGACTCTTCCCGGTCAAATGGCAATATCAGGGCCGTACGGTAGGAGATGGATCTGACTCCCGATATGATTGGAATGATTATGTGCCATACGAACAGAATCCATTTTCACTAAACCCTGATAGAGGTTTTCTGAGTGCGGCAAATCAAGATCCGGTTGATGAATCCTATCCATACTATCTGGGCGATGATTTTGCTCCTTATGAACGCGGCAGGCGAATTAATGATCTGCTAAGTGAGATGACTGATATTACTGTTGAGGATTTCAGGCTGATGTTGATGGATGATTTCAGTTATCATGCCTACACACTCCTGCCGAACTTTCTCGATAGAATCGAAAGGAGAGATCTGAGTGAGACAGAGATCCGATTGTTGACACAATTAGAGAGATGGGATTTTAAAAACCGTGGAAACCTGATAGAACCATCTATTTTTTACACATGGGGTGCGGAAATGACTCGTGCCATATGGGCCAATAAATATGAAACTGACTACCCGATGAGATGGCCCGATCGCGACCGTACAGCAGAGTTGATTATGAGTGAACCCGACTCACCTTTATTTGACAATATTGAAACCGATCAGATCGAAACGATTGATGATCTGATTTTAGCGTCATTCAGAAGTGCAATCGAATCTCTTCAACTCAGATTTGGTGAAAATGAAGAGAATTGGAAATGGGGATATGTCAACAATACAAATTTAGGTCATGTTGGACAGATTCCTGGAATGGGTGTTCGAGATGTTTTTACAAATGGGGGTGCGGAAACGATCAATGCCATTCGGGGAAGTCATGGCCCATCCTGGCGTATGATTGTAGAATTGGATCCGGAAGGTGTGAGAGGGTATGGGGTCTATCCCGGTGGACAAAGCGGTAATCCCGGCTCAAAAACCTATGCTGAATTTGTTGAAACCTGGCGAACCGGGGAGTTGTATGAATTATTATTCCTGTCCAACGAACCTGATGAAAATGATGACCGCTTTCCGCTGAAGATTCGCATGGAATAAAAATTCCGCCCTAAAAAGGGGGGCGTAGGGGGTGTTA
>TARA_R100001143_G_C3360597_1_pt1 | contig 13814 bp, 7 predicted proteins | sample TARA_R100001143 | Tara Oceans TARA_R100001143 (sample SAMEA2621300) | marine metagenome | biome: marine biome (ENVO:00000447); feature: mesopelagic zone (ENVO:00000213); material: "saline water (ENVO:00002010), including plankton (ENVO:xxxxxxxx)" | depth 800 m | reverse complement strand
AGCTGATAGCTGATAGCTGATAGCTGATAGCTGATAGCTGATAGCAAAGCTAATTTAAAATATATCACAAACATATGAATATTAAATGAACAGAACAGCTCACTCACTCTTGATTTAATACGTTTTAATGTTACAACAGGTAGTGATTTACAGCTGCCGGTAGGCTGAAATTTTAAACCGTTTAGAATATATTTATCTTGTTTCTGTTTACCCTGTATAATAGTGTAATTTAATCAGTGAGTGAGTTGTTGAATATTTGATATCATAAGAGTGAACCAGTGAGAAGAGCCATTCTTTTTTTACCTTTGCTATTTATCGGTGTTACGGATGCAATCGCATTTCAGGAGAATGAGACCGAATCGGTTGTTTGGGACATTTCATTTGATGGAAATGAAGCCTATCGAAGTATGGTTTTAAGAGAGGTGATTTCTACAACATCCCCAAACTTATATCAAAAAATACTTCGGAAATATGGGGCACATCTGCTCAATGAAACTGAATTACGCAGAGATGTAATACGAATTGAGAGATACTATCAGCGAAGAGGTTTTCCGGACGTAACTGTCAGATATGAAATAGAAGATAGAAAAAAAGAGCGCCGGAAAAATGTGATTTTTTATATTCGGGAAGGGCAGCCACTCCAAATCGTTTCATCAAATATTGTATTCAATGCAGACGAAATGGTTATTGATGAAATTGAGAGTTCCCGTGAATTTGAACGAGCAATTCAGAGACACGAATTTCGTGAAGGGGAACGCTATCAGTTGATTCGGCAGCCGGATGTTGAAGGAAGATTTCTCCAGATTCTTGAAAATGAAGGGTATGCCTGGCCTGAAGTGGATATTACTGCGGAAGTGGATAGCCTTACGAATCATGTCGAGGTTGAGATCCAAATCACACCCAATTCGAAAACATATTTTACCGAATTTTTGATTGAAGGTGACCTAAGCGTTCCGGATCGTGTGCTGCTGCGCCATACCGATATTAAAGAGGGAACTCAATACAGCGGAAGGATTATGCAGAATGCACAGCGTTCTATTTTTAATCATCATCTCTTTCGATTTGCTACCATAACTCTTCCGGAGCAGCCAAAAGATTCAACACTGACAGCACTGATCAGAATCAGGGAATATCTTCCAAGAACGGTTGAGGCTTCAATTGGTGTCGGGAGGGAGGAATATGTCAGAGGACAGGTAGCCTGGCGCCATCGAAATATCAATGGAACCGGACACAGATTTGGAGCCAATGTACGTGCTTCTTTCATAGAACAGCGTGCGAGTACAGATTACCTGATTCCCTATACGTTTAATGCCCGAAGCAGTAACGTGACATCTCTGTTTGGAGTTCATCGGCTGGAACCAACATTCGAACTGTTACAGGCCGGTTTAAATAGTAGTTTAATTTATCAGATATCCAGAAACCGGACGGCATCAGTCTCCTATGAATACACTTTTAATGAGGAACTTTCCAGAGATGAGGGTACGAGATTACCGGAATTTGCAGTCAGCTATAATATATCTTCATTTAATCTTTCTGGATATTATAGTGATGGTGTATCAAGAGAACCACGGGGATGGGTCATTCAACCATCCGCAGAGTTTTCAAGTACGTTTAATGAAGCAGATTTTAGATTTCAAAAACTTAACCTGGATGTAAGGAGATATACGCCGGTTACGAGAACCACGACCATAGCCGCCAGAGTTACTTCAGGGGTAACATTCTATACGCAAAGTGAAGAATTGCCTTTTAATATTCGATATTTTACAGGTGGTACCAACTCCGTCAGAGGATGGAATAGAAGAGAATTGGGCCCCAGTATCCCTTCTTTTGACGAAGAAGGAAATTTTCAAAACTATGTTCCCATAGGTGGAAGATCCACTTTTTCATTCAATGTAGAGATCAGACAGCAACTCACTTCTTTTATTCCAAATTTTGGAATGGCACTCTTTCTGGATGGCGGACAAGTTTGGGAAAATATTGAGTCTATGGACGATAGACCGTTACAATTTGGAGTTGGTGGCGGTGTCAGATACCAATCACCAATCGGTCCTGTTCGAGTGGATATCGGTTACAAAATTAATCCAACCGACGAAGATCTGAATATTTATAATGGTCAGGATTTTGGGTCAGCAATGAGTCGATTCGGTATTCATTTTAGTATTGGACAAGCATTTTAAAATCGAATGGAAAAAGGAAAAAAAACAACCTGGCAAAAATGGAAGATCCCGGCTATCATCGCCGGAATCATTCTGGTGCTGCTTTTTGCGGTTCGATTAACCGTTCAAAGTGATTGGTTCTTCAATAAGGCCCGTACTCTGATTATTTCACAAGCAGAACAGAATATAAACGGTACCCTTGATATGGAGTCGATGCGAGGGGATCTTTTTAGCGGATTTGTGATACAGGGATTGAGTATCAAAGACGAGGAGAGTACCCTATTGGAGGTAGATTCAGTTGTTGTTCAATATCGGTTCTGGAGTGCATTGAAGTCTCCACATGAGATTGACAAGATCGAATTAAAAGGCGCGCATCTAACGGTACGTGAAGAGGCCGATTCTACGTGGAATATCATGAATTTGATCAATGTAGATCGTGATGATGACACGAGTCTCTACTGGAAGGTAAATGACCTGCTTATATCAGACTTCTCGACAGATATCCAATCGGAAAACTATCTGCCGGAAGGATTTTTAAGAATTGAAAATTTTGGTACGAACGTATCAGCCGGATTTGTTGAAGAGGGTTTCTTTGGCACAATCCGTCAGCTAGAGTTTCAGCTTTATGATGGGAAATTGCCGGAGGGTATCGGAATAGAACTAACCGCAAGTGCAGGGGATGGAATAATAACCCTGGAGTCACTTTTGCTTGATTCCGGACGAAGTTTACTGTCGGCTTCAGCAGAATTGGGTGATGAGGATGAACTGGATGCAGACCTGGAAGCTGCCACCCTTTCATGGAGAGATATTCTACTCTATGCAGAAGAGGTCCCCTTACAACAGGATCTCTCTATTGAGATCGGTGCTTCCGGTAACTTAGACAATTTAAACCTGTCTCTGAACGCAAATTCAACCGGATTAGGGTTGATGCAAATGGCTGTTGGAGTCAACTTCGAAGAGGTTTTTTCGATCCATACTTTTGATTTAGAACTGAATGATCTGAATTTGTCACTACTCACAGGGATAGAGAATTCGCCAACAATCGAGCACTTTTCAGCAATTGGATCGGGACAAATGATTCCGAGTCGGCATGAAGAAGCTACCTGGACCGGTGATTTGACAATTGAGGGGGCTGAGTATGATTCTTATCAATTTGATCAGTTGAGCATTGATTATTCTTTGAGCAATGGGGAATTACATACAGAGGGCTTCATTGATTATCGGGATCAAAGAATTGATTATTTATTCACAGCAACAGAATTATTTGGTCAGCTTCCGAATTGGGCCGGTGAACTATCATCCAGCAATCTGGACGCTGGCATATGGCTGGGCGATAATCTATATAGCAGTGATCTTAACCTTCGTGTAGATGCGAAAGGGTCAGGATTTAAAAGGGATCAGATAAATAGCAGTGCTGAGGTTGCAATCAATGGGGATCGAACTGGGGATCAACTCTTTTCAGCAATTGATTTTAACGGTGAACTAAATTCAGATCGAATAACCGGACTTTTGAGAATAAATCTGGACAGAAGTGAGTTCGTGGCAAATGTTGATGTTACTTCGTGGATTGAAAATCCTGAGTATCGTTTTTCAATGGAAATCAATGAATTTAATGCCGCCGAAATAAATGGGTATGAACTATTCCCAACCTATATCAATGGCCTGATTGATGGGGAGGGCTCCGGAATAGAACCGAATAATATTCAATTGACTGCAACGGCGGCCCTGGATTCCAGTATCGTAAATGGGGAGGCCATCGAAATATTATATGCAGATTTCAGAGTCAGTAATCAATTCCTGTATGTTGATAATGCCCTGCTGGAAAGCCCAATGTTAGACGCCTCATTCTCTATGCAACAACATCTGACTGAAACCTTGAATCGTAATAACAGATTACAATTTGAAGCATTTCTAAAAGATCTGATCCCGTTAGGCCCTCTATTTGGAGTTGAAAGATTGGAGTCGGAAGGCAGGCTGTCGGGGCAACTCAACAGGAATGATGAAGGTATTCTTGAATTCACAAGTGAATTGGATTTAGAAAGAATGGTTGTGGATACACTTTTCAGCTCGGAGGAGATAACAGGACGTGTGAATGCCTTGATAAAAGATCAATCAGAGATCGATTTAGTTTTGGATCTGAAAGCACCCATGATCTACTCAACCGGAGTGCAGGATCTTCAAATATCGGCTAAAGCAATCCTTGAAAATGAGTACACGACGGGTGAATTGAGTTTTATTCTGTCAAATGAAAATCAAAGCTCATATAGCCACAGTGGTGAATTTTCATTCAAACCTGAGGACTACACTCTATTAACAAATGAAGTCATTTTTGATTCAGGAATTCGAACCCTGACGCTGGACAGGCCCTTTGAATTAACATTTAAAGAAAACGTTCTGCGTTCAGATACTCTCACTATCTCAACTTCAACTGACGATTCGTGGCTAAGCCTCTGGATACCTCATTTAGACTCTCTACAACAAGATTTCGGGATAGAAGCAAACTACCTGAATCTGGGAAATTTGCAGCAAACATTTATTGAAGAGACCTTTTTAGGAGGATATTTATCAGGATCTATGGATTTTAAGAATAATTATGAGGGCCTTTCAATTAGGACCAGCGGGCGGTTATCTGAATTCAGTTTTGAAGAGGGAAAAATGGACTCGCTACAATTTGATATGGAAATTGAGGATGAGTGGCTGAACGCCTATCTCAATGGCTGGCATCAGGATAGTAAAATTGCAGATGCTTCACTCAGAATCCCATATTTACCTGGAGATCCGCGCACTTTTGATAATCAATTTTTTGAGAGAGCTGTAGAAGGACATTTTGAAGTATCGGAATCGGACTTGTCTTACTGGCTGACATTTTTACCTAACGGCGGGCCCGATGGAACTGATGGTAGGATATCATTGAATACAACCTTATCCGGTATTGCCGGATCCCCTGAGTTAATGGGGCAGTTATCTATTGAGAACGGACTTTTTTCAGGGATTCCAGTTGATCAGGTAACGGTAGACCTATCTTATATTCATGATGAATCAACCGCTGATATTTCCGGATTAATTGTCAAGGATCAACAGGATGTGCTGGAATTTGATACCCAATTGCCATTTCTGGTAGATCTAAAAAGGGCTGAACTGATATTGCCATCGGATGATGATGATGTTTTTGCGAATCTTCAAACCAATGATTTTGATTTGGCGACCTTGAATAACTATCTGGATCAGGATCAAATCAGAAATATAAGGGGCCGGTTGAATGGAAATATGACAATATCCGGGAAATTGTCTGACTTGCGTACGGATGGTGAGATGAGATTGACCGGAGGCGCGATGAGGTATGTTCCAACGGCAATTAATATTACTGAAATCCGATCAACGGTTCAATTTGAACCTCAAAGAATGGTATTGCAAGAGTTTAACATGAGAAGCGGGCCGGGCACAATTCGGGCTTCGGGATCATTGAATCTGGAAAATCTAAACCCGGAAGCAATTAATGTTGAATTGAGAGCAAATCAATTCCGTGTGGCCAACACTCAGGATACCAACGCCATGATTAACGGGCAAGCCAGAGTTTCCGGTACAATAAAAGAGCCTTCACTCAATGGTTCCATAACATTTCTCAACGGGTTTATCTTTTTAGAAAACTTTGGCGAGCGATCTGTAGAATCCGTAACCCTTGAAGATGAAACAGAAAAGGATCCATTTGATATTTTTGAGTCATTGGAAATGGAAATGAGCATCAGCTTTGGAAGGCAATTCTTTCTCAGAAACCGGCAATATCTGGATATGGAGATTGAACTGGGTGGACAAGTGGATCTTTTAAAAGATAGAAATGCGGAAATGCAGATATTTGGCAGTCTTGAAGGACTGAATGGTTATGCAAGGCCCTTAGGGAAAAATTTTGATCTGGACAGTGCTGAAATCACCTTTTTTGGACCGCCGGAAAACCCTCAATTAAATATCGTTACTAAGCATGAACCCCCTCAGGCTGTTGGAGTTACTATCTTTTATATAATCGAAGGAACATTAGAAGAACCAGAATTCAGGTTTGATAGTCAGCCGGAGCTGGAACTGCAAGATATGGTCAGTTATACTCTTTTTGGGAAGCCATTTTACGAACTGGAATCATGGGAACAGGTTGTTGCGGGTTCAGGCAGCAGCCCTACAGCGGCTGATTATGCTTTAGAAGTGTTATTAGACCGGGTTGAAATGCTGGCATCACAACGGCTCGGAATTGACGTTGTTCAAATCGATAATACCAGAGCCGGATCCAGTAATACTACATCTATTAAAACAGGCTGGCATCTGAATCCGCGGACATTCTTTGCGATCCTGAATGAAGTTGGGGGTAGCCGTCCGAAGACACTCTTTTTATTGGAATATCTCCTCACTGAAAATCTGGAGTTGATTATATTACAAGGTGATGATTTGAGAGAAGGGATCGATCTGAGGTGGAATCTTGATTATTGAAAATGCGAATTTTTGACGGTGTGGCGACCAACTTTAATAAACTGAAGAAAATTTCGAATAGTACTTGTAACGACTTTATCTTTTTTATGGAGTGTATGCCAATATGTTTGAATCGGCAACTTAATAGTATCAAAACATGCAATCAAACCCAATTTTAGTTCTGATGGCATACTGATTTTTGATATCAACGAGACACCGATATCCGCCATGATAGCCTGTTTTACAGCTTCATTTGTATAGAGCTCCATTGCAATCTTTGGCTTAATACCGGAGTCATGAAGTATTTTTTCCATAATCATTCTCGTTCCCGATCCTTTTTCTCTGAAAATAAAAGCTTCGTCTTTTAAATCTTTGATAGTAATGGGGGATTTCTTTAAAAGTGAATGTTCAGGATGACACGCAAAAACCAATGGATTTTCAAGGAACGGCTCGGAGATAATAGATTGATCCTGTGGAATCTGGGTTAAAATACCAATTTGATATTCATTCATATGCAAATGATGAAGAACTTCATCCCTATTAGTAATCTTGAGACTAATTTTGACCTGCGGGAATTTTTTTTGGAATTTACCCAGATAGTAGGGCAAAAAATATTTGGCAGTAGAGGCAGCAGAAATTTTAAGAGATCCTCTTAGACCGCCTTTCATTTCAGAGATAAACTGATCATATGAATCTGTAAGGTCAATTAACTTTTTGTGCATTTCTAAAAGTTCTTCTCCAGCTTCCGTAAGAGTAAGCTTATTGCTGATAAATTCGATGAGCGGAATATCTAACGATTCTTGCAGCTGTTTTAATTGTATAGACACTGCAGGCTGAGTCATATTGAGGGACTGTGCTGCTTTAGTAATATTTTTATAGCGGGCTACTGCTGAGAATATATTGAGCTGATGGAGTGTATATCGCATAACTATTAATAAAATTTATGCTAATTATATTAACAATTAATTTTTATTTATGGTAAACAAAGATTTATTTTGACACGTCAAAACACTTACCCCCAACAAATAAGTTTAAAAAAAATTCAATGAACAAAGCCAATAAAACAGTTACGATTGCATATGGAGATGGCATTGGTCCGGAGATCTTAAATTCCACGATAGAAATATTGAAAGAGTCTGGAGTCAATTTAAATTATGAAGAAGTTCAACTTGGGGAAAAAGTATATAAAAAGGGGATTCGCTCCGGTATAGAACCGGAGGCGTGGGATGTGATTCGAAGAAATAAGGTGCTACTGAAAGCACCCATTACAACACCTCAGGGTGAGGGAGTAAAGAGTTTGAACGTAACAATGCGAAAAACTCTGGGTCTATACGCCAATGTCCGCCCGTGTATTTCCTATTACCCATTTGTATGGACAAAACATCCGGACATGGATGTTGTCATTGTGAGAGAAAATGAAGAAGATACTTATGGTGGAATTGAACATCGACAAACTTTCGAAGTGTACCAGTGTTTAAAACTAATAACATTACCCGGAACGGAGCGAATCGTTCGATATGCATTTGAATACGCAAGGAAGAATAATCGTAAAAAAGTAACCTGCTTTACAAAGGATAATATCATGAAATTGACCGATGGTCTGTTTCACGATGTGTTCAAGGAAGTGGCAAAAGAATACTCCGATATTGAGTCCGAAAATTTGATTGTGGATATTGGCACGGCAAGGCTGGCTGACACACCTGAAATGTTTGATGTGATTGTAACTCCCAATTTGTATGGTGATATCATTTCAGATGTGGCTGCTCAGATTTCTGGGTCAGTTGGGTTGGCTGGATCTGCGAATATTGGGAGTGAATGTGCCATGTTTGAAGCCATACATGGTTCAGCGCCAGATATTGCGGGGAAAAATATAGCAAACCCTTCCGGTTTGATTCGAGCGGCAGTCATGATGCTCGTACATCTCGGTCAGTCTGAAATAGCATCCAGAATTCATAATGCCTGGCTCAGAACACTTGAAGATGGAGTTCATACTGCTGACATCTACAACCCGGAAGTTTCAAAAAAACAGGTAAATACTGATCAGTTTACCGCAGCAGTTATTGACAGGCTTGGGGAAAAACCAACTCAATTACCGGTGGCAGGCTATCCAAAAGGGTCCAAAAAATTGTCAATAAATCTAACCCTTAGCAGAGGGAATGATAAACCCTCTAAGAAGTCGGTTCGAGAGTTGCATGGTGTGGATGTGTTCGTTTACTGGGAACCGGAAGATCCGGATAAACTCGCAGAAATGCTAAAAGGGGCAACTCAATCCGATCTCAAATTAAAAATGATCACCAATCGGGGAACCAAAGTGTGGCCGGACGGAATTAAGGAAACTTTCTGTACTGATCACTGGAGATGTAGATTTATTCCGGAGAAAGGCAAAATAAATCAATTTGATATCATCAACTTACTTGAAGACTTAACAAAAGGGAAAATTGATATCATCAAAACAGAGAATCTGTATGAATTCGATAACAAGCGAGCATTTTCTCTTGGCCAGGGGGAGTAAAATAAGGTAGAGAGTTAAATATATTTGTCGCCTCTTACAACCTTAACTTCATTGGTGTAAACGATGACTGCATAATTGGCAAAATACTCATTTGAAATGGACTTTATAATGGATTCTGCCGCTTCATCGCTGACGATGGTTTCAATTTTTACATTTTTTCCTTCCCATTCACTGGCACGTATTCCACGTGAACCTTCTCCAACAGCATCGGTGATGGTATATCCCTTTGCGCCGCTATTTTTTATCAATTCTATGATCTCTTTTTTCAGAAAGCGCTCAGAGACAATGGTTATACATTTTAGTGGTGTTAACTGCATGAGTTACCCCATAATCAAGGTTGTTAGATAATAATATAAGGGAATTCCGAATGCAATATTAAACGGAAAGGTGATTCCCAGTGAGGCGGTCAGATAGATAGAGGGGCTTGCATCAGGTAGCGCAATACGAACTGCAGCGGGAGCCGCAATATAGGAAGCACTGGCCACCATTGTGGCAAAAACGGTTACCCCCCCAATACTTAGTCCGGCCCAGGCACCAAGAAGGATGGCCGGTATAGCGTGCAGAACCGGAACCAAAATCCCGAAGAATATGATAAAGACACCTACTTTTTTCAGGTCCCGAATCCGGTTTGCAGTTACCATTCCTAATTCAAGCAGAAAAAGAAAAAGGGCTCCCTGAAAACCACCGGAAAAAAAAGGTTCAATAGAAATATATTTGACAGGCCCGACAATGTAACCAATTATGAGCCCTCCAATCAAAAGAAAAATACTACTGCCTGTAACCACTTCATGTAGAGCCTTGCCCAAAGTGCCTTTCTTACTACTTAATGCGAGAGGAATCATCAGGGCAACAATAATCCCGGGAATTTCAAGCAGAGCAAGCAGTGTGGGCATAAATCCTTCCGGCGGCAATCCTTTTTGTTCCATAAAACTGATTGCAACCAGGAATGTGACCATTGAGACCGATCCATAGTGGGCAGCAATTCCGGCAGAATTACTGATATCTACCTTACCAATATAGCGGAGAATTGCATAAGCAGTCAGGGGTGTGACCACTCCCAGTAATAACGTGACAATTGCTGGCATAAAGAACTCAGCAAAAGGAGTTTTACTTAATTCGACTCCCCCTTTAAGTCCGATGGCCAGTAATAAATATATGGATATAGACTGATAGAGGGGCCGTGGAAATTCAAGATCGCTCTTTACAAGCTTCGAACAGATTCCCAAAATAAAAGCAAGAACAACCGGTGAAGAAAAATTGGAGAGTACGGTTTCCATGATAATTTGTTATCTATTTCATTTAAAGAACTTTACGGGTCAAATTATTTACTCAGATAGAGATTTTTAAACTCATACGGTTTGCGGAAATGTTCATCATCGAAATTGTCCATGAAGTAGATACTTTCGCCGGTTGATTTCATTTCGGGCCCTAGCTCTTTTTTCACTTCAGGAAATTTATCAAAAGGGAACACAGGCTCTTTTATTGCCCAGTTCTTCAATTTGGATTCCAAATCGAATTCTTTCAGTTTAGCACCTAACATCACTTTAACTCCGATTTTTGCTTCCGGCCGCTCTGTAGCTTTGGCTAAAAAAGGAATGGTTCGGGTTGTCCGCGGATTGGCCTCCAAAACAAATACTTCCTCATTTTTGACAGCGTACTGAACATTCAAAAATCCAATAATTCCCATCTCTTCAGCAATTTTTTCCTGATAATTTTCGATGGTTTCAATTACTAGCTTGCTCAATGAGTAGGGCGGTAGTACCGCAGTTGAATCACCTGAGTGTACTCCGGCGGGCTCAATGTGTTGCATAATGCCTGCGATATGAAGCTGTTCACCGTCATAGACAGAATCAACATCCACTTCAATGGCTTTATCCAGATATTTATCTATCAAAAAATCATTTTCGGGATGGGTTAGAAGAATTTTTTCTACATATCGTCTCAATTCATCTTCCCGAACGGCGATCCTCATCCCTTGTCCACCCAGCACATAACTGGGTCGAATCAAAACCGGATAGCCAACCCGATCTGCAATGGTTATGGCATCATCTCCATTTCTGGCGGTTCCATATTCAGGGAATGGAATATTCAGGCGTTTCAATAATTTTGAGAACTCCCCCCGATCTTCCGCTAAATCGATTCTTTCAAACTCCGTACCAAAAATCTTAATTCCTGACTCAACAAATCGTTTACCAAGCTTGAGGGCGGTTTGCCCGCCAACCTGCAATATTACACCTTCCGGTTTTTCATGTTCAAAGATATCCAGAACCCGCTCCCAATAGACCGGCTCAAAATAGAGTTTGTTTGCAATATCAAAGTCAGTGGAAACCGTTTCGGGATTACAATTCACCATGATCGCTTCAAATCCCATCTCCTGAGCAGCCAGTACCGCATGAACACATGAATAATCGAACTCAATTCCCTGGCCGATACGATTTGGGCCGCTTCCCAGAATCATCACTTTCTTTTTATCGGTGACAATACTCTCATTTTCGGTTTCATATGTTGAGTAGTAGTAAGGAGTTTCTGCCGGAAACTCAGCAGCACAGGTGTCCACCATTTTGAAACTCGGTTTCAATCCTAATGAGATCCGTTTATCCCGGACCTCATTCTCAGTGACTTTCTCCCCGCTTTTGCTTAAAAGCCACGCAATCTGAACATCTGAAAATCCGGCCCTTTTTACTTCAAGAAAATCCTCTTTGGAAATACTATCTAAAGATTGGCCTTCTGTCCTGTTTTCAAGGCTGACCATATATCGAATCTGTTGCAAAAACCAGGGATCCACTTTGGTAATATCTGCAAGTTCCTCAACCGATGTTCCAAATTTAAAAGCATTTCGAATCTGTAGAGTACGATCCCAAAAAGGTTTTAACAGGCGCTCCCGAACCAACTTTCGATCCGGTTCGCTATACCCATCGGCACCCAGGCCGCCGCGGCCTACTTCCAGGGATTGCCACGCTTTATTAAGTGCTTCAGGGAAAGTTCGGCCGATCGACATCACCTCGCCAACAGCTTTCATCTGTGTGGTCAGTTCTTCATCAATCCCGGAGAACTTGTCGAAATTGAATCGGGGGATTTTGACGACAACATAATCAATGGAGGGCTCAAAACATGCGGATGATACCTGAGTGATCGGATTGGGAAGCTCATCAAGTGTGTATCCCACAGCCAGTTTAGTGGCAATCTTAGCGATTGGATATCCGGTTGCTTTGGAAGCAAGTGCGGAAGATCGGCTCACTCTCGGATTGATCTCTATGGCTACCAGGCGATCACTGCCCGGTTCCATTGCAAACTGCACATTACAACCGCCGGCAAAGTCTCCAATGGATCGCATCATTTTTATAGCAGCATCCCGAAGAATCTGATATTGTTTGTCGGTGAGTGTCTGAGTGGGGGCAACCGTTACAGAATCTCCAGTGTGCACACCCATCGGATCCAGATTCTCAATCGGACAGACGATCACAACGTTATTGTTATCATCGCGAAGCAGCTCCAGTTCAAACTCTTTCCAGCCGAAGATACTTTCTTCGATCAGTACCTGATGAACCGGGCTCATCTCCAGCCCGCGTAGAACTTTCCGTTCAAACTGATCTTCACTCCACACGATCCCCCCTCCTGATCCGCCCAGCGTAAAGGATGGGCGAATCACAATCGGCAATCCGCCCAACTCTTCGACAATCTCCTTAGCGTCGAGCAGAGAATGTGCTGTCCGGCTTTTACACTGTTCAATGCCAATTTTTTCCATCAGGTCCCTGAAGAGTTGCCGGTCTTCGGTAATATCGACCGCATCCATATTCACCCCGATTATTTTGACACCCATTTTTGTCCAGTATCCTTCGTGCTGAAGGTCACGGGCCAGGTTGAGCGCTGTTTGTCCTCCCATCGTTGGGAGTACGGCATCGGGTTTTTCGATCTCTACAATCTCTTTGATGGAAGCTGTAGTGAGCGGTTTCAGATAGATGGAATCAGCCATCATCGGATCGGTCATGATCGTTGCAGGGTTCGAATTGATGAGAACCACTTTGTATCCCTCTTCACTAAGAGATCGACAAGCTTGTGTACCGGAATAATCAAATTCACAAGCCTGGCCAATTACAATGGGACCGGAACCGATGATCAGAATTTTACTTATGTCGTCGCGACGTGGCATAGTTTATCTATTGATTTGGTTAAATAAATTGATTTATGAATGTGCTTCTTTGATCATATCCAGAAACTGATCGAACAGGTAGGATGAGTCGTGCGGACCCGGTGACGCCTCCGGGTGATATTGAACTGACATTCCTTTAAATGTCTTAAAACGAAGTCCCTCAATGGTTTTGTCGTTTAAATTGATATGCGTTACTTCCGCTTTAGAGTTATCAATTGCCTTTTCATCGACTGCAAACCCATGATTTTGAGTGCTAATTTCAACCAGGCCTGTTTCTACATTTTGTACAGGCTGATTGGCTCCCCGATGGCCTACAAACATTTTTTTGACGGGAATTCCTTCGGAGAGGGCCATGAGCTGGTGGCCGAGACAGATTCCGAAGAGGGGTTTGCCGGTAGATTTTGCATATTCGACCATGGGCAGCCCGTAGTGAGATGATGCATTGGGATCTCCGGGGCCGTTACTGAAAAAGTAACCATCGGCATTCCATGCTTTCACCTCTTTCAGATCGGCTTCTGCCGGAAATATTCTTAATGTGCAACCT
>TARA_R100001143_G_scaffold69_1_pt1 | contig 13843 bp, 14 predicted proteins | sample TARA_R100001143 | Tara Oceans TARA_R100001143 (sample SAMEA2621300) | marine metagenome | biome: marine biome (ENVO:00000447); feature: mesopelagic zone (ENVO:00000213); material: "saline water (ENVO:00002010), including plankton (ENVO:xxxxxxxx)" | depth 800 m | reverse complement strand
CATGACGGAAGATACCGGTGGGCATATCGCCTATGTCCTTGGCGCTGCGATGGCGCAGGCGAAACTACCCGAAGTTGAAGAGGTCACGATCGTGACGCGGCTGTTTAATGCGCCGGAGTTGGGGGCTGTTTTTGGGCAGGCCGAGGAAAGGATTGCGCCCAAGTGTCGGGTGGTGCGTCTGGCATCGGATCGGGCTGAGTATTTGGAAAAGGGTGATTTGGTGGGGGAGCTGCCTTCGCTACAAAACGCCATGTTAGATACGCTTGAACAGATGGGTGCGGCGCGGCCGGATGTGATTCATGCGCATTTTGCGGATGCGGCGGAGCTGGCGCTGGCGGCGCGGGAGAGGTTCGGGATTCCGGTGCTTTATACCGCGCATTCGCTGGGGGCGGAGAAGTTGGCACCGGGCGAAGTACCCTCGGTGGAATTGAAGGCGCGGATTGGGCGCGAGACGCGTGCATTGGCGGAGGCGGATGCGATTGTCGCCTCGTCGCGGGATGAGGTGGAGCGGCAGATACCGAAGCTTGTGCCGGCTGCGGAAGGGCGCGCGCATCGGATCGGGCCGGGGGTCTGCGTAGAGGCGGAGGGCGACGCGGCCCGTGCGCGGGAGATGCTGGGCGGGTTTCTGCGAGATGTGAACAAACCTATCATCCTTGCCATCGCGCGGCCCATTCGGAAGAAGAACCTTCGGCGGCTGGTCGATGCGTATGCGTCTGATCGTACGCTGCAAGACCGCGCGAACCTTGTGATTATCGCGGGGCTGCGGGATGGCTTGGGGCAGGGGTGTACCGAGCGCGATGCCGTGATCGCGGATCTGTTTGACGGGGTCGACCGACATGATCTTTGGGGCAAAGTGGCGCTGCCACGACAACACTCCGCGCAGGATATCAGCGACCTATATGCGCTGGCGGCCGAGGGCGGTGTGTTCTGCAATCCTGCGTTTCACGAACCCTTTGGGTTGACCCTAATCGAGGCTGCGCAGGCGGGTGTGCCTTTGGTGGCGACGCAATCGGGTGGGCCGTCGGATATACTGCCGGAGCTCGGTTTTGGTGCCTTGATTGACCCCTATGATACGGCGAGTTTGGCGCGCGGCTTGCGCGACGTGCTGATGGCACCGGAGCGTGAGTTGGCAGCGCGACGGGCGCAGCGTATTGCGCGGCAGACCTATGATTGGACGGCTTGGGCGAAGCGGACGCAAGCGGTGATGGAAGGGGTGGTGCGCGGGCCGCAAGTTCAATCCGTCGCTGTACAACAACATGAGCACCTACTCGCCTGTGACATCGATAATACGTTAACGGGGTGTCGCAACGGCGCGCGGGCCTTTGCCCAGTGGCTCGGGCGCGAGGGGGAGCGTTTTGCTTTCACCGTCGCCACCGGACGCTCCATCGCAGAGGCGCAGCGGGTGCTGGCGGAATGGGATTTGCCGACGCCGGATACGATCATCAGCTCTACGGGCACCGAGATTTGGCGCCGTGAGGGTAGCGGTTTTACCCTATGTGAGGAGTATGCAGCGTTCATCGCGCAGGAGTGGGACGCGTCGTCGGTGCGTGCGGCGTTGGACGGCACTGATGTGCGTTTCCAGCCGGTTTATGACCAGCGTCGTTGGAAGGTCAGCCTGTTCGGCACCATCAGCGATGTGCCTGCGATCGAGGCGCGGTTGCATCATGCTGGGGTCTTGGCCCGCATCATTCCGTCCCATGAGAAATTCATCGACATCATCCCCGTGCAGGCCGGCAAGGCCGCCGCGATCCGGTTCGAGGCGGCGCGGCGTGGCATGTCGGACGACAGCGTGATCGTGGCGGGGGATAGCGGCAATGATCTGGATATGCTCTCGCGCTTCGAGAACGCCGTGCTGCCCGCAAATGCGCTGGCGGAACTAGATGGTCTGGCCTCGGTCTACCGCTCTTCGCTGAAGCATGCGGCGGGGGTGCTGGATGGGGTGCAATATTACCGCACACCACAGCGGATGCTGATGGCGGGCGAATAACCATGCGTGATTTTCCTGACGCTCCCCAGCGGCCCTTCGGCTATTTCGTGCATCACCAAGGGCGGGGCCATGCGGAACGCTGTGCCGCCGTTGTTAACGCGTTGCCCGAGGCGCGGCCGGTGCGGATTTTCTGCGCGCGCGACGATATTTTCCCGCCTTTGCGTGGAAATGTGACGGTACAAAAGCTGCCCTCTCTGTTTGAGGCGCGGGGGGATGAGCCGCGTGGTGCCGCCTTGCTCGACACACCCGACACAACCCATTGTGCGCCGGTCGGCTGGTCCGGCATTCGAGAGGCAATGGCCGCGATGGCGCAGTTCTTTGCCGCCGAGGCACCGGAGCTGATGATCGTCGATGTCTCGGCCGAGGTGGCGCAGCTGGCGCGGCTCTGCTCAGTGCCGCATGTCAAAATCCTCCAGCATGGTGATCGCAGCGATGTGGGGCATCGTGCCGCCTATGACGGCGCCGCGGGGTTGCTCGCCCCGTTCCATGCGGATTTGTCGCAGGAGAGTTGGGCCGCTTGGGCGGAGAAAATCCACTACGCTCCGGGGCTGGGGGTGAATGTATCACTGCCCAAGCCAGAAGACGCCCGCGCGACGCTGAAGCTGGGCAAACGCCCCATGGCGTTGGTGGTCTGTGGCGGGGGCGGCAACGGGATATCCGAGGCTGCCTTGGGCGTCGCCGCGCGCAGCTATCCGCAGATGGACTGGATCACCATCGGCGAGGTGCAGCGCGATTGGCATGCGACTTTGCCGCCGAACCTGACGCACAAAGGCTGGGTCGAGAACGCGCCCGACTATATCGCAGCGGCGGATCTGGTGATCTCGTCCACGGGCAATACGACCTGTGCCCAAGTGCTCACCGCTGCGAAGCCCTGGATCGTGGTGCCGGAGTGGCGCTATTTCGATGAACAAGTCGAGAAAGCCCGCGCCTTGGGCCAAGCCGGTGCTGCGCTGCATTTGCCGCATATGCCAAGCTCTGCCCATGCCTGGCGCGCGGCGGTTGAGCAGGCACAACGCCAGCATGATCCTGTGCGCCAACGCGCTTTGGCAGGGGGCAGTGACGCGGCAAACCGTACCGCGCAGTGGCTCGGCAATCTGGCAGATCGCCTATGGGACCGCCCCGAAATTTCAACATCTTTAAAGGAGGTTCACCATGCGTGACGTATCCGTTCTGACCATCGCCCGCGGCCGCGAGGCGCATTTGCACAATGTTATCCGTGGCTTGGCCGCGCAAACCGTGCCCCCGCGCGAGCTGATGATCGCCGCCATGCAGGATGGGCTATACGAGGGGCTGCCCGACGCGCCCTTTCCCATCCATCAAATCCAAGTCACCCGACCCGATGGGGAGCTTCCCCTCGCCGCCGCGCGCAATGCGGTGGCGGCCAAGGCGAGCGGCGCCGTTCTGGCCTTTGTCGATGTCGATTGCATCCCGCACCCCGAGCTTGTCGCCGATGTGGCAGAGGCGTGCCACGAGGGCCGCGGGCTGGTGATGGGCGAGGTCGCCTATCTGCCCAAAGGTGCGACAGAAGGCGGCCTCGATTTCGATCATTTCGACAAGATCGGCGTCAAACACTCCGACCGGCAGGGCCCTCCGGCGGAGGGTCTGCGCTATTGCGAGGATTACCGTTGTTTTTGGTCGCTCAACTTCGCCATGCACCGCGCCGATTGGGAACGCAGCGGTGGGTTTGACGAAGGTTATTTCGGCTATGGCGGCGAGGATACAGACTTTGGCCGCGTGCTCGACGCGCGCGGGATCGACATCTGGTGGATGAAGGGGGCCAAGGTCTATCACCAATATCACGACCACTGCATGCCGCCGATCCACCATGTGGAGGCGGTGGTGCGCAACGCCGAATATTTCGCCACCCGCTGGGGGCATCGCACCATGGGCCATTGGCTGCACGCCTTCCATCTGATGGGGCTGATCGACAACAGCGAGGATGCGCTGACGATCCTGCGCGCGCCTGATGATGCGGATTTCGAGATGTGCCGCCAGACCGGCGATATGCCCTACGCCAACAGCCGCCGTGTGATGGACAAGCTGCTGCGCGATCTGGACACCGAGGAAGAGCGCCGTGCCGCCGCCCAAGCGGGCGAGGACCGTATCTCTGCCATCGCGGCGGAGTGACACCATGAAGATCGCCGTCATCGGACATGTGCGTTTCCCGATCGCGCGCCCCTTCATGGGCGGGATGGAGGCGCATTGCTGGCACCTCTGCCGTGGCCTGCGAGCGCGGGGTCATGACGTGACTCTATTTGCCGCCGGTGACAGCGATTGGGGTGGGAAGGTCGAGCCGGTTGTGGACGTTCATTATGATCAGGAATTTCCTTGGCACAAATGGCATGGCACACCGGAGCTGACCGGCCATTTGGATGCCGCGTTCGAGCGTATCCTACCGCGCCTGGCCGAGGGCGGTTTCGACGTGGTCCACAACAATTCCTTGCACCGCTTCCCCCCACGCTTCGCCGCGCGACATCGGATCCCGATGGTGACCTCCCTACACGTGCCGCCGTTCGATGTGCTAAAGCGTGCCGTCGCGGATGGCGGGGCACCGTGGTCGCTGTTTACCACCTGTTCGCATCGGCAATTAGGAGCGTGGTTTGATAACGGAGAAGCTGCCATCACCAGTGTCGTGCCGAATGGCATTGATCTTGCTGACTGGCCGTTCCGCCCGGAGGGCGATGGCACCGCCGTTTGGATGGGCCGTATCACGCCGACCAAAGGGACGCATTTGGCCGCTCAGGCGGCTAAGATTGCTGGCATCCCGCTTCGGATTTACGGCACGATTGAGGATCAGGGCTATTTCGACACCGAAATTGCGCCGCTGTTAGATGAGGGCGTGCAATACGGCGGTCACCTACAAGGCGCTGACCTGACCGATGCCATCGGCCGCGCCTCTGTCCTGCTGTTCACCCCGCTTTGGGACGAACCCTTCGGCCTTGCCGCGATCGAGGCGATGGCTTGTGGTCTGCCGATTGCAGCGGTTGAGAATGGCGCAATCCGGGAGGTTGCGGGGGACGTGGCGCATTATGCTGTGGCGGATGCTGGGGAGTTGGCTGAGGCTTTGAGGGCGGCGGTCGGTATTTCCCGTCTCGCCGCACGGATGCGGGTGGAGCGTTTGTTTACGGTGGAGCGGATGTTGGGGGCGTATGAAGGGTTGTATGTCCGAGCAATCGACGCTGTATGGGATGTGTCTGAAGTACCTAGCTTCGAGGCATTTGAATTGCCACCAGCTTTGATCTAAAGTCTCGTGTGAACGATTTTAATTAGATGCCGGTACCAGCGCGAACTATAAACCGAACATGGGAAAGCGCTTTCTATATAGAATACAACTTACCGGTTCGGTGCATACAAACATCTAGGCGTCATGTAGCTCCACAATGGTCTTGTAGAGCGATGGTTTAATGCATAACCATGTGCCTGAAATTTACAAACCGCTCAGTCTGAAAGTCTACGGGTTTTTTGTCGGTATCGCTCATCGCACTAGTGGTTCAAGAATATCCGTACGGGTTTCCAGCGTCGTCGAACTTGATCGGGTTAGTATACCTGCTTGGTGCGATGATTACCCCCCAATGCATGGCTGCTTTGTAAACCGGCTGAAACGTCATTCTTTCACCGCCTTGGGGGTCTGGACCGATGTAGTAGCGGTGCTAGCCTTTTTCGCCCAGGCACCATTCTGCCTCAACGGGCCGAGCGTTTCCACGGAAGCACGAACTTAGATCGATGGATCGACGAACGGGGTCGAGACCAAAATGATATACCTTACTGCCCATTCCATATCCTTCGGCTCAGGTTCCGGTGTGTCGTTCATCTTCTTCAGCGACTCGCGCCAAGCGCCTTCCTCGTTCACCACGTCCTAAGGCGCGAACTATTAAAAACACGCAGCCTTTCCTCTTCTTCGGCATCGGTAGCGCGAGCGGCCTTAACGTCATCGCCGTGATTGGTGCCATAGTTTGATTAAAATGAAACTGTGATCTTAGGCACCATGAAGTTCCCTTTCGCAACTATCTCATTGTAAACGTTAGGCTGTTCAGAAGGGGGCCGAATGCTACGAGTTTTTACGAATTGAGATTTGTAGCTGGAACCATCTTGACATATCTAATCTCACGGCCTTTTACGTATTGCAAATAGAATAATTATGTAGTATATATGTATTCTATTGAGCGGCGTATAGGAGGCAACAGCGATGGAAAATAGATATGAAACACTTGAGGGGGCTGTATCTTCGGCATTTGCCAGCTCAAAAAAGCAAGAATATCCACAAGATTGTTTGGCTGCTCAACGCTATATCAACGAAGGCGGCCAGAGTATGTGGGAGGTATCTCTCACAGAAGGTATCGATGATAGTTTGACCCATATATCCGACGAACCGACGGATTTCGAAACGGAAGCAGAAGCCGTCAGCCTAATTAGAGGTTGCTGGGACGACGAATGGGACGAGGAAGCCTAATTATGAAAGAAGCCAAAAAAACGAGCTTTTCAATGAGTGCAAATACTGCCCGTGTTCTGGAGCGAAACCGCCTACTTTCGGATCGATCGGCGAGGCTTAATCAAATCGTTGCTCGCTATGACATGCTTGTTGCGAACGAGCGCCAAATGGTAGCAGTATTAGCTGACAACGATTTCCTAGGGTTCGTAATTGCGGAATGGCTTGAGGTATATCCAATTCAACTAAGCCTCCCTTGGATCGTAGATATGGTTTACCAAGAAAGAAAGTTAGATGGCTTTGATGTTCCTGATGAAGTAGAATACAATACATTGGTCGAAAGTCTTAAAAAACTCACGCTTACCCAACAAGTGGCTTTGGTGGAATTGATCGAAACTCGGCGTGCCTAAGTTTGAAGTGGTCCCAGCAGTTTTGCAGCTTTTCTAAGGTGTATCGGGTTTAGATTTCATGCTGCTTTTTGCTCTTCCAAGCCTGCCCAATTTTCATCGTTCCGCGTTTGCCGATCAAGCGCGGAATGGGTCCGCTCGGTGCTGTAGAATGCAACCCAGTTTTTGTTTTTGACGACCCTTTGCGTCTGGAAACCGTCGTTGATCTCTTCGAGATGAATCGCTTCCTGTTTGAGGCTGCGCCACAATCGTTCAATAAGTGTGCTGTTCAGGTATTGACCGCGCCACCCATCGGAAGGCGTACCCCTGCTTCAGTCAGTGTAGCTATCCATGCCGATCCGGTGAACTGGCTGCATTGGTCCGTATTCTTGGTCTAACGCGGGCCGTGTTTGGCGATTGCCTCGTTTAAGGCGTCAACGCAAAAGTCCGCGTGTATCGTGTTGCTCAGTCTCCAACTCAACACCTTGCGCGTGGCCCAATCCATGATGGCGACTAGGTACAGGAAGCCGTTCTTGACCGGCACGAAGGTGATATCAGCGCACCAGACCTGATTGCGGCGCTCGATCTGAATCTTCCTCAGCAGAGGAGACTTGTGCGCTATTGGGTCAAGCACAATGGCGAGTGATAGACCGGATGCGCCGCGAGTGCGGCTGGCTAGTTGTAGGGCGTTTGTAGATTGCTTCCAAGGCGTGCGCATCTCAATGGATGGGCGCGGGCCTATCTCCCCTCTCGGAATCTTGCTGCGCATAACCCTGCCGGGCAAAGGAGCAACATCTTCATCGAGCGCCTCTGGCGATCACTGAAGCAGGAGGCAATCTATCTCGAAGAGATCAGCGATGGCTTCCAGGCCCGACGCGTCATCAAGAAATGGATCAAATTCTACAATACTGAGCGACCCCATTCCGCGCTTGATCGGCAGACGCCCGACGACGCATACTGGGCGGGCTTAGAACAGCAAAAAGCAGCATGAACCTAAACCCGATACACCTTAAAGAAGCTGCAAAACTGTCCGAAAAGATGGGACCACTTCAGATCGTCCAGGCCACAAAGCCGTTGACCATCATACTTATTTTACAATTTAATCGTCGAGAGAAGGCTCAGCGGCCAAATCCACTTATGTTTATTTAGGTTCTTTATATGTCAAGATCGCCTTATAACGGCATAGAAAGACGCGCTTTTTGGAAAATTGCCGTCGAAAAACGCATTGAGGTAGCCTCTTCAGACATTTTCAGGCCCAAGTTCCCGTTGATGAATGACATGAGGATTGCGACCGCAGGATCATGTTTTGCGCAACATGTCGGGCGGGCGCTCAGACAATCTGGGTTAAGCGTTATTGATGCCGAACCTGCGCCCCCAGGTACACCTGAGAACCTCGCCAAGGATTATGGATATTCCACGTATTCAGCGCGCTACGGCAATATCTATACGGTTGCGCATTTGCTGCAAATCTTGAAAGAGGCCACTGGGCGATTTACCCCAGCGGAACCCGTTTGGGCCTTAAAAGACCGGTTTGTGGACTCACAGCGACCAAACGTTGAACCTACCGGATTAGAAACCCCCGAGGCTGTCATATGGCATCGCGCGCGTCACTTGGCATGTATCGTTAAGATGATGCAGTCTTGCGATATGTTTGTTTTCACCTTCGGCCTCACAGAGGCATGGCTTCATACCGAAACTCAAACCGTATTTTCCCTGGCACCCGGTACGTTAGGCGGCAGCTTTGATCCTACGGTTCATAGCTTCAAGAACTATACAACGCGCACCGTCGTTGACGACTTTCGAGAGTTCATGAGGCTCGCGCAGACGCTTAACCCCAACATGAAGTTCTTGATTACCGTATCACCTATCCCTCTGGCTGCGACAGCGAGCGGCACCCATGTAGAGATCGCGACAATGAGATCAAAGGCTGTGTTAAGGGCCGCTTGCGACGAACTGGCTTCCGACTTTGCGAACGTCGACTATTTCCCATCCTACGAGATTATTAATTCACCGCGTTCGAAAGGACAGTTTTTCGCACCCAATTTGCGCGATGTCACCCCTGAGGGTGTGCAAACGGTTATGACAATCCTAAAGCGCGCTTACGGGTTTGAAGATCGAATGGGTGCCACCGTGCTTTCCGAGGCGGAAATGCCCCTTACAGGCGACGATATGGATGCACGTTGCGAAGAGGTTCTATTGAACCAATTTGCTGATATAGGAGTGGCGAAAGCATGATGAATCTCATCATTTTTGGCAACTCACATGTAGGTGCTTGGCGTGAAGCGTGGCCTACGCTCGCGCCTGATTATCCGGACATAAATGTTACGTTCTTCGGCATACCAGAAATGATCCACAGGCGTTATCGGATCCAAGATACCGGCGTGTTCTCAGCGTTAAAAATATCGGATGATGAACGCAAACGTGTCGTCGATATCAATGGCTTTGATAAGGTGCAGCTTAAAGACTATGATCGGCGCCTTTGGGTCGGCATGAACTGGAAACCAGAAAGTGCCGTGATGATCACCGCCTTTGGCGACCCGGACACGATCGAGGACGCATCCACCGGGCGACCAGCATACTCAACACCCTTTCTTAAAGCGATATTCGAGCTACAAGCCGCAAATATTTTGAGGGATAGCAAAGTCAACCTAGACGGCTCCATCCGCCCGGACATGCATCCTCGACCGATCTACGCGGAAGAGTGTCAAAGCAGCCTTCATCCCCTTTATGACGTGTGGCGGGAGACAGCAGATATAGGCTCGGCAAGGTCAGCTATTCTCGGATGCTATGAAGAAATCGTTGTGGACTATTTCAGCAAACATGGCCTGAAATTTGTTCTTATACCCAAGAGCTTAAGCAGTCGTTCCGGGGCCACAAAATCGAAATACCTGTCCGTCGGAGGCGGAATCGCTTCGCTCAAGACGCCCGCAAGCCGAGGTGATTTTTCACACATGAATGCAGAGTACGGCCGAGTGTGCCTCAAGAACTATCTGGACCATTACTTCACATAATCCTAATTATAGGTTGCATATTTTGCCAATAGATGTCCAACAAACCCCGCTCACTGGCGTCGCAGTTATAACACCCTCCCGCCTCGCCGATCATCGCGGTTTTTTCTCCGAAAGCTACAGTATACAGGCGCTCGCCAGTCATGGAATCACTACGTCATTCGTCCAGGACAATCATACTATATCGATGGTGCATGGTGCCATTCACGGGCCGCAGTTCCAGGCCCCCCCCCGTGCTCAGGGCAAGCTTGTCCGCTGCGGACGAGGCGCTCTCTTTGACGTGGCAGTCGATATTCGTAAGGGGTCGCCGACCTATGGGCAATGGTTTGGGGTCGAGTTGAGCTTCGAGAATGGTAAACAGTTGCTGGTGCCCGTGGGATTCTCGCATGGGTTTGTGACACGCGCGCCAGAAACTGAAATTATCTACAAATGTACGGATTATTACGCGCAGGAGACCGAAGGTGCCGTCGCTTGGAACGATCCCGAGGTCGGAATCGACTGGGGTCTGGGGGATATGACGCCGGTTTTGTCGGACAAGGACGCAAATGCGCCCTTTTTGGCTGATCTTAACAGTCCGTTCACGTTTGAGAGTGTATAGATGAAGCTATTGGTGACAGGCGGCGCGGGGTTTATTGGCTCGGCGGTGGTGCGGCTGGCGATTGCCCAAGGGCATAGTGTGGTGAACCTAGATGCGCTGACCTATGCGGCGTGTCTTGAGAATGTGGCGAGCGTGGAGGACAGCCCTCTATATGCGTTTGAGCAGGCGGATATTTGTGATCGGGGGACGTTGGATAGGATCTTTGCAACACATCAGCCCGACGCGGTGATGCATCTCGCGGCTGAGAGCCATGTCGATCGCTCCATTGACGGGCCGGGGGCGTTTATTCAAACCAATGTCACCGGCACCTATACGTTGCTTGAAGCCGCGCGTGCCTATTTGCAAGAGGCGGGCAAGCCCGATGGTTTCCGCTTTCACCATATCTCCACTGATGAGGTTTACGGCTCCCTCGGGCCCATGGGGCAGTTCACCGAAGATACGCCTTATGATCCGCGCAGCCCCTACTCTGCTTCAAAAGCGGCGAGCGACCACTTGGTGCGCGCGTGGGGCGAGACCTATGGTCTGCCAATAGTGCTTACAAATTGCAGCAATAATTACGGACCATACCACTTCCCTGAAAAACTGGTGCCCGTAGTCATCCTCAAAGCGCTCGCCAGAGAGCGCATTCCGGTCTACGGCGATGGCGCGAACGTACGTGACTGGCTGTTTGTCGAAGATCACGCCGATGCGCTGCTGACCGTGCTGACCAAGGGGGAATTGGGCCGCAGCTATAACATCGGGGGCGAGAACGAGGTCAGCAATCTTGAGCTGGTCAAAATGATCTGCGCCCTGCTGGATGAGCGCCACCCCGAATGCGCACCCCATGCCGATCTGATCACCTTCGTCGCCGACCGCCCCGGCCATGATCAACGCTATGCCATTGATCCGACACGTATCCGGACAGAGCTTGGCTGGCGGCCCTCGGTCACGGTGGAAGAAGGATTGGCGCGCACTGTGGATTGGTACCTTGAGAATGAGGGTTGGTGGCGCGCGCTGCAAAACCGCCAAGGCGTAGGCGAGCGATTGGGCAAGGCATGAAGATCCTCGTCTTCGGGCACAGCGGTCAGGTCGCCACGGAACTGCGCGCGCTAGACGGCGATGACATCCAGATCATCGCCCTCGCCCGCGCCGATGCGGACTTAACCGACCCCGCCGCCTGCGCTGCTGCGATCAACGGCCACGCGCCTGACGCCGTGATCAACGCCGCCGCTTACACCGCCGTGGATAAGGCCGAAAGCGATGCAGAAACGGCACAGATCGTCAACGCCGATGCCCCCGCCGCCATGGCCCAAACCTGCGCCGCACGCGACATTCCTTTCGTCTCTATCTCGACCGATTATGTGTTTTCAGGCGCTGGTGACATGCCTTGGACAACTGTCGACCCGACCGATCCGCAAGGTGTTTACGGCCGCACCAAGCGTGACGGAGAGGTCGTAATTGTAAAGACGGGCGGGCGCTACGCCGTGTTGCGCACCTCTTGGGTCGTGTCGGCCCATGGCAATAACTTCGCTAAAACCATGCTGCGCCTCGGAGTCGAACGCGAGGCATTAACCATCGTCGCCGACCAGATCGGCGGCCCTACCGGCGCTGCGGAGATCGCACGGGCCTGTATAACAATCGCCAAAACCCTCGTTTCAGAGCCCGAAAAATCCGGCATTTACCATTTCTCGGGCGCGCCCGACACGAATTGGGCGGATTTCGCCCGCGTAATTTTCGACGCCGCCAACACCCCCTGCGCTGTCACCGATATCCCGTCGGCTGACTACCCTACCCCCGCCAAACGCCCGCTGAACTCCCGGCTGGATTGCACAGCGACCGAGGCCGCCTTTGGCATTTCCCGCCCCGATTGGCGCCAGAGCCTCACCCATATTTTGACCCAACTTGATTTTCCCAAGGACTGAATTACCATGACCCAGACGCCCAAACGCAAAGGTATAATCCTCGCTGGCGGCTCCGGCACGCGGCTTTATCCGATCACGATTGCCGTGTCGAAACAGCTGCTGCCGATTTATGACAAGCCAATGATCTATTATCCGTTAAGCGTGCTGATGCTGGGCGGTATCCGTGAAATTTTGATCATCACCACGCCTCAAGACGCCGAGCAGTTCAAGCGGGCTTTGGGAGACGGCAGACAATGGGGCATTGCGCTGAGCTATGTCACGCAGCCCAGCCCCGATGGACTGGCTCAGGCTTACATCTTGGCGGAAGAGTTCCTAGACGGAGCACCTTCCGCGATGGTGCTTGGTGATAATATTTTCTTTGGCCATGGCCTGCCCGAGATTCTCGGCCAAGCCGACGCCCAAACCGCCGGGGGCACTGTCTTTGGTTACCGCGTCTCGGACCCTGAACGCTATGGTGTTGTGGATTTTGACGAGAACGGCCAGGCGCGACAGATCATTGAGAAACCCAAGGTGCCACCATCAAACTATGCGGTAACGGGGCTGTATTTTTTGGACAACACGGCGAGCGAGCGCGCTAAGTCGGTCAAGCCATCAGCACGGGGAGAGCTGGAGATCACGACTCTACTCGAGACATATTTGGGTGATGGATTGCTGAATGTTCAGCGCATGGGGCGTGGTTACGCCTGGCTGGATACCGGCACGCATGGAAGCTTATTGGATGCGGGGAATTTTGTGCGGACGCTCGAAACGCGGCAGGGTTTGCAGACGGGAAGTCCTGACGAAATCGCTTATGTTCAAGGTTGGATTAGCGCGACGATGCTTGGCGAACAGGCAAACATGTTCGGGGAAAATGACTATGGTGCCTATCTGAACAGCATAACAAACTAAGCATTATAGGCAGGGAAAGCATTTGTGTCGCACGCGAAATAAATACCAATCGTATTGGACCTTATCGTGTGAACAGTCTTCCTCACCGGCACCGCCGGCTTAATAGGCGGCTACCTTGCGCAACTTCTGTTCGATGAAGGATGCCGCGTTCATGGCTTTGTTGGCCTTAATCTCTTCGGTATTGGGGCGAAAGTAGACTTGCCGTTTGTCTATACAGACGACGCCGTCATTGAATTACGCACCCCTCATTGTATTTGATTGGGGTAGGTTGTGACCTGCCCCCCGCTGTTCCCTCGTTCATAACGAGTGTCTGCAGGTTGGATATGGGTATTCGGCTTCTCCGTCTGGCGCAAACGCGCTGGGCGCGGAGCTCTCAAATTGCTCAAGCGTTAGGCGCGCTTGCTGCGGTGTCTGTTTGCCCAAGGACAAGTGCGGTCTGACCGTGTTGTAATCGTAACGCCAGAGGGAAAGTTTGCGCCGTGCGTCCTCCAAACTATCGAAGATTTCCTCATCCAGAAGTTCAACCCTGAGGCTGCCGTTGAAGCTTTAAACGAAAGCGTTCTGCTGAGGCTTACCCGGATCGATGTAGTACCAAGGCACCTTGTTCTCGTCGGCCCATTTCAAGATCGCCCGACTGGTGAACTCGGTG